>Ga0209839_10000525_pt1 | contig 19337 bp, 16 predicted proteins | sample OrgsoiDNA2013050_FD_185800 | JGI IMG/M metagenome (GOLD analysis project Ga0209839, IMG submission 185800) | Permafrost soil microbial communities from the Arctic, to analyse light accelerated degradation of dissolved organic matter (DOM) -... | ecosystem: Environmental > Terrestrial > Soil >... | reverse complement strand
GGTTGCGCGCGTAAAGGCTCCCGATCTAGCGCCGACCACGCCCGCCGAGGGGCTGCCGCTGGGAGTTCCAGCAGCGTACTGGCTGGACCTGCGCAGCTATCATCCAATAGAAGTAGCCCGCACCCTGAAGCAGCCAATATTTATTTTGCAGGCGGAGAGTGATTATCAGACAACTATGCAAGATTTCCAGATGTGGAGGGACGCGCTCGCTAGCTCTAGCAATGTGCAGCTCAAAAGCTATCCCGGCCTCTACCACCTGTTCATGCCAGTCGAGGGTGGACAAAAGGCTACACCCACCGCTTATACGGTGCCCGGACACGTCGTCGAGGAGGTCGTCAACGACATCGGGCGCTGGATAAAGCAGCAATAAGTAGTGTCAAACATGGACGATAAAAGCAAGCACGAAGACGATGGCGACGACAAAATGGAGGCGACGCAGTCTCTGCAAGGCACGCTTCCTTCTCACCGCTAGCTCGATCCACCAGCCCAGACCAGCTCCCAAGCCCAGGAAAGCCAGCGCGATAAAGCCCGTAACCACCTCGTACAACGACACTCTCGTAAGGATAGGCAAGAAGTATAGTGCGTGCGCCGCAGCCGTAATCACGACCAGCCAGCCCAGGAACTGGTGCTGCTTGCGCAGGAAGAGAAATGCGTTGCGTACACGTTGAGTCAGCCAGGGTAGCGCGCCTTTTTTGAAGAGCAGATACGAGCGCCGTGCGATCCACTGGCTCCAAGAGTCTATTGCTATAAGAAAAGCAACGAAGCCCAGCAGGTTGCTCGTGCCAATATCGGCGGAGACGCCAATCGGCGCTACAAGCGAGAGGCAGAACAGGGCGCTGACCACAATGAGAAAGGTGCCGATGATCCAGGTGATCCAGTTGACCGAGATGCGCAACAGCCGCAACAGGCCGTAGCTACCGTTGACATCCTCCCCAAGCCTGGAAGGGCAGGGGATTCCCACCCTCACGAGTGGGGTTTACTGCTTCGTCGGAACGTGCGCGGTTCGGGTTTCCCTTTGCCGTGTCTTCCCTTCCCTCCACAGTCGGTACGCCGCTAGTCCAGCGGTATGGTCTCAATCTGTGAGTCATCGGCCACGTGGTTTTTGTGACCGGCAAAAGAAAGAGCATGTACACGGGGTCACAACGCTCGTGTCTTTACGCAAGGAAACGCTTTACCTTGCAACCTGGAAGCACGATTCTGTTCTCCATGTACGGTACAGACAGTCTAGCAGAAAAGAGAGGAGAGACAAAATCATGGGACTATTGGGGCATTCTTCCCCCATCGCGTCACCAAAAGGAACGCCGCTTTCATCCCCAGGTCTCTGCGGACGCGGGGTTTTCAGCGGCGGTTACTGATAAGGCAGAAAAAATCTAGAGTCGAGATGACCGTGACTAGAATGGAGCGTCCAACCAAGTTATTGAGCGTAATCATAAATGGTTATTGGGCCTCGCTTTGTTTTAATGGTGAGCATCTCCTGTTCTACAAACAGGAAGAAACCGTGAACCTGAGTTAAATGTAGCAGAAATCTGTCGCGGCACTATCAAATATACGTCGCAAAACTGTCATAGATGTCACAAAAAATTGAGCATGCAGACGTGACAACACTGTGAGAGATACGAACAAGGATACTCTTTAGTTCAAGTCTCTACATGCATCAAGCGTGCATAGTACGTGCGTCGCCTGTGCGACAAAATAGGCAGGGGTCGCGGCCACCAGACAGGAAAACTATTGATAAGCCACGAAACCTACCTTGACGCTCATCATTTCACGTGCTAGCATTTCAGTAGAAACAGTATTTCCTTCTCGGGCCAGTGGAGGGGGTCTGCAACGTGTTGCTTATTTTTTAACAAGGAGCATCAATCAGTGAAGATTCACGAATATCAGGCCAAAGATATTCTGGCGCGCTACGGGATTCCGATACAGCCCGGACGAGTAGCGTACACGCCGGAAGAGGCCGAAGCGATTGCTCGCGAGTTGGGCGGGCCGGTTGTGATCAAAGCCCAGGTCTACGTTGGTGGACGCGGCAAGGCTGGCGGCATCCAGTTCGGTGATACGCCCGAGCAGGCGCGCGCTTCGGCGGCCCGCGTGCTCGGCATGGACATCAAGGGATTGAAGGTCGAGAAGGTTCTGGTGGTCTCGAAGATCGATATCAAGGAAGAATACTATCTCGGTATCATTCTCGATCGCAAAAGCCAGGCACCAGTGGTGATGATCTCCAAAGAGGGCGGCATCGACATCGAAGAGGTCGCGGCGACCGCGCCGGAGAAGATCATCAAATATCCGATCGACATGCGCTGGGGTCTGCGGCCCTTCGAGGCACGCGATATCGTGGCCCGCGCAGGTCTGCCTAGCGCGATCGTCGGCAAGGCAGGTGCGATCCTTACCGCGCTGGCGAAAGCCTTCATCGAGAGCGACGCCAACCTGGCCGAGATCAATCCTCTGGTGCTGACAGCCGAGGGACAGGTACAGGCCGCCGATGCCAAGATTATCATCGACGACAGTGGCCTGTTCCGCCAGAAGGAGTACGCGAGCTGGGCCGAGTCGGAGGAGTCGAATCCCCTTGAGTACGAGGCGAAGCAGGCGGGTCTGACTTATGTGAAGCTGAATGGCAACGTTGGCATTATCGGAAACGGCGCTGGTCTGGTGATGACTACACTGGATATGGTGGCGCGCGCGGGCGGCAAACCGGCGAACTTCCTGGATATCGGCGGCGGCGCGAAGGCCGAGATGATGTACAAGGCGCTAACCTTCGTGGCACGCGACCCACAGGTGGAGGGCATCCTGGTCAACATCTTCGGCGGCATCACGCGCGGCGAAGAGGTCGCGAAGGGTGTCATTATGGCACAGGCTGAGCTGCCAAAGGGCATGCCGATCGTCGTGCGTCTCTCCGGCACAGGTGCGGAAGAGGGCCGCGAGATGCTGAAACATGCCGGACTCGCCTGGGGCAAGGATATGTATGACGCCGCTGAGAAGATCGTCAACGCGATTGCAGTACTGGATCGGGGGCAGAAGCTATGAGCATTCTTTTAGATAGCACAACACGGCTCGTCGTGCAGGGCATTACCGGGCGCGAGGGTCTGTATCATACGCGCAATATGAAGGCAGCCGGGACCAATATCGTCGCCGGGGTGACGCCGGGTCGTGGCGGGCAGACGGTGGAGGACGTACCGGTCTTCGATACCGTCTCGGAGGCGCAGAAGGCCACGGGTGCCAACGCCTCCTGTATCTTCGTGCCACCTCCCGGCGCGGCAGATGCCATCATGGAGGCTGCAACCGCTGGTATCAAGCTCATCGTCTGCATTACCGAGGGCATTCCGGTGATCGACATGACGCGGGCGATGCTGGTGGTGCGCGAATTCGGTGCCACGCTGATCGGCCCTAACTGTCCCGGCATGTGTACGCCTGGCAAGGGCAAGATCGGCATTATCCCTTACCAGATCTTTATGCCCGGTCCCGTCGGCTTCATCTCGCGCTCTGGCACGCTCACCTACGAGGTGGTCGCGCTACTCACCGAGGCGGGCCTGGGACAATCCACCTGCATCGGCATCGGCGGAGATCCCATCATTGGCTCGACCTTCATCGACCATCTACGCCTGTTCGAGAAGGACCCCGAGACGAAGGTGGTCGTGATCTGCGGCGAGATCGGTGGCAGCGACGAAGAGGATGCTGCTGAGTACATCAAGTCCATGACCAAGCCAGTGGTCTCCTTCGTCTCCGGGCGCACGGCACCCGCGGGAAAGCGCATGGGACACGCAGGCGCGATCATCTCGGGCAATACCGGGACGGCACAGGGCAAGGTTGCCGCGCTGCAAGCGGCAAAGGTTCCCGTCGCCGACACCATCTTCGAGATTCCGGGGCTGGTCAAACAGGTGCTTTAGTATTACAATATCCTCACAGAGTACATTGGGCGCGACGGATCGCGCCCAATGTGCAATCAATCAAAAACCCTGCAAAGGCACGAGGAAATTTGTATGACCACCGCCCTTATCTATGACTCAATTTTTCTAGAGCACATCACGCCGCAGCACCATCCCGAGAGGCCACAACGCCTCAAAATGGCAATGGCGATTCTCGAAGCGCTCAACTGGCTGGAGCGCGATGGATTGGTACAACTGCCACCACGGCCCGCGACCGTGAAGGAACTGGCGGCAGTCCACGAGCCGGACTATATTCGCGAGGTGGAGCTGTTTAGCCAGGAGGTCGCGCGACAGGCCGCGGCGAGCAAACGCCAGTCGCACTTCTTCGCGACCGATACGTACATCTCGCCGCATTCTTACGAGGCAGCGCGTATAGCGGCGGGTGCGCCGCTGGTAGCTATCGATGCAATTATGCAGGGCAAGATCGATAACGCCTACTGCCTGGTACGTCCGCCGGGACACCACGCCCTGCCGGGAGAGGCAATGGGCTTCTGCCTCTTCAACAACGTCGCTGTGGCGGCGCGCTACGCCCTCGATCAGCACGGACTTGAGCGTGTGATGATTATCGATTACGACGTGCATCACGGCAACGGTATTCAGGATATTTTCTACGACGATCCGCGCGTGCTCTACTTCTCCGTCCATCAGGCACCCTTCTATCCCGGCACCGGCGCATCCGGCGAGCAGGGCGAAGGCGCTGGACTGGGCACGACGATCAATGTGCCACTACCCGCAACGACCGCCTTTGACACCTACGAGGCCGTCTTCCGCCAGGTAATGTCACCGGCGGCGGACCGCTTCAATCCACAGCTGATCCTGGTCTCGGCAGGCTTCGATGCGCACTGGAAGGACCCAGTCGGGGACATGTACCTCTCCACGGCGGGCTTTGCCAGGCTGAACCAGATCATCATCGACCTCGCCAAACTCTTATGCGACGGACGCCTGGTGATGGTGCAGGAGGGCGGCTACGACCTGGACGCTATGGGTGCCTGCGTGGCGACCTGCATTAACAATCTGCTCGGCGACGACGCGGCGGTCGATAGCCAGGGACCACCTCCAACGAAGGCGTATCGCCTCAATACCGATGTCCTGATCGCGGAGCTGCGACGCATCCATCACCTGACAGGCTTTCGCATGCGCAATGCCGTGAAGCCGGACGTGGAGAAGCTGCGCCGCGAAATAAAGGGACCGGGACCAGAAGAGACAAAAGCGTAAATACTTACTAACAGAGAAAAGGGAAACCATGGCACCTGGCAGAGAGCAGATACGCCTGCTGACACCCGACGACATGCGAGCCATCGAGCGCCTGCTCAACACTTCTGAATATGTCTATCAGAGATTTACGCTGGAAGAGCTGCCAGACCAGCTCAAGCACTATCCTGCCATAGGGGCGTTCCACGGCAATTCGTTGTATGGCTTTCTGCTCTCACAGATCCTGAGCACACCCTGCGCGTGGATCGGTGGCTTCGGCGTCAGTTGGACTGAAAGCACGCACTATCTCGATATTCTCTATCGCCTGCTTGAACAGCTTGCCGAGCAACTTACCCTGCGTGGCGTGCGCACCCTGCACTACTCGGGCAACGACGCAGAGCACGACTGGCTGCGCGCAAAACTGTTGGCACGCGGCTTCGTGCCGTATCGCCAGCTTTATGCCTACGACAAATTCGACTTTACCATCCCTACGCAAGGGAATCAGCAGGTGAAGATCCGCCCGGTCAATCTGCCGAGGACGCCTCTCAGCGGCGATATGCCCGCGCTGCTCGCTATCGAGGGTGCGTGCTTCGAGGACCTGTGGCGCTACGACAGCACGGCGTTTACTACGATCGCCGCGACGCATCCGTACTTCGTGGTCGCCGAGCTGAACGGGCGGGTAGTGGGCTACCAGTTCAACGCGCTAGACGCGGACTCGGGCTACCTGGTACGCATCGCAGTACATCCCTCTATAAATGGGCAGGGCGTCGGCGCATGCCTGATGGCCGAGGCCATACGCTTCTTCGCACAGGCAAAGGTGGCGCGCATCATGCTCAACACGCAGGACAATAACACGCACGCGCATCGCCTCTACGAATGGTTTGGCTTCTACCGCATTCAGCAAATGGGCTTCGTCCTGCGCAAGTATCTATGACGAATGGGCCAGCCCCAGCAGGCTACGCACACTGAGCGGCTCGGCCTTGTTCTTCACCTGCAGTGGGAAGGGCGGACTGGCCTTGACATAAGGATAGACCTGAATAAATGTGGACTCGTTGAGATAGATGTTATTGTCGGTCGCGCCATTCTGCAGGCGCGAGGCCACGTTCACCACGTCGCCGATCGCTGTATAATTCTGCAAGCGATCCTGCGAGCCGATATTCCCCACGGTCGCCTGTCCGGTATTAACGCCAATGCCGTACCTGACAATCGCCTCCTGCGGCTGTGAGCGCTGGTACGCTTCCAACGCAGCGCGCATCTTCCAGGCAGAACGGATCGCGCGCAAGGCGTGGTTTCTCTGCTGCAACGGCGCGTTGAAGATCGCCATCAGCGCGTCGCCCTGAAAGGCCGTAATCGTTCCCTCCTCCTCCCAGATCGCCTCGCACATGAGCTGCAAGTAGCGATTGATCAGGTTCATCACATCGGCGGGTGCCATGCGCTCGCTCAGGCTGGTATAGCCGCGAATATCGGCGAAGACCACCGAGATCTCCTTTGTCTCACCACCCAGATTGAGCGCATGGGGATCGCGGATCAATTCCTCCACGACGTTGGGATGGACGTAGCGCTCGAATATACTACGAATGCGCCTTGCCTGTGCCAGTGAGCGCTTCAGCTCAGTGCGGTCATCGATCACCAGGGCCATACCGATATCCTTGCCCTGCGAGTCGCGCAGAGATGAGACGTAGCAGTTCAGGCTGACATCGCCCGGACGGCCAGGAATCTGGCAATCGACGGAGGTGTTGACGAGCGTCGAATGTTCTGGCTGCATATGCTGCAGGGGTGCGTTGCGCAAGAGATTGACCAGGCCGACCTGCGGAATCGACGCGAAAGCTTCCTGGTAATGCTTGCCGATGGCCGTGGCAGCGCGCATATTGAGAATAACGCTGGCGGCTGCATTAAACGTCGTAATAATACCAGAGGAGTCCGTGGTGATGATGCCGTTGGCGATAGACTTGAAGATATTCTCCATGTAGCGCTTGTCTTCCTGGACCTGGGCGAAGAGGCGCGCATTTTCGATGGCAATGGCGGCTTGATTGCAGAAGGCCAGCATCATATCGAGGTGCCTGGGGGCGAAGAGCTTCTCGTTGATGCGGCTATCGACGTAGACGGCCCCGATGCAGGTATTGCGCACGATCAGGGGCGCGCACATGATGGAGAGGATGCCGAAAGTCATGATGCTCTCCATGCCCTGCAGAGCCGCGTCGGTCTGCGCGTTATCGGTCAAAACAGGCGTACGCGTATTGATGACACGCATCACCGTACTGCGACTGATCTGCGCGGTAGAAAACTCGCTCTCCGAGATCGTGCGCGCCTCTTTGTTGCGCGCCATGCGGAACTCCGGTTCCTTGGTATCGGGATTGATCAGCATGAGGAAGCCACGTTCGGCATTGACAAACTCGATGACACGATCCATCACCAGGCGCAGTACCTCGTCAAACTGCAGTGTCGAGTTGAGAGTGCCCGCGATCTCGTAGAGGATACTGAGCTCGTTCTTCTCCCGTTTCAGATGCGAGATGCTGGTGGCGAGCGCCTCGCGTTCGCGCTCGAACTTCGACGTTGCGCTTTCATTGATCGGTGCCGCCATCTGCAACCTCTGCGCCGCATTCCTGAGCGACTGATTGAGCTTTCCCAGTTCTATATCGGCGGCACGGCTCACATTGAGGGAGTCGTTGAGCAGGGCGACGCGTGGATTGTCCAGTTCACCGGCGTAGCGGCCTTCGACGGCGATCTCTAACTGGCGCGTGTGCTCGTGTAACGAACGCGAGATGCGCACCAACGCTTCACCAATCATGCGCAAGTCACTATTTACATTCCGTAACGGGTCAGATATCACAGCTCCCTCCGTGTATTTTAAAGCAGCATTTGTAGGAAATAGGCGCTAATAAATAAATTTTCCCAGGTAAGGCGACATGCACATAACGAAGAATGAGCATGCTCTATCATATCTACGAGCATGCCCATCCATTATAGCACAGAGATTTTGCGCGGCAAAAGCTACACGCCGTTTTCCTGCAGATACTGCTTGAAGGACACGGGCGTAAAGCCGAAGTCGCGCTGCACGCTGTCCAGGTCGGTCGTGTTATCGAACGAGAAGAGCGTCATGGCGGCCTTCGTCAGCGGCGGTTTGGGCAGAACGGCCTCCATGACGGCGGCACCGATGGCCACCAGGGGAGTAGGCGCGTAGACCTTGGGACGAGACTTGCCCATTGTTTTGAGCAAAAGGTCGAAGATTTGTGTGAACGAGTAGTATTCGGGTCCGCCGATGGTGTAGATCTGCCGGTTGGTGGTGTCTGGACTCTCAAGCACCTTAACGATTACCGTCACGACATCCTCGACGTAAATGGGCTGGAACATCGTCTTGCCACCGCCAATCAACGGCACAACAGGGGCTGCGCGCAGCAAACTGGTCAGGCCGGTGACGAAGGGCGCGCCCTTGCCGAACAGGACCGATGGGCGGATGATGGTCCAGTTGAGTCCGCTATCAATCAGCATCTTCTCAGCCTGATAGCGGCCCTCCATATAGCTGCCCTCCTTGTCGGGTTTCGTGCCCAGGCCGCTGATCTCAATGACGCGCTGGACACCCGCCGTTTTAGCGGCGGCGATCAGATTCGCCGTGCCCTGAACGTTCGTCTCCTGGTAGAAATTGCTGGAGAGCGCCTTGCGGTCCGCCGTGACAAACGCGGCGTGTATGATGGTATCGACGCCAGCGACGGCGGCCTGCAAGGCGGCGGCCTGCGTGGTGTCGCCCTGTACAAATTCGACTCTATCGGCGGGCAGAACGTTCGCGGCACTCTTTGGATTGCGCACGAGGCAGCGGGGCCGTTCGCCCTGAGCAACGAGTCGAGCTACCAGGTGTCGTCCGATGTAGCCTGTGGCTCCCGTAACCAACAGCATGATGGTCCTCCTTAGTACATTTCCACTTGACGTTGTAGGTGTTCATGGGTATACTTTCCCCACTGGGGGCAGCTGGAACTCCTATCCTTTCTCGATCCGCTTCAGGATACTGAAATTATGTAATTTATAGTATCGCTATAATGAAGACGTTGTGTGAGGGCAAATCAAGTAGCAGCAATTTTATATCCATTTCGTCTGCGGGCGATTTTTAAGCGTTTACCAGTCTTCACTACCAAGTATAGCGAATGTCTCGGCTCCGAGGATAGAGGGCTGAGGCATGATTAAAGAGGTGAGTAGGCACACAATTGATATTGCTGCTGGCGACCTCTGAATCCTCGCTGCTCAGCGGCTCACTCCCGCCTGGTAAAGAGTGATGGCAGTACATTCAGCAATAAACGCTCTGGCCAGAACAGCAAGTATCTGAGCCGCGGGTATCTTGCATTTCTCTACAACACGCCGATGATCGAAAGGGAGCGAGTGGAGAATCGCAGGTACATGCAAGAGGAGCCAACCGATTCCGCTTCAAAAAGGATGGGTTTCCTCGTAAAACACGGATGGGAGATGGTGATGCGTGGTGTTTCTCTTCTGGAGTGGACGAACCCGGCTGGATAAGAGGCATCCTTACATCCCGTTGAGACGATGAAACCCTCCTCTCATTTCCAGGTGCTCCAGACGTTGCACGGCGACTCTTCCAGTATTGCTTGAGCCGATCCACCATCATCCAACCAGAATCAATAACATACAGGACAATCACGACATCCCCAAGCAGAGTCGCAAACCATCCCGTGGGTAAGAGTTGATCGACTCCCCACAAAAGAAACGCCGAACTCACGATCAAAGCTTTGAGCAGGTCGAGCAGCTCTGGTCGAATGAGTACCTGAAACCCAAGATAGGTAACACCAATCAAGAGTAAAGGAGCCGCTGATATGGGGGCATGGGGCAAGATGGTCCAGAACACATCACGCACTAGCAGGAGGATGCCCGCAAGCAGAGCCATGACGACCGTAGCCCAGGTGAAGAAATACAAGAGACGGTGGATCTTCGCTGGAAACTGCTGACAAGATGACAGAGAAGAGGGAATCGTTTCTTGCTCCAAGATATTGTTCATCGGTATCCGGGTGCCGCGCTTCCCTCTCTCATTGTCACAAGAAAGAAACGCAGCCTGTCCTTTCGTTATGGTATCATTCGTTCTCTATTATAGCGTTAAATATCTCTATATTTACTCAAGAAAATAGTCCGGAAGATAAATTTTTGTGGTTTCTCATTCGATCTGACATCAAGTTCTAACAATCGGCAAATACCGTAGGGTAATAACACCAATTTTCCAGATCAACGTAGCACTTCCGCCGGCAGTAGAATACGTACAGTGACACCCTCATCCGGGGCACTCTTCACGGTCAAGCTTCCTCCAGCGATGGCAAGTAGAGCGCTGTGGGTGAGAAGGCCGCCGCCGGTCCCCGTTGTGGAACTGCTGGCGGAGACGATGCCGACGCCATCGTCGGCGACGATGATCTCCAGATGCGGATTGCAGGTGGCTCTAAGGGTAAGGCGTAAGTGACGATGCACATCGGAGCCACGCGCATGGCGGGCGGCGTTGCGCAGAGCTTCCTGCACGGCGGCGAAGATAAGTTCGGCGATGGCGGGCGGCACGATTTCGTCGATACGGTAAGCGGTCTCTTCGGAAACGTCCCACTCAACTTCATCGAACGCCTGTTGGAAGTCCTGCGCGATCATGGTATGGATCGCGTGCATCATGCCGTCGCGTTCGAGGCGATGCGGCGCGCTGGTGGTAGTGGCACGCATCATGGCAGCGAGGCGACGATGAGCCTGGGAGATGATCTCTACCGTTTCATCAAGCGCGGCTTCCGCCTGTGTAGAATCCCCTTGAATACACGGGCGCAGCGTCTCCAGGCGCAGGAGGGCCAGGTGCATCTGCGGGAGGATTTCGTCGTGAAGGACGCGGCGCTGCTGCGCACCCAGCAACTTCACATCCACGACGCGCCGCTTCAGCAGACTCGCCACCGTTAGCATCGCCTCGTGATCGCGCAACGTGTCCAGTATACGCTGACCACAGGCATGGGCGAGGTCCATATCCTCGTCGGTAAAGCCAGCGCGATCCTGGCGCGGACCGAGATAAAGCCTGGCGACCAGGCCGAACTCGTCGTAAATGGGCAGGACCCAGCAGATAATGGGCAGCCCCTGCCACGATACGCTGATCCGGTAGGCGTTGGCATCGCTAATCATCTCTCGATTGCTATAGGGATGCGCAGGCGACGCCGCCGGGAGCCACTTCTTGCGCGGGGCCAGCATCAGTTCCTCGCTGCTGTTCTGCTCGTTATCGACGGGCCAGCGATACGCGAAACTGCGCTTCACCGTACCCGTCAGCACGATCAGGCGGGCGCACTGGACCTCCAACACATCATTGCACAGGTGGAAGAAGAGATCCTCCATACCCTGCTCGGTCTTCTGCAGATCGGTATTTAGCCAGTGGCGTACGCTGGTACTGCGCAGGAACGGCCCCAGCAGGGCAATATAGCGATCGTGCGCGGTATAGCTGCTCCAGGTGAAGAGGGCATAAGCGCCCGTCGCGAGGCAGGTAATCAGGAGCAGCCCGCCCAGCTTGCTGCCAGTCACGAGCACGAAGAACGCGATAAAAATGGCGACAGTGGTCGAGACGATCACGATACCGCGCCACTGCTCGAAGAAGCCCTGCCGCGCCAATGGACGCTCGACCAGGATGCCGTGCCGCACAATCGAGTAGCCGATCAGCAGAATGATGAGCGCGACCAGGCCGGTAGCGAAGATATCCAGCAGCATCAGGTTGAGCGGTATCGTGGTGAGAGGCACAGGCGCTATGTGTACGGAGGGTTGTTCCAGCCAACCCACCATAGACCAGACGCCCAGGACACCGAGCGTAGTTGTCAAGCCCACCATCAAGAGGGCCGCGAGCAGAAGCCCAGGACGCGCGAGGTTCCAGGAGAGATGCGGCTCCTCCAACGCCTCAAGCGGAATACGATCGTCCCAGAACGCGTCGCCCAATGCTTTGAGCAAAGAAGTATTTTGTAAACGGCCCGTGCAGGCGTGCCAGAGGACGCGCAAGAGGCGTCCCACGCGGCTCGGAGTGAACCACAGGCTGATCGCGCAGAATGTGACGTAGCAGAGGAAGGCGATGGGCAGCAGGACAGGAGATGAGAGAGCCTGCGATCCGCTACTCTCCAGGATCTCGCTATATGCCAGCAAGCGCAGCGTTCCCGCAAAGCTGAACGTCGAGCTATTGAAGAACAGCAGGAGCAGCACCAGCAGGCCTAATGCGGCGCTACATGCCAGCAGCAACGGTCGGCGTCTACGCCAGCTGTCGTTCATCAACGCGGCGTAATGCAGCCCGATCATAAACCAGATATAGGGCACGCCCAGCGCCGGTAGCCAGATCAGATGCCATAAGAACTCCGACGTTAGCAGGCCGCTCGTCTGCGTCAATGGTGTCGAGATGAGCAGCGCGTGCACATAGAAGAACAGCGCCGAGAGACTCAGGCCCACCGCGCCCACGCGGGCAATCAGGCTATGCCGGTCGCCGTTCAGCCAGACCGTGCAGGCCAACCAGAGGAAGGAGACCAGATTAAAGATCGACAGAGCCAGCGCCATCATCTGAAAGAAGTAGACAGGCTCAAGTAACGAAGCAGGTGACATTTTTACGGTTCTTCTTTGTAGAGCGGGACCCACGCGCCCCGGCGATCCTGTACCAGGGCCACACCATTTTCGTCCCAGATAATCATACGATTGAGGGTATAGATCAGGGTCGCCCTGGCGCGCGCCACCTTGTCGTCGACCGAGTTTTCGCTCAGTCCCCAGGAGGCGTAGATGCGCCCATTGGTGCGGCTCACGGCGCGCTTGTCGTGCAGGTTCAGGCGGGCGGCGATCTGCTCGTTGGTCATCCCCTGCGCCATCAGCTCCACCACACGCAGCTCGTTCGGTTCCAGCAGGGCGCGAGGAGACTGCTCATCCAGGTCGCGCACCTCCTGCACGCGGTCCTCGATCTCGGGATCGACGAGGCTGCGCCCATTGATCGCGTCGCGCAGCAAGGGAACAAGCATAGCGGGCAGCAGGTAGTTGCTCTTGCGCACATAGGCGTAGTGCGTCAGGATGCCCGCGGCCCGAAACTCGCGATAATACTCGTCATCGTCCTGAATCGAATAAAACACCACCGGCATACGCGGACGCTCGCGGCGGATCGCCACAGCCGCGCCGACGCCGCTCAGCGCCCGGCGACCTATCTCAGGGTCCTGCAACTGCACATCCATCAATATAACATCCATGTCCAGTTCGAGCGCGCGCGCAACCGCCTCGCGCCCGGTCGCCGCCTCGCCCACAACCTGCACCGCGCCCGTCGCCGCCAGACCCTCGCGCAAAGCCCTCCGCAGCGGCCCGTGGTCATCCACGAGCAACAATTTAATCGTCGACATACCCGTCACTACCTTCTCAATTTTTGGCACGGCAACGCGGTCAGGAAGTCCCGCGCCGTGCTATCATAGAGTATACCCAGGTATTACGACGAGTGGGGAGTTTCCGCGACCACAAAAAGTAGCACACGGAAACTTCAGGCCCGCAAAGGTCTATCGACGAGGAGAATATCAATAACCCAGGCTATTCTCGAACGTCGCAGCAATCACACTGTAGCCCACATCGCGGGGATGGATATCCTTGAAGGCGCTACATATCCACGTATAGGTGCAGGTATTTGCATTCGAGGTGCCGCCGAAGGCACCAAAGACATCTACAAGCGTTCCATAGCCGTTAACATCGTTGGCGAGATGCTGATTGAGCAGCTCAAGGTATGGCAGGGTCGCGGGACATTTCACCAGGTACGGATCGTAGTAGTTCATCACCGCGAGATCACCCGTGAGCGTAGCATTGACGGTCAGGGCAGCGTGCAGCCTGGGCAAAATAGATTGCGTGAGATTGTCGTCGAGTGTGGCGAGATTGGCTTCGAATTCGCTGGCATTGACGACGCAGGTGTTCTTGTTAATGGCAGGCAACACATCGTTGGCACCGATATCCAGCGTAACGGGGCTGACCTGACCGCGCAGGAGCTTGAGATAGGCCACAGCGGCGTCGAGTTGCGCGCCGGTATAGGGAAACTTGCGCAGGATAGCACCCTTGCAGTGTCCGTTGACGAAGGTGATGCTTGTCTCGTCAGGACACCCTAGATTGGCCTGCGAGGTGGTGCCCTGCGTCTGCAGGTTCGCATAGAAATCGTGGGCGTACCCATGATTGAAATCAAGGTCGGGCTGGTAGCCGAAGGCGAGCGAATCGCCCAGCGCCAGGTAATACTTCTTGGGACCGACCAGGGAAGAGGAGTGGGGAGAGGCAAGCGCTACAGGGATGGCGGCAAAGAGCAGGACAAACGCGAGAACGAGGGGCGCTCCCAGGCGTCTGTAATGGTGCGACGAGCGAGCACCAGGGATGCTTTTTAACATGAGCAGTCCTCCTACCATAAGTACAACATGACGTAACAATTTCCAGGGGCGTTCTCTACGAAGTACAAAAGAAATGATCGTGAAGATGGAAGAAATATGCGCTACGAGGGACAAAAGAAGACAAGGTTTCAGTTCTGGCACTCTATACTAAGTATAAGCCGATAGCCTATATAAAGCAATATTACCATCGGGCTAGTAGAAAAATATTGAGTAATTATTCATAAATGCAAATTGTTCGCCGTATGCCTTCGGGCGTGATGCATGTTGTAAAATGAGTATGCCATTCACATCGTGTTGAAGGACAGAGGTCACTGACAGGAAAAAGAGATGCAATCAGAGTCGAATAGAACCCATTATGCCGCCGCATTCAAGGACCGGCAGGTCGTTGATGCCTATAAATACCGGCTTCCATATCCCCAGGAGGTCTTTGAGATCCTCGCGGAATTGATTACAGGCGAGCCGCGCACAGTACTCGACGTTGGCGCAGGCTCCGGCGATATTGCGCGCAACTGCATCGCCTTTGCGGAACGCATCGACGCCGTTGATTTTTCGCAAAACATGCTAGAGCGGGGCAAGCAGCTTCCCAACGGAAACAGTCCTCGCCTGCATTGGATCTACGGCAAGATCGAAGAGGCACCGCTCGCTCCGCCCTACGCGCTCATTACAGCGGGATCGAGCATCCATTGGATGGATTGGCCGCGCGCGTTTCCGCGCTTCCGCTCCGTGCTCGCGCCCAACGGCCTGCTGGCATTGATATATCGCAGGACGCTACCGATGCCCTGGGGCGACGAGCTGAGGAGCATACGCGACCAGTTCATCACGCAGCGAGATATTCGTGGCGCGTCCGCCGCCGAAGAGCTTGTGAAGCGCGGCTTCCTGCACAAATTGGGGCAGAGGGAGACAGCGCCCGTGCCATTCCAGCAATCGCTCGACGACTTTATCGAAGGGCTTCACTCGCGCAGTAGCTTCTCGCGGGAACTCATGGGACTACAAAAAGCGGCAGAGTTCGATCAGCAGGTACGAGCGCTATTGTTGTACGCGCACCCGGATGGGATGCTGCCGCTGCAGGTGATCGGCAGCGTGATCTGGGGAACGCCTGAAAGCGGGGGGAGCAATGAGTGAGCTGCTTCCCCTCGCGCGCGCCTGGGTCAGCGAACACTACGACAGGAGCGCGGAACACCTGCTCAAGGCGGAGAAGTGGCTGAGCCGCATCGATCCCGCCGCGTCTGAGGCCATGCTGCTGGCAATCGTGACCCACGATATGGAGCGAGCTTTCCCTGGAACAGACAGCCCAAAGCAGTATCCCGCGCTCGGTCCAGACGATCCCATCTACAACCAGGCACACTCGGATCGCTCGGCGCGCATCGTTAGCGACTTTCTACGCCAACAGGGCGCGCCCGACGAGCTGGTCACACAAGTAGCCGAGCTGATCCGCGTCCACGAAATAGGTGGGTGGCCTGATGCCGATTGGGTACAGGCTGCCGACAGCCTCAGCTTTTTAGAGGTCAATATCGACTTCTTCCTGGAGCGCATCAACGCTCCGCAACATGGCTGGACGCTTGAGCAGGTGCGCGCCAAGTTCGACTGGATGTACTCCCGCATCCAGATAGACGCTGCACGTTCTCTGGCAACGCCACTCTACGCAAGCGCAATTGAACGCTGGGAAAAGAAAAAAGCCGCGCTAGCAACATCTCAACCGTTGGGCTAACATGTGATATAGTTATTACGAAGAGAAGGCCAGGCAAAAACCAGAACTTAATTTGGAGCGTTAAGCGATACAGCCATGCGCTCCCCTACTATACAGGCAGGTTTATTTTTATGACCACAGGACGCAGCAGCAGTATCCAGCTTGGACTACTGCTCCACAACCACCAGCCAGTGGGCAACTTTCCCTGGGTCTTTCAGCAGATCTACGAGCAGGCATATCTCCCGCTGCTCGCCGCGCTGGAACGCCACCCAGGCGTGCGCCTCTCGCTCCACTACACCGGCTCGTTGCTAGACTGGTTAGGAGAGGCCCATCCCGATTTCCTGCAACGCATCAAGGCTCTTGTTGAGCGCGAACAGGTCGAGATGGTCAGCGGCGGCTACTACGAACCAGTCCTACCAGCTATCCCCGACGCCGATAAAATCGCGCAGATCCGGCGTCTTACTGAGCGCGTGCAGCACGACTTCGGCACGCATCCCACAGGCATGTGGATCGCCGAACGCGTCTGGGAGCCGGGCCTGCCACGCCTGATTCGCGAGGCAGGTATCGAATGGACCATCCTCGACGATGTGCACTTCAAAAGCGCCGGGTTGGAGGACCAGGACCTCTATGGCTACTACGCGACCGAGGACCAGAGCAGCGTCCTGAAGATATACGCGACCAGCAAGACATTGCGCTACACCATCCCCTGGCGACCGGTGAGCGAGACCATCGAGGCTCTGCGCGCACTGGCAACGCTCGACGGCAACCGCATTATCGTCATGGGCGACGATGGCGAGAAGTTCGGGAGTTGGCCCGATACCTACGCGTACAGTTGGGGCAGCGACGGTAGCGGGCGTACAGGCTGGGTCGAGGAGTTCTTTACGGCGCTCGAACAGAACCGCGAATGGCTGGTCACTACGCCTCCGGGCGAATACGCGCGCACACATCCCGCACTGGGGCGCATCTACATCCCCACCTCGTCCTACATCGAAATGACCGAGTGGGCACTGCCGCCAAAGAAATCGTTCCTCTTTGGCAAACTGCTACACCGCCTGGAGCACGACAGGCAGGACGATCTCGTGCAGTTCATGCGCGGTGGCTTCTGGCGCAACTTCATGGTGCGCTACCCCGAGATCAACACGCAACATAAAAAAATGCTGCGCGTGCACGACCAGGTCTATGCCGTGGGTCCCACGGAAGCCAACGGCGTCGTGGATCTCTGGAAGGCGCAGGCCAACGATACCTACTGGCATGGCCTGTTCGGCGGCATCTACATGGCACACGTGCGTACGGCCATCTACCAGCACCTCATCAAGGCGGAGAACGCCGCTGCGCGCGCGCTGCATGGGCAGGAGGCGTGGCAGCGCTACACCTTCACCGACTTCGACCGTGATACCCAGGACGAACTGATTATCGAGAGCGATCAGCAAAATCTCTACATCGATCCCCAACGCGGCGGCTCGATCTTCGAATGGGATCTGCGGCGCAGCGAACACAACCTCACCAGCGTTATGACGAGGCAGATGGAGGGCTACCACCAAACCCTGCGCGAATATGAGCAGGAGCGCCGTCGCAAGGCCGCCACAGCGCACTCGCTCACACAGACGAGCAGTGATCAGCCAGGGAGCGAGCCGGGTTCGCCGCATACCACCGTGCGCACGAAAGAGACAGACCTCGATCAATACCTCGTCGTCGACCGCTACCGGCGCAACAGCCTGATCGAGCATTTCCTGCCGCCAGGATTGCCATTGGCCGATTTCGCGGCGGTCCGCTTCGAAGAGCAGGGAAATTTCGTTGCACAGCCCTATGCTACCAGCGTAGAGCAGGAGGAACGTGGCATCACCGTCACAATGACCCGCAGGGGGCAGGTTCGACGGCCCGGCGCGCTGAGTCCGCTCAGCGTGCATATCAGCAAGGTGATCTTCATCCCCAGAGGCGAAGAGAAGCTGCTTGTACGCTATACGCTCACCAACGAAGGGCAGGGCCGCCTGCATACCTCCTTCGCCAGCGAGTGGAACTTCAATCTCCTGGGCGGCGGAGGAAATCAGCAGGCATACTATCAAGTGGAGGGCCACGAGCTGGCAAACAGCCACTTCGATAGCACAGGCGAGGTGGCCGGAGTGCGCGCCTTCCACATTGGCAACACCTGGCTACAGCAAGATGTCGGCTTCAAGTTCGACCAGGAGGCCACGCTCTGGCGCTTCTCGATCGAGACCGTCACCGGCTCTGAAGCAGGTTTTGAGCGCACGCACCAGGGAAGCTGCGCAACGTTGATCTGGCCCCTCATCCTGGATGGCGGCCAGGAGTGGAGCGTAGAGATTACCTGTACGGGAAGCAGGCCTGCTGAGCGTTACTAAGCAAGCAGAAAGGACAGGTCATGAGTTATCTCGGTATCTCATGACTTGCCATAAAGCTATTTACAGTCTTACCCATGTAAAGGGGACAAAAAATATGAAGCGCATATTGGCACTCCAACACGCCTGGGAGTGTCCGACAGGAACGCTGGGAGAGATCTTACAGGAGCGTGGCATTGTCTGCGAGACGCTGAATGTTGAGGAAGAACGCATCCCCACACCCGACGGTTACGCCGCCATCATTGCACTTGGCGGACCCCAGCACGTCTACGAGGCAGGGAAGTATCCCTACTTCGCCGCGGAGAAAGAGCTGATTCGCGCCGCGATCGTGCAGGATATCCCCTTCCTGGGCATCTGCCTGGGCGGTCAGTTGCTGGCGGATACGCTTGGGAGCCCGATAAAGCAGCACGACATCACCGAGATCGGTTTTTTCGCTGTACCATTCACCGCCGAAGGGACGCGAGACCCGCTCTTCGCAGGCCTGCCGGGCTATCAAACGGTCTTTCACTGGCACGAAGACATCTTCAATTTGCCTAGGGAGGCAACACTGCTGGCAACGAGTGAGACAACTCCAAATCAGGCGTTTCGCTATGGTCGCCGCGCCTACGGTTTGCAGTATCATATCGAACTCAACTCCGACCTGTTCGACCTCTGGCTCGGTCTTCCCGCGTTCAAAACAGCCATCATCGATAGCGTTGGCATCGATGAATTCGCACGTATCGAACGCGACCGACGTGCCCAGTATGAGACGTATCGCGATCACACGCGGACGATGTTCGAAAATTTCTTGAAAATTGGGAATCTGTTATAAAAAAGAGGTATA
>Ga0209839_10000524_pt1 | contig 19337 bp, 16 predicted proteins | sample OrgsoiDNA2013050_FD_185800 | JGI IMG/M metagenome (GOLD analysis project Ga0209839, IMG submission 185800) | Permafrost soil microbial communities from the Arctic, to analyse light accelerated degradation of dissolved organic matter (DOM) -... | ecosystem: Environmental > Terrestrial > Soil >... | reverse complement strand
CCGCCCGGGCCGGTACCGTCTCGAGACCGGCCGGGCGCGGGTTTCGCGACCGGCGACGTCCTCGATGTGGCGCTGCCCGGACCAGCCCTGGCCGGGGCCGCTGACACCACCGCCGGACCCGACCGCGCCTACGCGGGGGTCAGTGACGATGAACTGATCGGGGTGCTGACCGCCTGGCAGCGGACCGAATCATGGGCTGCGGCCGGGCGGCTGTCCGCGGCCGCGGAACTGGCCCGCCGCCGGCCCGCCACCAGCAAAGACCACGCCACCCGCAGCGGGGCCCCCGCTCCGTGGGGCAAATTCTGCGCCGACGAGGTCGCCGCCGCCCTTTCGGTGTCGCGGTGGGCCGCGGAGAAAACCACCGCCGTCGCCCATGACCTGGCCACCCGCCTCCCTCTGACCCGCCAGGCGCTGCACGAAGGTGTCATCGACACCTACAAAGCCCAGGTCATCGCCGAGGCCACCCGCTGCCTGGATGATGCGGCCGCCGCCCAGGCCGAAGCCGCCGTCGTCCCCCACGCGGTGACCGGCAAGACACCCGGGCAGATCCGCGCCGCGATCGCCCGCGCGGTCCTCAAAGCCGACCCCAATGCCGCGCGGCAGCGCCGCGAGCAGGCCCAGAAAGACGCCCGCGTCGAACTGTGGCGCGAGGACGCTGGGACGGCCGCGATCGTCAGCTTCGGCCTCCCCCCGGATGAGGCGCTGGCCGCGGACCAGCAGATCACCAGCCGCGCGATGGACCTCAAAGCGGCCGGGGTCCCCGGCACCATGGATGCCCTGCGGGCGCGCGCCTACCTGGACGCCCTCCTCGGCCAGGACACCATCGCCCGCTACAAGACCGCCAACGGCAGTAACAGCTCAGGCAGTGATGACACCGGTCCTGCTCAAGACAGTCCTGCTGAAGACGGCCGGGCGCGCGACCATGCGGTCCCCAGCGAATCCAGCGGGAACGAGCGGGCCGCTGCTACAGCCGCACCGATCCGGCCCGCAGCCCGCATCAACCTGACCATCCCCCTGGCCACTCTCCTCGGCCTGGCCGACCACCCCGGTGAAGCCCTCGGGTTCGGGCCCATCGACGCCGCCCTCGCCCGCGACCTGGCCGCCCAGGCCGCCGGACACCCGGGAACAACCTGGTGCGTGACCGTTACCAACCCCGAGGGGCACCCCCTCGCCCACGGCTGCGCCAAACCTGGCAGACGAAAGCCGAAACGTCCGCGCACCAGACCGCCTGCGCCTGGTAGCCGTACACGCGGCAGCCAGCCCAGTGACACCAGGCCGCCCACGCGCGAAGGTGCGCCAGATGGCCAGCAATCTGACGCACCGCCCGGCACCACCGCGCCACCCAGGTCCGGCGACCCGGCACGAGGCCCTTCTCCTGGCGTCAGCAGCTCTTCCGGCATCAGCATCGCGGCACTCGGCGGATACGGGACCTGGCGACTACGGCTGCCTGGCCCCAGCCTCCGCGAACCGGGCTGGACAGGCTGGCCGGAGCTGGCCGTCGATCTTGAGCCCATTCCGGTCGACGACTGCGACCACCGGCACCAGACCAGCGCTCACGACCCTAGCGATAAACTCCGCCACCTCGTCGAGATCCGCGACGGGAACTGCAACTGGCCGCCTTGCCGGCGCGACGCATGCCGCTGCGACTATGAGCACACCGTGCCCTGGGAACAAGGCGGACTCACCTGCGCGTGCAACGGCGGGCCCCGCTGTCGTCATCACCATCACACGAAACAAGCTCCCGGCTGGAAACTTGAGCAGAACCAGCCCGGCTATCACACCTGGATCACACCGGCCGGGCGCACGTACACCGCCGGGCCTGTCACATATCCCGTCTGAGCCCGGGCCGGGTCAGGTGAACCCGAGCTGGGATAGGCAATGGGGCGACACCAGACTGGCGGGCAACAGCGTGTCCGAAAAGCCCACGTCAGACCGAGAAGGTGGCTCCATGACCGTTGACGGTGGCGGCCTCGTCGTCGAACCAGTGACCGCCCTCGGCCAGGTAGCGGAAATGGAGTGTGGTCCCCGGCGGGGCGGTCACCACTGTGCTCCGGGTGCCGTTGGAGCGCTTGCGCAGTGGGTGGGTGAAGGGGTTCCAGTCGTTGAAGTTGCCGACCACGGACACCGCCCCCGGTGGCTCGTTGGCGGGCAGGGCGAAGGTGACGCGCACGGAGCCGTCGCGGACTGGCTTAGAAACCTTAATCATCTAACTCTCCACCTAGGCTTGCTCATACTCCGTGATGGGGGGATCACACTTTGAAGTTGGTGAGCTTATCCCCTGATGGCCCATCGATACTATGTTCGCATAGGCGCTTGGATAATCGCTAGTGTGTTCGGGTGCGGCGTGGGCCCGGCCTCGGCCGGGCCTCCCTCAGGGGAGGCACGGCAGGCAGCATTGCCAGCTCGAGAATCCGCGGCTCGCGTCACGTCCGCCCCGCACCGACCAGGCGCGGGACGACCGTCCAGTCTCACCGTCACCACCGCGCGCGCGTCGGGCGGCGAGGGCACGGCCAGAATATCGGCCATGGCGCCCGCTGTCCTGAGGACGAGCGTCAAGGTGGCGCGGCGGTACGGCCCGAGCCAAGCACGCGCACAGCGTCGTCGGATACTGCGGTGCTCGGTCGCTCCCGCTGCGGGCCATCGGGAACCAACTCGATCGCGGCCATGGTGGCGGGGGACGCAATCGGCGCAGCGGAGGGGAGCCGCTCGTCCCGGGCGCCCGTACGGCCCTCGCTAGCCGAGGACGGTCAGTCGGGACCAGCAAAGACCGGTGCAGGTCAGCCGGTGGCATGCAGCCAGCGCACCGGGGCGCCGTCGCCGCCGCAGCGGAAAGCTTCCAGCTCCTCGTCCCAGGCCCGGCCGAGCAGCCGGTCCATCTCGGTACGCAGCGCGGATTCAGACTGGGCCATCGCCAGGGCGGCGCGCAGGCGCCCCTCGGGGATCAGAATGTCCCCGCTGCCGCTGGTCACCGCGGTGAACGTGCCGAGCGTCGGCGTGCAGCTGTGCCGGACCCCGTCGCAACCTGCGCTGGCGTCTTCGGTGACCTCGAAGCGCAGCCGGTTCCAGCCGGCCAGCGCGGAGGTGACCGCTCCGGCCGTGCCGGGGCGCCCTTCCCAGGTGAGCTCGGCGCGCAGGGTGCCGGGCGCCGCGGGCTGACTGACCCAGGGCAGGTCTACGGGCACACCAAGAACCCCCGCCACGGCCCACTCGATGTGCGGGCACAGCGCCGGGGGCGCTGAGTGAATATGCAAAACACCTTGTGCAGACACAATTCCTCCTGGCCGACGACGAGGTTCGCCTTCCCCTGCGTCCTCACGCCTGCCCGAAGGAACTAGCCCGGTACGTGCAACCCGGTATCTACATCATAGTCTGCCTCATCGCCGCCGACCGCACCACCCTTGCCGCCAGAATGACCGCGGCGGCGCATCCAGCCAGCCAGTGGTGCAAAACCGAACAGTACGGCGATACCCGCCGCCGTCCAGGGCACATAGTCACCCAGACGGTCGTAGATGGTCCGCGACGAGGACACCGGAAGGGTGAGCCGAACCGGGATCACCCCGTGCTGTGAACCGCTCATCCAGGCCAGCGCCCGCCCCCGGGCGTCGAAGGCGGCCGAGTCCCCGGTCAGCGCAGCCTGCACGACCGGGCGGCCGGTCTCGGCGGCGCGCAGCGCGCCGAGCGAGGCATGCTGGGCCAGGGCCCAGGTGCCCTGGAAGGTCGAGTCGGCGGTCTGGTAGACGATCACCTGCGCGCCGCGATCGGTGTCCACCCGGGACATGTCCGGGAATGCCGACTCGAAGCAGATCAGCGGGCCGATGGTCAGCGTCCGTCCGCCCGGCTCGGTGACCTGCAAGGAGTGCGCCCCGTGACCCGGCACCATGTTGACCGGCGCCGCCTTACTGATGCTGGTCAGCCAGGACAGCGCCGAGCGGAACGGGATGTATTCGCCGAACGGGACCAGGCGGGTCTTGGCGTAGGTACCCTCGATCCCGGCGGCCCCGACCAGCACGGCGACCTTGCTGTGCTGGTCCTTGTTGATGTAGAAGTCCTGGTTGACCAGGATCTCCGCGTGGTCGGTGGCCGCCAGCTGCTCGATATCCCGCAGCCGCCCCTGGTTGGCCTGCAGGTGGAATGCGACGCTGCTCTCGCCCCAGACGATCAGGTCTGGCCGCACCTTGCTCAGGGTGCCGTTCCGGCTGAGGGCGGCGGTGAGTATCTGGCTGCCGTCGACCCGGACCGTGCCGTTGCTCACCACACCCGGCTGGACCAGCGCGATCGTGGCCGAACCGGCCGTAGGAGGCGACGGGGTCAGCGCGAACGCGACCGGCCCGGCGGCCACCATGGCCGCGCCCGCCACAGCCGCCACCAGCCGGGGCGCCAGCCGGCCGGAGACGATGACGATCGTTATCGCGGTGTTCGCAGCCACCAGCGCGAAGCTGATCAGCCACACGCCGCCCACCGCGGCCAGGGCGAGCACGGCCGGGTGCTGCCACTGGCTGGCCCCCAGCACCGCCCACGGCCCGCCGAGCGCCTGCCAGGACCGGATCCACTCGGTTACCAGCCAGAAGCTCGGCACGACCACCAACGCCGCCAGCGCCCGGCGCACGCTGGCCGGCGGCCGCAGCAGCCGCCACACTACGGCGCCGAACGGCGCCATGAGGACACCGAACACGACCGCGACGATCAGCACGGCGGGCCCGATCTCCGGGGCCAGCCACCACATCGCGGCCACGAAGTAGCCGCAGCCCAGCCACCAGCCCCGTACCGTTGCCTCACGCCCCGACGGCGAGCGGCTGATCACCAGCAGGCCCGGCACCAGCGCGAACCAGGCGAGCACCGACAGGTTAGGAGCCGGGAACGCCAGCAGCGGCAGTGCACCGGCCAGCAGGGCCCCCCAGCGGGCAGGCCAACGCAGGGCCTTAGGCGCCCGGGGCAGAGGCATCCCTCAATTCTCCGCCGCGTCGGGCTTTCACGCGAACTCCCAGGTCACCTCCAGTAGCCGTTGACCAGTTGCGCGCGTCAGCCATATCGTTGACTTTGGCAAGGGATCGTTAAGCATGACCAGGGAGGCGACGTGACGGTCACCGGCGACGCGGGACCTCAGCCGGTCACCGGCGAGGCGGTGGCGGCGATGCGGGCCTTCAACCGGATCTACACCAACGTGATCGGCGTGCTGCGCGGCGGCTATCTCGGCTCGCCGTACTCGCTGACTGAGGCGCGGCTGATCTTCGAGCTGGGGCAGCGTGAGGTGACCGAGGTCGCACAGCTGCGGCGGAGCCTGGACATCGACGCGGGTTACCTGAGCCGGATCCTGGCCCGCTTCGAAGCCGACCAGCTCATCACCCGGGAACGTTCCGGCGCCGACGCGCGCCGCCAGGTGATCGCGCTCACCGAGGCGGGCCGCACCATCCAGGCCGGACTGGACGCCCAGGCGGCCCGGCAGATCGGCACGCTGCTGGCCGGCCTGAGCGGCCCCGCGCGGCGGCGGCTGCTCGCGGGAATCCGGGAGGTCACCGGAGTGCTCGCGGGCGCGGATCAGCCGCGCTCCTACGTCCTGCGGCCGCCCCAACCGGGCGAGCTGGGCTGGGTGGTGCAGGCCCAGACCGCGGGCTACACGCAGCAGTACGGGTGGGACGGGACGTATGAGGCAATGGTGGCGCGGATCGTCGCCGATTACGCCGAGCACCGCGACCCGAAGCGGGAGGCGGCCTGGATCGCCGAGGTGGACGCCGAGCCGTCTGGGTCGGTGTTCTGCGTTCGCAAGAGCGACAAGGTGGCCCAGCTCCGGCTGCTGTACGTGGACGCGTCGGCTCGCGGGCTCGGGATCGGCGCCCGGCTAGTGGAGGAGTGCCTCCGGTTCGCGCGGGAGGCCGGCTACCGGGAGATCATGTTGTGGACCAACAGCGTGCTGGCCGAGGCCCGGCGAATCTACCAGCGGGCCGGCTTCAAGCTGGTGGGCGAGGCGCCGCACCGAAGCTTCGGCCAGGACCTCATCGGTCAGAACTGGTCCCGGCCGCTCTGACCGCCCGCGCCGTCCGCGCCGTCCGCGCCGTCCGCGGCTGCGGTGCCGGGCCGCAAGGCAGCCGCAGGGCATCAGCCCTGCGGCGAGCGGCGAATGGCGCGGCGGCCGGCGTAGAGCGAGCGCTCATCCCGGGCACCCGCTCCGCCCGTAAGGATTTCGAAAGACGGAACACCGCACGCAAGGGTGAATCCGGGGCAATATGTCCTTTACTTATGACGGTGCGCGAGCGGCCCAGCGGTCCCGCGAGCACGGGCCCGCGCGGGCTCGGCGACCGGGACATTGACGGCATGCTCTTCATCGCCGAGATGTACGCCGTGCAGGTCGACCTGCTGGCCGTCGTGCTCGGCGGCACCGTTCCGCGTGCCCGCGCCGCCGCGACCCGCTGGCGGCGGCTCGGGTATGCGGAGTCCGGCCGGTTCGGGCCCGGCCCCTCCTGGGTCTGGCTGACCCGCGCCGGGCTGGCGGCGTGCGGCCTGCACTACCCGCCCATCTCCCCCGCGCTGTCCCGGCTCGCGCACACCCGCGCGGTCGCCACCGTGCGGCTGGCCTTAGCGGCCAGGGCGGAATACCAGCAGGCAGGGGCGTTCTGGCGCAGCGAGCGCCGGCTGCGGGTCCGGGCGGGCAGCCGGGCCGGACTGCGGGATCATCTGCCGGACGGCGAGGTGCACTGGCCGGACAGCGCGGTGGTGCCGTGGGCCGGGGAATGCTGGGCCATCGAGGCGGAAGTGACCCGCAAGACGGTCAGCCGGACCACCTCGGTCATGCGGGAGCTGCTGTCCCGGACCGGCGACTACGGCTGCGCGGCCGCCGACACCGCGGTACCTGGCCGCCCGGCTCGGCACGCCCGGGTCCTGTACGTCTGCTCGGCCGGAGCCCGGCCCACCGTGCTGCGGGCCCGCGACCCGCTCGGCCCGCTGGCGGCCCGGATCGAGGTCCGGGACCTGCCCCGGCACGCCGCCCTGACCGTTGCGCCGAACGCCGCCGGGGCACCCCGGACCGGAGCAGCCGGGACCGGCGGGGAGCGGGCATGCTGATCCGCCAGTACGTGGCCCTCCTGCTGCTGCGCGCCGCGGCCCGGACGCTGTGGCGGCTGATCAAGGTGATGGCGGCCGCGGCAGTGATCATCGCGGCGGCCCCCGTGTCGCTCGTCGCGGCGGGCGCGGCAGCGACCGCCTGGGCCTGCGGCTGGGCGCCCCGGCGGCTCTACGGCGCGGCGCTGTGGTGCCTGCCGATGGTGGCGGTGTGGCTGGCGGCGGCCGCGCTGTCCGCCCCGGGCTCACCGGGGGTACCGTCCGGCCCGGGCTGGTACCGGGTGGCGGGCGCACCCCACGACGCGTGGCTGAGCATGTGGCGGCTGGGCGTGTCCGGGCATGTGGCGCAGGCCGCCGTCATGATCGCCCCGGCTGCGGTCCCGCTCGGCCTGCTGGCGGGCGGCCTGGCCTGGGCGGTCCGGATCTTTCGGATGGAGACCGGCACCGGTGGCCTGTCCCCCGGCTCGGCGATCAGCTTCGACCGGCGCCAGTGGCGCCGCCAGGCCCGCAGCGCCCGGGCCCGCATCGCCGCGCCGGGCTCGGTCCCGCTGACCTACCGGAACGGGGACGTGGTCATCGGCGGCACGATCCGGGCGGTAGGGCATCCGGCGAAACCCGTCGCCGCCCTCCCCTACTCCCGGCTGCGCTCGCACCAGGTGGTAATCGGCACGACCGGCACCGGGAAGACGACGTTGCTGCTCCGGCTCTGGGCCGGGTTCATGGCGACGGCACTGAGCCGGCAGGCGGCCGGGACCGGACGGCGCCCGCTGCTTGTGGTGCTCGACTGCAAGGGCGGCGCCGATTCACGCCGGGTCGCGGACCGGGCGCGCCGGGTGCTGCGGGACGCGGGCGCCCGGGCCACGGCGATCTGGCCGGACGACGCGAACCTGTCGCTGTGGGATCTGCCGCCGGGACGGCTGACCACCACCCTGCTCGACCTGATCGAGCACGGGCACGGCGCGGCGGCCTACTACACCGACGTGATGGAGGCGATCGTGGCGCTGGCTGTGCACGCGCCGCCCGGTCCGCCGGCCGACTCGGCGGATTTCCTGGGCCGGCTCGACGCTGACTGGCTCGCGACCGCCTACGCCGGCGGAGATGAGGACGCGCTCGCGGCGCTGCGTTCCGGCGCCCACCTGATCCCCGACGTGGCGCTGCGATTCCGCAGCCTGTGGCGCCGGCTCGGGACCGGCTTCGAGCCCGTGGGCAGCTTCGCGGACGCGGACGCCTGGTACTGCATCCTGGAGGGCACGGCCGAAACCTCGGTGGCCGAGGCTCAGGCCCGGGCGCTGGTGGACATGCTGGCCAGCTACATCACCGGCCCGGGCCGGAACGCGGACGTGCTGCTGGCCGTCGACGAGTTCAGCGCCGTCGCGCGCCGGCTGCCGATCTGGGCGCTGTACGAGCGGGCCCGGTCCCTGGGACTGGCCGTGCAGGTCTCGGCGCAGTCGTGGCCCGGGCTGGCCGCCGATGAGGACGAGCGGTACCGGATCGCGGCCACCGCCGAAGGCGGGATCTGGCTGCTCCGCACGCCCTACCCGGATCCGGTCGTCGGGCTCGCCGGGACCAGGAAGTACGTCGACAGCACCCGGCGGCTGGTGGGGGCGCCCTCGGCCACCACGGGACCGGTCGCCGCCACGATGGTCACCACGGCCCGGTGGAGCGACGAGGGCAGTTCCCGGGTGCAGCTCATGCCGGTGGTGGACCCGGACCTGGTGCGCGGCCTCGGCGTGGGCCAGGCCGCTTACGTGCACCAGGGCGGCGCGACCTACGTTCAGGTGAAACGGCTGGTCGCCGGGCCCGCGGCCCTGCCCCGCGCCGGTCGCCGGACGCAGCTACCGGTACCGCGGCCGGCGGCCGACGACACGCTTCCGATGGCCGCCGCTGGTGCCATAGATGCCGGTGCCGCAGGTCCCGGCGGCGGCATACCGGCGGCTACCGCCCCACCGGCACGGCCGCCGGTGGAGCTGAGCGCGTTCCTGGACGAGGTATTCGGCCGGGAGGCACGGTGAGCGCGCCCGATCAGTTCGCGATCCTCGGCCTGGCGGCCCGGCCGGACCTTACTGACGACGACGTCCGCGCGGCCTGGCGCCGGATCGCCGCCGCCGTCCATCCGGACCGCGCCGACGGCGGTGACCCGGTCCGGTTCAGCGCGGCGGCCGCGGCCTATACGACGCTGCGCACGCTGGATGGGCGCCGGGAAGCCTACGCCGACCAGGCCGCCGCGCCCCGCGGCTGGAGCCGGTTCCGCCGGGGCCGCCCGGCCGTCCTGGTGCTCCGGACGGCCGTCGCCGCCGGGGTCAGCGCCGGCGCGCTGGCCGTGGCCGGCCCGCAGCCGGCCAGCTTCGCGCTCATCGCGGGCGCCCTCACCTGGCTCGCCCGCACCGGCCGCCACGAGCTGGCCCCGCCGGCTCCAGGCGGGCCGGTCCCCGCAGCTTTGCGTCACCGGAGACTCCCGCTGGTGACCGCCCGCTGGTGACCGCCCGCTGGTGACCGCCCGCTGGAGGCACTGCAGGAACAGCTGTCCAGGGACCGCTCGTGAGGTGATCCCCGGTGGCTGGCGATCAGTTGCTCATGGTCCCGAGACTGCGCAACTGCTTGGACGCGAACCCAATCACCCGTTGGTTGTTTCGTGACGGCTGGGTATACAGACCGGCTACCCGGCCGGTGCCGTGACCGCTGATCCTGGGCACTCGGCCTGAGTGCGTAACAGCAGTGAAACACCTAGCGGGGACGATGAGTCGGATGGGTTTTCGGCGGCCTGCAGCACGCCTCGAAGCAATGGGCCCAGGCCGGAAGGCAGGGAGGGACCGGATAATGCTCGACTCCCGGGTGCTGAAGGCACCCCTGCTTGATCACCGCGAGGTGAATCTCGATAGCGCCGGGCACGTCACCTACGTTCTCGAGCAAAGCTTCCGTTACGACTACGAAGCGCCGGTGAGATCGCTGCGGCACCGGCTGGTTGTCGTGCCGCCCCGCCGCCATGGCAACCAGTACCGACGCGCGCACCGGCTGGAAGTGCACGGTCCCGCGGCCCAACGGCGCCTGCACCGGGACGCTCGCGGCAACGTCATCGCCTTGCTCCGCGCCGAGCACGTGGCGGTTACCGCTGAGTTCCGGTTCGCCGCCGTCATCGAGCGCATCCGCGACGATGGGCCAACCGTCGTTCCGGCGGCGGCCCTGAACAGTCCCGGCCTGCTGCAGGCCACCCGGCTCACCGGCGCCGACGACCGGCTGCGCGACCTGGCCACCGGCCTGCGCGGCTGCGCCGAACCGCCCCTGGAGACCGCCGAGCGGATCTGCGCCCTGGTCCACGACGCCATCCGTTATGAGGACGGCGCCACCTCGGTGCGGACGACGGCCGCCGAGGCCCTGGCCGGGGGCCGGGGAGTCTGCCAGGACTCAGCCCACGTGATGCTCGCGCTCTGTCACATCGTCGGGTTGCCGGCCCGCTACGTCTCCGGCCATCTGCTCGGCCAGGGCGGTACCCACGCGTGGGTAGAGGTCATCGTGCCGCGGGCGCACGACGCGATCGCGGTGGCCTTCGATCCCTGCAACGGCCGCCGGGCCGGCAGCGGCTATGTCACGGTAGCGACCGGTCGCGACTACCGCGACGTCGCCCCGACCTCCGGCACCTACATCGGCACGTCCCGCAGCCGCCTCACCACCAGCCGCCGAGTGGGCGTACTCGCCGCCGCCTGACGCCGACGGCCGTTACCGGGCACCTGCCGGCGCGCAGGAAACGGAACGACGCGGCGGATCGCGCCGATCAGTTAACCGGCAGGGTCAGCAGCGGGACGAGCTGGTCCGCGGGCGCCAGCGAGCCGTGCATGCCGACCAGCGTCGACTCCCGCGGCTCGGACTGGGTGGCCACGATCGCCCAGTTGCCGGCGGGGGCGGCGATCACGTCGCCGATGCGCGCCGTCATGGCGGGGTCGACCGGGCCGAACCATCCGTCCTTGATGGCCTCGTCGCGGGAGACGACCCAGGCCCGGGGGCCGAGGATCTCGTGCCACGCGGCCAGGACGTCGGCGGCGGCGCCGGGCTGGGCGTATACGTGCCGGGCGCGCCCCTCCCCGCCCAGCAGCTCGACGCCCTGCCACAGCTCGGTCACTTCGTCGACGTCGATCCGGTCCTCGGGCGGCACGTCGACCATGCCGTGGTCGGCCGTGATGTACAGGGCGGTGTCGCTGGGCAGCGCACCGGCGATCTGCTCGGCCAGCTTGTCCACGTGCGCCAGCTGGTAGTACCAGGCGTAGGACCCGACCCCGAGGACGTGCCCGGTCGCGTCCAGGTCGCCGTGGTAGACCGTCACGAGCGCGTGATCGGTGTCCTCCAGCACAGCCGCGGCCTCCCCGGCCAGAGACCCCATGCTGTCCGCGGGAAGGTACTGTGCGCCGCGGCTGGAGGCGCGGGTCAGCCCCGACACGCGAAACGCCCGCTGCGCCACGTAGTACGCCCCGATGTCGGCGGCCACCGCACGCTCGTAGATCGTCGGCCGGGGCTGCCAGTTCTCCGGCTCGATCCGGCTGTCCCAGCGCAGGCCGTTCAGCAGCCAGTGCTCGCCCGGGACGGCGACCTGGTAGCCGAGCACCCCGTGCTGCCCTGGCGGGGTGCCGGTGCCCAGTGACGTCAGGCTGGTCACCGTGGTGGCGGGAAAACCGGCCGCGAGCGGCTGGGCGTTCATGGCCAGCTCGGACAGGAACGGCGCCGCGGCGGGGTGGGCCCGCAGCAGCTCCCAGCCGAGCCCGTCCACGATGAGCAGGCAGACCCGCCGGACCTCCGGCAGCCCGAGGACGTTGTTTCCTGAGCCGCCCACCGAGGCCAGAATCGAGGCCCCGAGCTCGGCGAGCGTCCGGTGGCCGTAGGCCGGTACGAGGGGTGCGCTTCTCGGCTCGGCGGTCATGCGGAGGTGGTCCTTTGCCTGCCGTACTGCCTCGGGCCAGCCAGCCGCGCGAGCACCTGGCTGCTGCCGGAACATGCTGCCATTTAAAGGAGCGTAACGGTAATGCACCTCAAGCGCACTATGCGCATCAGCGTGCCCAGTTATGCCCTCATTTGCGGGGACCAGGCGTCATGACCTGGCCACGTCCCGCAGCCGCCCGGACGCCGGGTACGGGTGCCCTAGCGGCCGGTTCCCGCCGTCGCGTCCGAGAGGGCGGTGGCGAACGCGAGCACCTGGCGGACGCCATCCTCGCCGTCGGCCGCCTCGCTGAACCGCAGCGTCAGGTCATCGGCGGTGATCGTGCCCATGTAGCCATGGTCGGCTTCGCAGTTCTCGTCGCCGCAGTGCGCGGGCTCCAGTTCCACGTGAGACAGCACGTTCCAGCCGACGGTGAGCACAACCTCGCTCGGCATCGTCACGCCAGGCACGTAGGTCCCTGGGTCGGGCACCACCCGGGTCACCGCCACCGAGGAGACCCGGGAGAACCGGACCGCCTCGGTGCTGGTCTCCGCCTGCGGCCGGGTGTCGGGCTCCTCCGCGGGATGCTCGTCGGTGTGGGAGTAGATCAGCCGGGTCGGGGTGAGCGCCAGCACCGTGATGTGGCGGCGTACCTCCATGCCGGGATCGAAGATCGCATCGTGCTGGACCACGTAGGCCGTGACGGGCTCGGGGCCGAGCGCGGACCAGACGGCGTCAGTGACCAGTCCGGGGTAGTAACCGGTCCGCTCGATCGCGGCGCGCAAGTCGTCGGCCGAGACTCGTGTATCCCTCATGCTTCCATCCTGCCCTGTGCCGGGCCATGGATTCACCCGGCAGGGGAAACGCCCTGTCCCGGCAGGTCACAATCCGGGTGGTGGCGCGGTGCCCGGCGCGCCCGCCCGGACAAGGTCCGGGGGCTCCGGCGGGCTCGCTTCCGTGACGTCCAGCCGCCGCTCTTCCTCGGGCTCCGTGCGGGCCAGCGCTCCCGCGCTCGGCTTGGGGCCGCGCCGCCGGGGCCAGCGGGCACCGGAGGAACCGCCGCGGCCACGGTAGATGATCAGCCCGTTCACCGGGTCGGGGGCCGCGTCGAGGGCGGCCTGGACGGCAGGCAGGGCCCGGAACGCTTCCCACGCAGCGTCATCGTGGAACTTGAGCTCCAGGACCACGCCGGTGCGGTGCTCGTGCCACTCCCACTCCAGTACCCCGTTCGCGAGGGCCGCCTCGATCAGCGCGTCCTCGTAGGAATCCTTCCAGCGCCGGGCGGGCAGGTCGGCGTGGAAGACCTCAATTGACCACCATTCCGCCATAGTTGAGATAGTACGTGTTTCTTACGGGAGGCGGAAGGGTGTAACCGGGCCGGGCTGGGGCCCTAAGGTGAACCGCCATGCGCCGTGATGGACTCACGCTCTCGATCACCCTGCTCAGCGTGCTGCCGGCGGCCGGCGCGGGCCCGCGGAATTCAGCCGCGCCGGATGCCGCTCTGGCCGGGCCGTCCCGGCAGACCGCGGGGCAGGCCATGGCCTGGGCCCCGGTGGTGGGACTGCTGCTCGGCGTGCTGGCCGCCGCCGTGCTGTACGTGTGCGACCACCTGCTGCACACCGGGTCGCTGGTCGCGGCGGCGCTGTCGGTCGGCTCGCTGGCGGTGCTGACCCGCGCGCTGCACCTGGACGGGCTCGCCGACCTGGCCGACGGGTTGGGCAGCCGGCGGCCTGCCCCGGCCGCGCTCGAGGTCATGCGCCGCTCGGACATCGGCCCGTTCGGCGTGGTCACCCTGGTCCTGACCCTGCTGCTGCAGGTCGCAGGGCTGACCCAGGCTGACGCGGCCGGCCGGGGCCCGGCCGCGGTGATCGTGGCGGCGGTGACCGGCCGGCTCGCGCTGACGTGGGCGTGCCGCGCGGGGGTGCCCGCGGCCCGGGCCGACGGGCTGGGCGCGCTGGTGGCCGGGAGCGTTCCCCCGGTCGTGCCGGCGCTGATCACCGCGGGCGTGCTGGCGGTCACCATCGGCGGGATCTACCTGGCCGCCGCGGTCGCCGCGGTACCGGTCGAGTGGATCCTGCCGGTCGCCGAGGCGGCGGGCCTGCTCGTCACCCTGGTCCTGGCCCGGCACGCCGTCCGGCGGCTGGGCGGGATCACCGGCGACGTGCTCGGCGCCCTGGTCGAGACGGCCACGGCCGCCTGCCTGATCGTCACCGCGATGAGCTGAGCGCCGCCGGAACGCTCGGTCTCCCGGCCAGGTGGGGCACCGCCAAGCCGAAGAGCGTAACCCTCACCCCGGGTGCGACCGCGCACGCCGGGCTGGCCGACAGCGACGCCACCGTGGGCAGTTATCCCCCGGCGACGGCGCGGCGCAGCGACCAGCCGAGCGCGGCGAGTACGCAGACCGGCAGCAGCCACCAGGCGTTGACGTGGGCCAGGTGCACCAGCAGCGCGGTGACGATAAGGGCCGTTACCGTGACCACCGCACCGCGCCAGTCGTCGCCGACCACGAAGTCGTAGCCAAAATCCCAGGCTGAACGAAGCCTGCTCAACGTTTCACCTCCGTGGGACGGTTACCGCCGGGGGCCGGGATGCGCATGGTCAGCTCACCGTCTCCCCCGGCAGCCGAGCCGCCCCGGCGGGCTCAGCGGCGCCGGGCCCGCCGCCGCGGCCGAGCACGGCCGTGTACCCGAGCGAGACGAGAGCTACCGCGGCGATCACCCCGAGCAGGGACGCGTCATTGCCCGGCCAGTGCACCCCGGCGCCTTCAGCGCCCCAGAACGTGCCGAACGAGGTGAGCATGATGCCGACCGCGAACTTCATCGCGTTCTCCGGGACCCGGGCCAGCGGGGCGCGGGCCGCCACCCCGACGCCGGCGATGACCAGCACCGCCGCCGCGGCGCCGAGGACGGCCACCCCGATGTGACCCTGGTTGGTCCCGAACGTGAGGACGATGAACACGACCTCGAGGCCCTCAAGCAGCACCCCCTTGAACGACAGGGTGAAGGCGTACCAGTCCCGGACGCCGCGGCGCGACTCGCGGGCGGCGTGCTCGGCCGCGGCCACCTCGCGCAGGTAGGCGCTGGCCTCGTCGTGCAGCGCCTTGTGCCCGGTGGCGCGCAGGATCGCCTTGCGCAGCCACTGGATGCCGAAGATGGCCAGCAGCGCGCCGACCACCAGCCGGAGCGCGCCGAGCGGGATGAGGGTGAGGGCCGGGCCGAGCACAGCGACCACGATGGCCAGCACGACCAGCGCGGCCGCCATGCCCTGAAAGGTGGACCGCCACTCCCGGGTCAGGCCGGCCGCGAGCACGATCGTAAGGGCCTCGATGGCCTCCACCGCGCAGGCCACGAAAACGGTCAGGGCGAGGGCAAGCTCGTTCACGGAACCTCCAGGCTGGTGGCCACCGGTTCGACAATAGCCGGGAAGGTGAGGCCATCGACTCCGCACCACGGTCAGGGCAAAATGGCCAGGGCGAAGCAGCCGCGCGGCTCGTGGCGAAACATCCCGGCCAGCTGAACAGCAGCCAAGCTCCAGCACGCGACCGCGGTCCGGTGCCTGGCCGGCGCGACGGGAACAGGGTCAATGCGGGGAATGGTGTGGCTATTTGTGGGGGGACTTGGGTAGTTAGCGCTGTAGTGAAATAAGGTCTATTTCAGTAATGCGCCAGTCGTCCCGCTGGTCCCAGGCGCCGCTTGGCCGGCATCTGTCTCCTGCCAGCGCATGCGGCACGCCAGCCCGTGTCATGCCGTTCCGCCGCACGCACCGGATTTCATCGCAGCAGGCGGCGGAGCAGCCATGACGCCCCGGCAGCCATGGCGGGCGCGCACCGGGTCAGGCACTAGCATCGGCAGGGTGAGGATGACGATTCACACCAGCGAGACATCGGCCCGCGACCTCGAGGCGGACGCCCTCATCGTCGGGGTGGTCCAGGCGGCTGACGGCCCGCGGCCCGCCCCCGGTTCTGCGGACGTCGATGACGCGCTCGGAGGCACCCTGACGGACCTGCTGACCGCGCTCGACGCGACCGGCCGGGCCGAGGAGATCACCAAGATCCCGGCGGCCGGGCGGCTCCCGGCACCGGTCATCGTGGCCGTGGGGCTGGGCGCCCCCGGCGCGGGCGGCAGCAGCCCGGATGAGCAGTTCGATCCGGAGACGCTGCGGCGCGCGGCGGGTGCGGCCGTCCGGGTGCTGACCGCGGCCCGGCCCATCGGCCTCGCCGCCCGGCATCAGGACGGCGCCAACGGCCACGTCCCGGGCAACGGGAAGCGCCGCATCGCGCTGGCCCTGCCGGCCCGCGACACCGCCGAGGTCGAGGCCGTAGCGATCGGCGCGCTGCTCGGCGGGTACGCGTTCCGGCGCTACCGGACCACGGGCGTCAGCACCGACGCGGCGCTGACGCTGCTGACCGCTGTGCCCGGGGCTGAGGCGCAGGCGGCCGCGGACCGCGCGCAGATCCTCGCCGACGCCGTGACCCTGGTCCGCGACCTGGTCAACACGGGCCCGTCAGACCTGGTCCCGGTGACCTTCGCGGCCGAGGCGGAGCGGGTCGCCGCCGCCTGCGGGCTGAGGATCGAGGTGCTGGACGAGGCGGAGCTGGCGGCCGGCGGCTACGGCGGCATCCTCGGCGTCGGCCAGGGCTCGGTGCACCCGCCCCGGCTGGTCCGGCTGGAATACAGCCACCCCGACGCCACCCGGACGCTGGTCCTCGCGGGCAAGGGCATCACTTTCGACTCCGGCGGGCTGTCGCTCAAGCCGCCGAAGTCGATGGAATGGATGAAGTCGGACATGGGCGGGGCCGCCGCGGTGCTGGGCGCGCTGCAGGCCATCTCGGTGCTGCGGCCCGCCGTCAACGTGGTCGGCTACCTGCCGCTGGCAGAGAACATGCCGAGCGGATCCGCACAGCGGCCGTCGGACGTGATCACCATCCACGGCGGCAAGACGGTCGAGGTGCTGAACACCGACGCCGAGGGGCGGCTCGTCCTGGCCGACGCGCTGGCCCGAGCGGCAGACGACTCCCCTGACCTGATCATCGACGTCGCGACGCTCACCGGGGCGCAGCTCGTTGCGCTCGGCCCCCGCGTGGCCGGCGTGATGGCCAACGGTGACGCGCTGGCCGCCGAGGTGGCCGCGGCGTCCACCCAGGCGGGCGAAGCCGCATGGGCGATGCCGCTGCCCGGCGAGCTGCGCAAGGGCCTGGACTCGGCCGTCGCCGACCTGGCCAACGTGTCGGGCGACCGGAGCGGCGGCATGCTGGTCGCGGGCCTGTTCCTGCGGGAGTTCGTCCCCGGGGACGTGCCGTGGGCGCACCTCGACATCGCCGGGCCGTCCTTCAACGAGTCGGACGCGTACGGTTACACCCCGCGCGGCGGCACCGGCGCGGCGACGCGGGCGCTGGTGCGAATCGCGGAGGACCTCGCGGACGGCAAGCTCACGGCGGAGTGACCGTGGCGGCAAACGCCGGGGTAAGGGCCGCCCAGGTGGGCAGACTCACTCCGGTAGGGCGGCGCGCGCTGCGGAAACCCGCCTCCGGGCGGCCCTCCCCGGGTGAAATGATGGAAGCAACTTTGAATGACAGATAGGGAGCATTCCGTGGCAGAGGGCGGCTACGACATCGTCGTGCTGGGCGGCGGCAGCGGAGGGTACGCCTGCGCGCTGCGTGCCGCCGAGCTGGGCAAGCGGGTGGCACTGATCGAGAAGGACAAGGTCGGGGGGACCTGCCTGCACAAGGGATGCATCCCCACCAAGGCACTGCTGCATTCCGCGGAGATCGCCGACCAGGCGCGGGAGAGCGAAGCGTTCGGCGTCAAGTCCAGCTTCGAAGGCATCGACATCTCGGGCGTGCAGGCCTACAAGAACAAGGTGGTCGAGCGGCTCTGGAAGGGCCTGCAGTCGACGATCGCCAGCCGGAAGATCGACACCATCGAGGGCTACGGCAAGCTGGTCTCGCCGACCCAGGTCCAGGTGGGGGACACGGTCTACGAGGCGGAGCACATCGTGCTGGCCACCGGCTCAGTGCCGCGGAGCCTGCCCGGCCTGGACATCGACGGCGAGCGGGTCATCTCCAGCGATGACGCGCTGCGCTACGGGCAGGTACCCAGCTCGGTGATCATCCTCGGCGGCGGCGTCATCGGGGTCGAATTCGCGAGCGTGTGGCGGTCGTTCGGCTCCGAGGTGACGATCGTCGAGATGATGCCCCAGCTCCTGCCGCTGGAGGACGAGTCGAGCGCGAAGCTGTTGCAGCGGGCGTTCCGCCGCCGCGGCATCGCCTTCGAGCTGGGCGCCCGGTTCGAGAGCGTCAAGCACACCGACGGCGGCGTGACCGTCACGCTGGCCGGGGGCAAGACGCTCGACGCGGAGTTGCTCCTGGTCGCGGTCGGCCGCGGCCCGGTCTCTGCCGGCCTCGGCTACGAGGACGCCGGGGTCGAGATGGAGCGCGGCTACGTCAAGGTCGACGAGTACTGCCGGACGAGCGTCCCGAGCATCTCCGCGGTGGGCGACCTCATCGCCACCCCGCAGCTTGCCCACGTCGGCTTCGCCGAGGGCATCCTGGTCGCCGAGCGGGTCGGGGGCCTGGACGTCACCCCGATCGACTACGACGGGGTACCGCGCATCACCTACTCCGAGCCGGAAGTGGCTTCGGTCGGCATCACCTCGGCCCAGGCCGCTGAGCGCCGCCTCCAGGTCACCGAGTTCACCTACCCGCTCGGCGGCAACGGCCGGAGCGTGATCCTGCAGACGCAGGGCGCGGCGAAGGTCATCGCGGCGGTGAAGGAAGACGGCACGCCGGGCGAGGTGCTGGGTATCCACCTGGTCGGCAGCCGGGTCGGCGAGCTGATCGCCGAGGGCCAGCTCATCTACAACTGGGACGCGGAGCCGTCCGATGTGGCGCAGCTGATCCACCCGCACCCCACCCAGTCGGAAATCATGGGCGAGGCGATGCTGGCGCTGGCCGGCAAGCCCCTGCACGTACACGCTTAAGCACGGGTCCATCCTCCGCGCGCTTTCGTGAGCGGCGGACAACGAAGGAGTCACGGGAACAATGTCGGTCTCGGTATCCATGCCCCAGCTCGGCGAGTCCGTCACCGAGGGCACCGTCACGCGCTGGCTGAAAAAGGAAGGCGAGCGCGTGGAGGCGGATGAGCCGCTGCTCGAGGTGTCCACCGACAAGGTCGACACCGAGATCCCCTCCCCCGCGACTGGTGTGCTGCGGGGCATCTCCGTGGGCGAGGACGAGACCGTTGAGGTGGGTGCGCAGCTCGCAGTGATCGAGGAAAGCGCGGACGCGCCGGCCGACGGCTCTGGCGCGCCGGGCGGCCCGGCTGAGCCCGCCCCGGCCCCGGCCAGTTCCCAGGCCGAGCCGGCCGCCCCCGAGCCGGGCGGA
>Ga0209839_10000523_pt1 | contig 19355 bp, 18 predicted proteins | sample OrgsoiDNA2013050_FD_185800 | JGI IMG/M metagenome (GOLD analysis project Ga0209839, IMG submission 185800) | Permafrost soil microbial communities from the Arctic, to analyse light accelerated degradation of dissolved organic matter (DOM) -... | ecosystem: Environmental > Terrestrial > Soil >... | reverse complement strand
TTGAGATTGGCGAAGGTCACGAGCCGCCATCAACGCCGTTGCATTAATGGCTCAACGACAAGGAAACGCGGAAGGCGCCAGCATTTGCCAGGGGAATCCGTTGACTGATTGATCGTTCTGCCCTGAATACGCATAGCCGAGTGCGCGCACCCTGGGGTAGGGGAAGAGGCGGCACCCGGCTACGGGCCGCGCGGCGGTGCGGCCTATCTAGAAACTACGAACAGTTTAATCGTTCCTTAAGAGGCCGTCTTCGGGCGGTCTTTTTCGTTTGACCGCCCTACCCTCGGTTCCTCGCTTTCGCTCTCCTTGCGGGAATCCCAACGCAGGTGGTCGAGCCGTCAGTCTCTCGGGCGGCTATGCTGCATGGGACCGCTTTGACCCTGCGTGTGGAAACTCCATCTGGATCAACGACGTTCAACCCCGGACCCTGATCCGACTCCGGCAATGGACCTGTGGAGTATGGGGTTGGCGGTGTACCGGCCGGCGCATAAGCGCCGGTGTAGCCTTTGGCAGCCGGTTCGCTGGCCCGCGGCGGCGAATTGGCCGGTGCAGGCTTCGCCGCTGATGACGGTTCGGAAATTGGCGGCGGACCGGGAATCGGCGGAGGATGACCGATCGTGTCACCCGCTGTCGCGGGAGACTGCTGAGCTGGGGCAGCCGACGCCAAAAGGGAAAGCGCAGCCACCATCGGAAGAGTTATTCCCCGCATGAAACCTCCCTCTCAATTCGCGAAAATGAATGCGGCAGGATGTTAGACCCGCTGCCACAGTCAATCCACTGTCTTTCAGCAGACTCGCCAGCCGCAACGCCGTCGTCGCCGGCGACGCATTGCAACGCAACCTGATAGGTCACGTCGGCCACGTTGCTCGCCCCTGCTCGATCAAGTGTCAGCCGGCACGGGGTTTGAATTTTTTGCGCGCATAGGCGTGCGATACGGCCTGCATCAATTCGCAGACTTCCACCTCAAGGAACTCATTGGCGACGATCAACGCTCTCACGGCATCGCGCGGGTTGCCGCCGCAGGCCGCAATGGCCTCGTCGGTCGCCATCTCCAGCCGATCCGATTCCGGGATTGGCTGGCTCTGCGGATCGGCTGTCATGGCGTGCCTGTTGACCGGAGCAATCCCGAATATTGTTCCTCTTTTGTTCTAGTTGTCAATTTGTTCTGTCGTATTTTGACCGGTCCGATTCGCGCATTAGTTGTTTTATAATTGGAACACTAGTGAAAGTAGTCGATTGGTTCCTTGTGAGCAAAAAGGAACACCCGATGCTTAACCGCTTTGGAGCCACCGATACCCCGGCCTGCCCGGAATGCAAAAATTCCATGCGCTTAACGAGACGCATGCCGCATCCGAAATATGGCCACGATTTTGAACTGCAGACATTTACCTGCAGGGTTTGCCAGCATGCGATCGAAAGAAACGCCGATCGCCTGGGTGAGGTCACACCATGATCCTGCCAGAAACACCGCCGCCGACGCTTCGGCCCCCCAAGACGTTATCGAGCGATGACGACCGTGAGCGACTGGACCGCGCGCTTGAGGATCTTATCAAAGAGAATCAATGGGTCGACGACTTCATCAAGCGCCTCAACTATACAATCGAGGATATTGTTCGCAAAAAATGAAGTAAGGCCGCCTCAATTGGCGGCCTCTTTCATTTAGCGGCAAGTCGCAGCCAGCAAAATAAATTGCTTGGGAGGTGTTCTGTTTTGACCACTCTCGTTTGGGACATTCCCCCTAGGGTCGCGCCGACGAATCTGGGAACGCGAATGTTGACAGCCACCGAATGCCGCGCGAAGGCCCTCGAAAAACTAACGCAGGCAAAGCAGGACAAGCGCCACCGCAGAAAGCTGACATCGGCTGCTGAAGCCTGGTTGTTCCTGGCCGAAAAGCTCGAAAGCATCGAAAGGTTCGAAGACCTTGTTGCCTTGGCGTTGAAGGTTGATGGTGGCCCGGATATCGACGGCCGCGCAGCTGAGGGACAAGGCCGAGCACTGCCGCCCCCTCGCCCCTTTGACAACGCGACGCCTTACGGCGCACGCCGAAAGGTATCCAGCCGAAGCGGATGAGCAGGTCGCAAGGAATCACGGCAGCAAGGCCGTCACGATTGGCGATTCGCTCCGGGGTCTTTCTTCACTATCCTGCGCCAGCGGTGTGCGCGCCGATGGCGAGCGCGAAGGCATGGGTCGGCTGACACAAGATAGGCACAACGGTTCCTGCCTTTGTCTGGTGATCAAAGGCACGCCAGAAGCGCGTCGGAACTATCGCGCGCGTGCCAGCGATCGATCGACACCACGTCGGACAATGGCATCCGCGGCAGCCAGCCTGTGGTTTCCAGCTCCGGCTTCTGCAGGAAATGCGTGACATAGCCGACGCAGAGATAGGCGATCGGCTGGATCGACGGCGGGATGCCCAACGCCGCGCGCAAATCGTCGTGCCTGATGATGCTCACCCAGCCGACGCCGATATTTTCCACGCGGGCGGCGAGCCAGAGGTTCTGCACCGCGCAGACCGCGCTATAGAGATCCATGTCGGCCTGATGGGTGCGCCCGAGCACGACCGGGCCGGTGCGACCGCGGTCGCAGGTGATGCAGATCCCGATCGGCGCCTCGACGATTCCCTCCAGCTTGAGCCGGCGGTATTTTTTCTGTTTCTCGTCCTCGAACATCCCGGCAGCTTCCAGGTTCGCGGCCTGAAACGCGTCGCGCACCTGTTGCTTGATGGCCGGGTCCCGAACGACGATGAAGTCCCAGGGCTGCATGAACCCGACCGACGGCGCATGGTGCGCCGCCTGGAGCAGGCGCGCCAAGACCTGGTCGGGGATCGGATCACCAAGAAATTGCCCGCGCACGTCGCGGCGGTTGAAGATGCATTTGTAGACGGCATCGCGCTCGGCTGCGGAGAACTCGGCGTCGGCCTGAATGTCGCTGGTTTCCATCACGTTCTCTCTCCGTCGCGGTCGCCGCCATGGCGCCGGACAATCTGATTGCCATCATGGCATCGGCGCCGGGGTCGCTTGTAACGCGGCTTCATCACCGGCGGGGATCGGATTTGCGCAATAAATACGTATCCATGATCCAGCCATGCTGCTCGCGCGCGCGCCGGCGTACCGCCTCGATCTCGTCCTTGACGTCGGCGAGCTTGCCTGAAATCAGGATCTCGTCGCCGGTTCCAAGATAGGCGCCCCAGAAGATTTCGAGGTCCGGTTCGGCCAAACTCGCAAATGTCTGCGCGCCGTCGAGCAATACGACCACGCTGCCGAACTCGCCCGGGAAACCGCCGGTGAGCTTGCGTCCGGTGGTCAGCAGCACGCTTTCGCCGACTTGATTGAGCGCGATGCGATGTTTCGCCGCCAGCACCTGCACGCTGCTGATCCCCGGGATCACCTCGATGTGCAGCGCGAGCCCCTTGGCGCGCACGCGCTCGATGATCCGCAACGTGCTGTCGTAGAGCGCGGGATCGCCCCACACCAGAACGCCTCCGATCTCGTCCTCCTCAAGCTCGCGCTGGAAGCTGCGACCATAGATATCGGCGAGGCGGCCATGCCATTCGTCGACGCCGGCGAGATAGTCGCCGGCACTCGCCCGCTGTGGGATGTCGATGTCGATGGTGCGGTAATCCGCATGTTCGATGAAGCGCTCGCAGATCGTGGTTCTAAGATCACGCAAGGCGGCCTTCTCGGCCCCCTTGTCGGGAATGAAGAACACATCGACCTGGTTGAGCGCCTTGATCGCCTGGATGGTCATGTGATCGGGATCGCCGACGCCGATGCCGATGATGAATATCTTGCGCATCTGTCCCTCCGGGCAGCAGCCCTGTCGCGCCGGTCATTTCAGCCGCACGCCGCAGCCGGCGACCATCAGCCAGGCTTCCGAGGCCCGCGCCGCGGTGCGCTGGCCGAGCAGGCCGGCCAGGTCGCGAAACCGCCGCAACCCCCTGTCCATCGGCACCGGTCCCCAGCCGATCTCGTCACCGACCACGATGACCGGATGCGGCGCCGCGCGAAAACCGTCAAGCTGGCGCTCCCACGCGGCTACAAGGCTCGAATCGTCCTGATCGAGGCGATCGGCCAGCCACAGCACGATGCTGTCAATCACCGCGCCGGAGGGCGCCGGCCGCAGATCGGCGAGCGCCTGCGCGATGTCGGCGGGCGCCTCGAGCGTGCGCCACGATGCCCTGCGCTCGGCGCGGTGGCGTCGTACCCGCTCGACCATCTCGTCGTCGCTCGCGTCGGACCGATAGGTCGCGACGAACACCACGCCATCGCCCCAATCTTGCGCCATCTCGACCGCGCGGCGGCTCTTGCCGCTGCGGGTCGGTCCGGTGAGGAAAATCAAATCAGCCATGTTGCCGATCCGCCGGTAGCGTTTCGAACTTTCCCGCCAGAACGTCAGCAAGGTCCGCCATCCCGGTCAGGATTCCGGCGGCAGCCCGCAGCAGCGGCACCGCCATGACGGCCCCGGTGCCCTCCCCGAGCCGCAGCCCCAAATCGAGGTAGGGTTTTGCGTCGAGCGCCTCCAGCAACACGGTGTGACCGCGCTCGGCGGAGCGATGCGAAAACACGCAGTAGCCGCGCGCCGCCGGTCGTAGCCGCACCGCGACCAGCGCCGCCGCGGTCGCGATGAAACCGTCGATGATCACCGGCCGGCGACGCGCGGCGCTGCCGAGCACCGCGCCGGCCATCATCGCGATTTCGTAGCCGCCGAATTCAGCGAGCACGTCGAGCGGCGACGTCGCGTCGCTGCGCGAGGCCGCTCGTTCCGCAACGGCAAGCTTGCGCGCGACCCCGGCCGCGTCGAGACCGGCGCCGGCGCCGACGCAATCGGCGAGCGGAGCCGGCGCGAGCCGGTGCATCAACAGCGCCGCCGATGTCGTGTTGCCGATGCCCATCTCGCCGATTGCCACCACGTCGGTGCCGGCATCGATCGATGCCGCGACGATCGACGCCCCTCGTGCCAGGCCATCGCTCGCCTCCTCGAGGGTAAGCGCGGATTCGCGCGCGGCGTTGCGGCTGCCGCGCCGGATCTTGGCGTCGATCAATCCGGGATGCGCCGGGATGTCCGCATCGACGCCGGCATCGATGACCTGCACGTCGACGCCCGACGCCTTCGCCAGCGCGTTGACGCCGGCTCGTCCGGCAAGATAGGTCGCGACCATCGCGCGGGTGACGCTCGCCGGATAGAGCGAAACGCCCTCGCCGACGAGGCCATGGTCGGCGGCGAAGACGAACACGGCCGCGCGTTCGGTGCGCGGCGCCTGTGGATACCAGATCAGGCCGAGCTGAATCGCGAGATCCTCCAGCCGGCCAAGCGAGCCGAGCGGCTTCGCCTTGCCGTCAATGCGGGCACGAAACTGCGGCTCGAGCGAGCGATCGATCGGTTCGATCTGCAGATCATTCAATGCGGCGGACGACGCTTTGGTTTGCATTTGGCTTTGCTCAACAAGGCGATGGACGGAAGTGGCTGATGGCCGCGCCAGCGCGACGATCTTGCGGGTTGCGGACGATGACGAGATTGGAACGGCAATGCAAGCGCGTAGCGGACGGCCGATCCGCCGGGGGTGCGCGGCGGCGGCCAAAGCGCGCCGGGCCATGCGGTTGACAACGCGGTCCGCCGTCCTATCAGTTCGCCGATCTCCTATCGGTGAGCAGGAAACGTGGTGCGGAACAAGATCGACCGAACGCGATCATGAGCGGGGCCGCCGCCTTGCACGCTGTCGACGTTCTGGTGGTCGGCGGTGGCAGTGCTGCCCTGTGCGCCGCGATCGCCGCGCGGCGCAGCGGCGCCTCGGTGCGCCTGGTCGAACAGGCGCCGGCCAGCTTGCGCGGCGGCAACACCCGTCACGCCCGTAATTTCCGCCTGATGCATGATGAGCCGGCATGGTACGTGCCCGACGCCTATGGGGAGGACGCGTTCTTCAAGGACCTGCTTCGCGTCACCCATGGCGCGAGCGATGAGCGGCTGGCGCGTATGCTGATCCGCGGCTCCGGCACGATCGCGGCATGGCTCGGCGACAACGGCGTGCGGCTGCAGGATCCGGCAAGCGGCGCGATGCCCTATTCGCGCCGCACCGCCTTTTTCCTTGGCGGCGGCAAGGCGATGATCAACGCGCTCTACGCGACCGCATCGAGGCTCGGCGTAACGATCGGCTATGACAGTGAAGTCGTGTCGCTCGGCTTCGACGACAACCGGGGTTGCGAAGCCGAGATCGTTTGTGGCGGCAGCATCGAACGCGTCGCGGCCAACACCATGGTGCTGTGCTCGGGCGGTCATCAGGCCAATCTCGACTGGCTGCGCGAAAGCTTTGGCGCCGCCGCCGACGGTTTCATGATCCGCGGCACGCCCTATGTGACCGGCTCGATCTTGCGTTTGCTGCTCGACGCCGGCGCAAGACCGGTCGGCGATCCCGCGCGCTGCCACATGGTTGCGGTCGATGCGCGGGGACCGAAGTTCGACGGCGGTATCGTCACCCGCATCACCGGGATTCCCCACGGCATCGTCGTCGACCGCGACGGCGCACGATTTCACGACGAGGGCGAGGACGCGCGCAAGACGCATTTCGCCCGATGGGGCGCGCGCATCGCCGACTGCCCGGGCCAGATCGCCTATCTGATCATGGATGCGAGAGGCCTCAGCCGCGCCTTGCCGACGGCGCTGCCGCCGATCCGGGCCGACACCCTTGCTGCCCTCGCGACAGCGCTTGGGCTTGAGCCGGCGGCGCTGGAAACCACGATACGGGACTTCAATGCCGCGATCGCCGCCCCCGCCGGCGATGGGCCGGTAATCGACCATTGTACCGCGGGGCTAACCCCGCCGAAATCGCACTTCGCGGTCGCGCTCACGGCGCCGCCATTCGCCGCCTATCCGTTGCGGCCAGGCGTGACGTTCACGCATTTCGGCGTTGCCGTCGATGATCATTTGCGGATCGTCATGACCGATGGCAGGCCGGTGCGCAACGTGTTCGCGGCCGGCATGATCATGGCGGCGAATGTGCTCGGCGAAGGTTATCTCGCAGGTCTTGGCGTCGCGCTTTCGACCGTGTTCGGGCGCCTTGCCGGCGAAGAGGCCGCGCGGCAGGCCTGAAGATGATTTTCGAAGGCGCGCCGCGCGCGATCCGACGATGGATGCCGACATCGCTGTCATCACGTCGCCAGCGTGCCGCAGGCGGCCTCGAGCCGCCGCCACGCGGCCTCGTCGGCTGGAAGTCCGAACCGGTAGTGCCGTGGCGCCGCGGCAAAGCCGCGGACCAAAATCCCGGCGCGGGCGAAATGGTCGAGCAAGTCTACGCCATCGCGGGCTTCGAACAGACCGAACAGATCGGTGCCGCCAAGCAATTTCAGGCCCGCGCGGCCGAGGATGCCGTCAAGCAGCCATCGATCCGCCGCAAGGCGCGCCCGCGCCGCCGCGATCCATGCCGCGTCGCGCAGCGCCCGCGTCGCGATCTCGCAAGCCGGTCCGGACACCGGCCAGTCGCCGAGCAGCCGGTGCCAGGCCGGCGCATCCGATTCTGTGACGACAACGAAACCCACGCGCAGTCCCGCAAGACCGAAGAACTTGCCGAACGAGCGCAACACCACGACACCGGTGGGCAGTTCCGGCATCGCCAGCACCGACAGATCGGTCCGCACATCGGCAAAAGCTTCATCGACGATCAAGCGGCGCCCGGCCGCGGTCCAGGCCAGTGCAAAGGCGGCGAGGTCGGCGCGCGCCACCGCACGGCCGTCCGGGTTATTGGGATTGACCACAATCAGCGTCTCGAACTCTTGCCGCCTTGGGTCCGGCAGCCCGGCAACCTCATGGACCTCGGCGCCGGCGTCGCGCCAGGCCGCGGCGTGCGAGCCATAGGCCGGCGTCAGGATGCCGACGCGGCCGGCGCCAATCATGCGCGGCAACAGGCGGATCGCAAGCTCGCTGCCGGGGACCGGGACGATCGCGGCGTTCGCCGGCAGCCCATAGGCGCAGGCGGCCGCTTCGCTCAGCTGCGCGATTTCGCGCGCGAGCGGCAGACGCTGATACCGGGCGAGCGGTATCTGCGGCACCGGCCACGCGACAGGGTTGATTCCGGTCGACAGATCGATCCACGGTTGGGGCGCCGACGGATACAGGAGCGCCGCGGCATCGATTCGGCCGCCGTGAACGCGCAGCGCCGTCTCCCCGATCTCGTTCTTTGAGTGCATGTTGTAATCCATGTCCGATCCGTCCGGCCGCGTCCTGATCCTGATCATCGCCTTCGGCATCGAAGCCATGCTGGCCTATCCCGCGGCGGTGTTTCGCGCAATCGGTCATCCGGTGTCGTGGATCGGCGCACTGATCGCCGCGCTCGATTCCGCGCTCAACCGGCCGGACACGTCGTTTGCCGCGCGCCGCGCCGCTGGTGTGGCGACCGTGCTGCTGCTGCTCGCCGGCAGCCTCGCGGTCGGCGCTCTACTTGAGATGGTCGCGCGCGACCTTGCCTATCTCGGATTTGCCGTCGCTATCCTGGTCGTCGCCATGCTGGTCGCCGTCGGCAATCTCGATCAGCACGTGCGCGCGGTCTCCGCCGCGCTCCGCGCCGAGGGGCTCGCCGGCGGACGGCGCAGCATCGCCAAAATCGTCGGCCGCGATCCGGACGCACTCGATGAGGCCGCGGTCTGCCGCGCCGCGATCGAAAGTCTGGCCGAAAACGCCTCCGACGGCGTGACGGCGCCGGCGCTGTGGTTTCTGGTCGGCGGATTGCCCGGCATCATCGCCTACAAGGCGATCAACACCGCCGACAGCATGATCGGCCACATGTCCGAGCGCCACCGCGCCTTCGGCTGGGCCGCCGCAAGGCTCGATGACCTGGTCAATCTTCCGGCGTCGCGGCTGACCGGGCTGCTGTTCGTCGCCGCCGCAGCCACGGTGCCGGGCGCGTCCGCGCCGTCGGCATGGCGGGCTTATCGGCGCGACGCGCGGCTGCATCGCTCGCCCAATGCCGGTTGGCCGGAAGCCGCAATGGCCGGCGCGCTCGGCCTGCGGCTCGCCGGCCCGCGCGTCTATGGCGGGGTTTTGGTCGATGACCACTGGATGGGCGACGGCCGGGCCGAGGCGACGGCGCAGGATATCGATCGCGCGCTGATGATCTACCGCACAGCCTTCGGCGGCGCGCTGTTGCTCGTCGCAGCCCTTGGCCTGCTCGTTGTCTGGATGGCTGCCTGAGCGGACGCGGGCTTCAGCGCGCGAGGCTGAGCAGTTTTTCGATGTCGAGATGCGCGGCAAGATGCGCGGCAAGCGCATCGAGGGTTTGCTCGACCAGCGCTTCGTAGGCCAGCGAACTCGCCGGCGTGCCGAGCCGGGCGAGCCAGGCCGCACGCTGCGCGTCGCCGGTGAAGAAACCGTGCAGATAGGAGCCGGCGACGCGGCCATCCGCCGAGATCGCGCCGTCGAGCCGGCCATCGTCGAGCCGCAGCAGCGGCCGCTGCGTTCCGGCGCCGGTGGTCCGTCCGATATGCATTTCATAGCCGGCCACCGCGACGCCATCGGCGACAGTGCAACCTTTAACTGCGACCAGCGACTTGTCGCCGATCAGTTCCGTCGTGACGTCGAGCAGGCCAAGGCCATCAGCCGATCCCGGCGGTCCTTCAATGCCATCGGGGTCGGCGATGCTAAAGCCCAGCATCTGATAGCCGCCGCACAGGCCGAGCACGCGCCCGCCGCGACGGGCATGCGCGATGATGTCGGCATCCCAGCCGCAGGAGCGCAGCGCCGCCAGATCCGCAATCGTCGCCTTCGAGCCGGGCAGGATGACCAAATCAGCATCGACCGGAAGCGGCGCCCCGTTGCGCAACAGCACCAGTTCGATACCGGGCTCGAGCCGCAGCGGATCGAGATCGTCGAAATTGGCGATGTGCGGCAGCACCGGCACGACAGCGCGCAGGCGGCGCCCGGCGGCGTCAGGCGCGCGCGCCGGCGAGGCCTCGAGACCGAAGACATCCTCGGCCGGCAGCCGATGGGCGTCGCGAAAATACGGCACCAGGCCGAGCGGCGCCCAGCCGGTGCGCTCGGCCACGAACGTCATGCCGGTCGCAAACAAGGACGGATCGCCGCGCATCTTGTTGACGATGAAGCCCGCGATCAATTTGCCGTCATCGGGATCGACCACGGCGGCGGTGCCGCACAGGCTTGCAATCACCCCGCCGCGATCGATATCGCCGATCAGCACCACCGGCACGTCGGCTGCGCGGGCAAACCCCATATTGGCGATATCGTTGGCGCGCAAATTCACCTCCGATGCCGAACCGGCGCCCTCGACCAGCACGACGTCGCATTGCGCCCGGATTTTCGCAAAACTGTCGAGCACATAGGGCATCAGTTCGGCCTTGCGGGACTGATATTCGCGCGCGCGCGCATTGCCGAACACGCGTCCCTGCACCACGATCTGCGCGCCGACCTCGCTTTGCGGCTTGAGCAGCACCGGATTCATGTCGACCGACGGCGCAACCCGCGCGGCGCGCGCCTGCAGCGCCTGGGCGCGGCCGATCTCGCCGCCATCTTCGGTCACGGCGGCATTGTTCGACATGTTCTGCGGTTTGAAGGGGCGGACAGAAAGGCCGCGGTTCGTCAACACGCGGCACAGGCCGGCGACGATCAGCGACTTGCCGACGTCCGAGCCGGTCCCCTGGAACATCAGCACGCGCGCGGTCATCAGAATTCGATGCCGGCCTGGGTCTTCACGCCGGCGGAAAAGTGATGCTTGACCGCGCCCATCTCGGTCACGAGGTCGGCCGCCTCGATCAGCGCCGGCTTGGCGTTGCGGCCGGTGACCACAACATGAAGATCGCTTCGCCGCGCCGTGAGCTGCGCCACCACGTCCTCGAGCGGCAAATAATCATAGCGCAGCGCGATGTTGAGTTCGTCGAGCACGATCAGGCCGATGGTCGGATCGTCAATCAGGCCCAATGCGATCCCCCAGGCGCGCTGGCACGCGGCGATGTCGCGCGCCTTGTCCTGGGTCTCCCAGGTGAACCCTTCGCCGGCGGTATGCCAGACCACGCGTTCGCCGAACGATTGCAGCGCGGCCTGCTCGCCGGTCGCCCGGCCCTTGATGAACTGCACGACGCCGACGCGCCAGCCGTGGCCGAGCGCACGGAGAGCGAGGCCGAAGGCGGCCGTCGACTTGCCCTTGCCGGGACCGGTGTTGACCATCAAAAGACCTTTCGCGATGGTCTTGGAGGCAACTTCGGCGTCCTGGACCTGCTTGCGTTTGGCCATCTTGGCGCGGTGACGCGCGGCCTCGTCGGTTTCGATCTCGCTCATGGCGTCCTGCGGCTTGGTTCCCTGGGCGGCGACAGGATCACAGGAACACCCTCTCGGCAACATCCCGCGCGCATGCGCAGAGGGTTGACTCGACGGCGTTTCCGTCTGATTGAGTCCCCCTAGCCGACGGTGTCTTGTCTTCGGACCGGACTAAGAGGGAATACCGGGCGCGAAAGACACGGGAAGGTTCCCGGGTTTGCAGCGAAGCCGGAGCTGCCCCCGCAACTGTGAGCGGAAAGCCTGCACCGAAAACCACTGGGTCGTTTGCCCGGGAAGGTGGTGCCGGCGATGACCCGTGAGCCAGGAAACCTGCCGTCGCCTGCCATATCCGCCATTCCGGACGGGGCGTCCCGGAGTGAGAGAGTTGGTCGAACGGAGTGCAGGTCCGCTCGCCGCATGTCTGGATACCGCCTTGCGCGGTAGCCATCCATCGACGGGCTTTGCTATGGACCAATCGGCATCGAACGCTCCTCGCGAAGAGGCACCATCGGAATCCTGCGACGTCGCGGCGACTTTGCACGTCTGCGTCACCTGTCTCGCCGGCGAAGACCGCGAAACCGCGCCGCGCGCGGGCCGCCGGCTGCACGACGCGCTGGTCGAGGCGCAGCGCAGTCGGGACGATCCGCCCGGCTTTCGCATCGTCGAAGCCGAGTGTCTGTCCAATTGCAATCGTGGCTGCAGCGTCGCACTCAGCGGACCGGGACGCTGGAGCTATGTTTACGGCGATCTCGGCCAGGCTTCGGTCGATGACCTTCTGGCCGGCGCCTCCCGCTACGCAGCTACCAGCGACGGCCTGGTGCCGTGGCGGGAGCGGCCGACGATCTTCCGCAAGGGTGTGATCGCACGCATCCCGCCAGCCATTTAGCCGATACAGGAGCGTCGCATGTCGATCGAAAAAGTCCCCGTCACGATCATCACCGGTTTCCTCGGCGCGGGAAAGACCACGCTGGTTCGCCACCTGATGCGGAACCCGCAGGGCCGCCGGTTGGCGATCCTGGTCAACGAATTCGGCGACCTCGGCATCGACGGCGACATCCTGAAAGGCTGCGCCGATGCCGACTGTCCCGAAGACGCCATCGTCGAACTCACCAATGGCTGCCTGTGCTGCACCGTCGCCGACGATTTCGTGCCGACCATCGCCGCACTGCTGGCGCGGCCGCAGCCGCCCGACCACATCCTGATCGAGACCTCCGGGCTCGCGCTGCCAAAGCCGCTGCTGAAAGCCTTCGAATGGCCGGAACTGCGATCCCGCATCACGGTCGACGGCGTGATCGCCGTGGCCGACGCCGAAGCCGTTGCCGACGGCCGGTTCGCGCCCGATCTGGCGGCGATCGCGCGGCAGCGTCTGGCCGACAGCAGCGTCGATCACGACACCCCGCTCGGCGAAGTCTTCGAGGATCAGGTCGCCTGCGCCGACATCGTGATCCTCAACAAGGCCGATCTGGTCGACCCGGAGCGTCTCGCCAAAGCGCGGCAGACCGTGCTGGCGGAATCGCCGCGCAGCATTCCGGTACTGGAAGCGACCGAGGGCCGCATCGATCCGCGCGTCGTGCTCGGGCTCGGTGCCGCGGCGGAAAACGATCTCGACGCGCGGCCGAGCCACCACGAAAATCACGACGCCCACGATCACGACGACTTCGAGACCATCGTGGTGACGCTGCCCTCCGATGCGAACGCCGAGGCGATCGTGGTCAGAATGGAGACGATCGCGCGCGATCATTCCGTGCTGCGCGCCAAGGGTTACGTCGCCGTCGCCGGCAAGCCGATGCGCCTGCTGGTGCAGGGGGTCGGCACAAGGGTGCGCGCGCAATTCGACCGGCCATGGCGCGCCGACGAGCAGCGCCTCTCGCGGATCGTCGTGATCGGCGAGCGCGGCATCGATCGCGACGCCATCACCGCCGTCCTGACCGGGTGAAGCATGCATATCCTGCTGCGGGAACGGCATGGACTTGAGGAGACCGCGGCCGCCGAGGATCTCGGCCAGGCCGCAGCCGACCTCGTCGTGCTCTCGTTTTCCGACAGCGATCTCGGCGCTTTCGCGGCGGCATGGCGTTCCGGGCGAGAGACGTTGCCGAGCCTGCGTCTGGCCAATCTGCGCCGCCTCGCCCATCCGCTCTCGGTCGATCTCTACATCCAGAAGACGCTGTCGGGAGCGCGCGGCATTTTGATTCGCCTGCTCGGCGGGGTCGAGTATTGGCGCTACGGCGTCGAGCAGGTCAGCGCGCTGGCTGCGGCAAAAGGCATCGCGCTGGCGATCGTTCCGGGCGACGGCCGGCCGGACCCGCGGCTCGACGCCGCCTCCAACCTGCCGCCCTCGACGCTGCGCCGGCTGAAGACGCTGTGCGACAGCGGCGGACCGGACTCGGCGCGCGCCGCCCTGGCGCAGCTCGCACTCGCCGCCGGGTTGCCTTGTGTTCCGCCGGCGCATCGCGCCGCGCTGCAGCGCCACGGTTTCTATGTTCCGGGGACCGGGGTCGTCGAGCCCGGTGATCTCGACCTCGCCGCCGGTGGCGCGCCGATCGTATTGGTGGTGTTCTATCGCGCCTTTCTCGCCGCCTCCGACACCGATCCGGTCGACCGGCTGATCGGCGAACTCGCCCGCTGCGGCATCCGTCCGATCGGCCTGTTTGCGGCCAGCCTGAAAGATCCGGAAAGCGACGGCTGGCTGCGGCACTGGATCACGGCGATCGCTCCCGACCTGATCATCAACGCGACGGCGTTTTCGGCGCGCGGCGATGGCGACGCCGGTTCGCCGCTCGACGTCGTCGATGCCCCCGTGCTGCAGGTAGCGCTGGCCGGCTCGAGCCGCGAGGTGTGGACCGAGTCCGACCGCGGGCTGTCGCCGTCCGATCTCACGATCCACGTCGTGCTGCCGGAACTGGACGGCCGCGTCTTCGCCGGCGTCGCCTCGTTCAAGCAAGTCGAGGCGACCGATCCTGAGCTCGGTTACGCCCGCACGGTTCATGGCGGCGATGACGGACGCATCGCCGCCATTGTCGCGCGCGCCCGCGCCTGGATTGCGCTGCGGCGAACCGCGCATGCCGACAAGCGTCTGGCCATCGTGCTGTCGGCCTATCCGGGGCGCGACGACCAGATGGCGCATGCTGTCGGCCTCGATGCGCCGGAGAGCAGCGTCGAGGTGCTGAATGTTCTGCACGATCGCGGCTACGGCATCGCCAACGCGCCGGCCGACGGCGCCGCGGTGATCGATCGGCTGAAAATCGAGACGATCCGCTGGCCGCTTGAAACATACCGCAGCCTCCTCGCCGGCCTCGATCCGGCGTTGGTCGCCGACCTCGAGGCGCAATGGGGAACACCTGAGAGCGACCCTGAGCTCGACCACGGCGATTTCGTTTTCAAGGCGATGCATTGCGGCCACGCGCTGGTGGCGCTGCAGCCCGATCGCGGCCGGCGCGCGGACCGCACCGCCGAATATCACGATCCCCGGCGATCACCCCGGCACAGTTACGTCGCGTTCTATCTGTGGCTACATCACGTCGCAAAATGCGATGCGCTGATCCATATGGGCGCCCACGGCACGCTGGAATGGCTGCCGGGAAAGTCGGTCGCGCTGTCGGCGGCGTGCTGGCCCGACGCGCTGCTCGGCCCGACGCCGGTGATCTATCCGTTCATCGTCAACAATCCCGGCGAAGCCGCCGCGGCAAAGCGCCGGCTCGGCGCCGTCACCATCGGACATATCACGCCGCCGATCAGCGCCGGAAAGCTGCCGCCCGGACTGCACGCGATCGAGCGGCTGCTCGACGAATATTCCGTCGCCGAAGGCCTTGATCCGCGCCGGCGCGAGCGGCTGGCGCGCGCGATCATCGACGCGGCGGCCGAATCCGGCCTCGATCGCGACAGCGGCCTCACCGACACGATGACGCCGCGCGAGGCCGTGGTGCGGCTGGACAGTTTTGTCTGCGACGTCAAGGACACACTGGTCGCCGATGGATTGCACGTTTTCGGTCGCGTGCCGCTGCGGCCCGCCGGCCAGCAAGCCGACATGCCGTTCGAAGCCTGCGCCGCAGGCGAACGCGCCGGCCTGCTCGCCGCACTCGACGGCAAGCATGTCGCGCCGGGACCCGCCGGCTCGCCATGGCGCGGGCGCCGCGATGTGCTGCCGACCGGCCGCAATCTCTTCACCATCGATTGCCGCGCGGTGCCGAGCCGCAGCGCCGCCGAACAGGGCGGGCGTCTCGCCGACGCCTTGCTGACCCGCCATCTGCAGGACCACGGCGAGTATCCGCGCCATGTCATGCTGGACCTCTGGGGTTCGGCGACCATGCGCACCGCAGGCGAGGAATTCGCCATGGCGCTGCACCTGATGGGCATCGCGCCGGTCTGGGACTCTACTTCCGACCGCGTCGCCGGTTTTGATGTGATCGCGCTTGCGGTGCTCGGGCGACCGCGGATCGACGTGACGCTGCGGATCTCGGGTTTGTTCCGGGACGTATTTTCGACCTTGCCTGTGATGTTCGAGCAGGCAGCGGCGGCGCTGGCGGCGCGCGACGAACCCGATGCGGAAAACCCCTATCGTGCCGCTTCACTCCCGCGGGTGTTCGGACCTGCACCGGGCGACTACGGCGTCGGCGTCGCCGAAGCGGTGACGGAGTTCACGCCGGCCACAGCCGAGGATGCCGGCGAAGCCTGGCTTGCCGGCAGCGCCTTCGCCTATGGCGGCGCCCGGGACGGTATCGCGGCGCGGCCGGCGCTCGAAGCGCGCACCGCCGCCACCGACGCGTTTGTCCACGCCCAGGACCTGCCCGAGACCGATCTTCTGGCGGCGCCGGATTATGCTGCCCACGAGGCCGGCTTCGCCGCCGCGGCGCGCAAACTAGGCGGTGCGGCGCCGACGCTCTATCACGCCGATTCGGCCACACCCGATGCGCCGCGGATGCGGACGCTCGCCGAAGAGATCGCCCGCGTGGTCCGCGGCCGCGCCGCCAATCCGCGCTGGCTCGCGGGCCAGATGCGGCACGGCTTTCGCGGCGCGGCCGAGATCGCCTCGACGCTCGACCAGATGGCGCTGTTCGCCCATCTGGCCGGCGCCGTCGAAAGCCATCACTTCGATCTCTACTACGACGCCACGCTCGGCGACGACGCGGTGCGCCGCTTCATCGAAGCGGCCAACCCCGAAGCCGCGGCGATGATGCGCCGGCGGTTTCAGCAATTGCTCGACGCCGGCCATTGGGTGACCCGGCGCAACAGCGCGATCGAAAGCATTGCGATGGCGCCGGCGGATGCAGGGACCGCGTCATGAGCTACGCCTACGAAACCGATGGCGCCGCGATCTACCGGCGCTCGTTCGCCATCATCCGCGCCGAGGCCCGGCTCGACCGTTTCGATGCCGGCGATGAAAAGGTCGCGGTGCGCATCATCCACGCCAGCGGCATGGTTGATGTCGCCGACGACATCGTGTTCACCTCCGGCTTTAGCGCCGCCGCCACCGCCGCATTGCGGGCAGGCGCGCCGATCCTTTGCGACACCCAGATGGTTGCCCACGGCATTACGCGAGCGCGGCTGCCGGCCGACAACGCCGTAATCTGCACGCTGTCCGATCCGCGCGTGCCGGCGCTTGCGGTTTCGCTCGGCACCACCCGCACCGCGGCGGCCGTCGAATTTTGGCGGGAGCGACTGGCGGGATCCGTGGTGGTGATCGGCAACGCGCCGACCGCGCTGTTCCGCCTGCTTGAAATTCTGCAAGAGCCTGATGTGGCTCCGCCCGCCGCCGTGATCGGCATCCCCGTGGGCTTCGTCGGCGCCGCGGAATCCAAGGAGGCGCTGGTCGCGAGCGCGCGGCTACCAAGCGTCATCGTGCGGGGACGGCGCGGCGGCAGCGCGATGGCCGCGGCGGCGCTCAATGCCGTGGCGAGTGAAACCGAATGAGTGCGTCCGCGACCATCTACGGCGTCGGCCTCGGCCCGGGCGATCCGGAGCTGATGAGCCTCAAGGCGGCGCGGCTGATCGCCAAGGCCGGCGTGATCGCGCACTTCCGGAAATCCGGACGCCCCGGCAATGCCCGCGCCGTGGTCGATGGCATGCTGGCGCCCGGCGTGATCGAGGAGGCGCTGGAATATCCCGTCACCACCGAGATCGCGCTGGAAGATCCGGCCTATGGCGATGCGCTGCGTATCTTTTACGACGATTGCGTGCGCCGGCTGCTGCAGCATGTCGCCGCCGGTCGCGACGTCGCCGTGCTGTGCGAGGGCGACCCGTTCCTCTATGGTTCGTTCATGCACCTGCACAGCCGTATTACCGGCCGCGCGCCTGTCGTGGTGGTGCCCGGCATTTCCGGCATGTCGGGCTGCTGGACCGCAAGCGGCGTGCCGATCACCTTTGGCGACGACGTCCTGACCGTTGTACCGGCGACGCTCGACGAGGCGACCTTGCACGAACGGCTGCAGTCGATCGACGCGCTGGTGGTGATGAAGCTCGGCCGCAATCTGCCAAAAGTGCGTCGCGCGCTGCAAGCCGCCGGCCTCGCCGAGCGGGCGATCTATGTCGAGCGCGGCACCATGGCCGGCGAGAAAGTGTTGCGGCTTGCCGACAAGACCGACGACGAGGCGCCCTACTTCTCGATGATTCTGGTTCACGGCCGCGGGCGCCGGCCATGACCGGCTGGCTCGCCATCGCCGGCCTCGGCCCCGGAGCGGCGCAACTGGTGACGCCCGAAGTGACGCAAGCGCTTGCCGAAGCCACTGACCTCGTCGGCTACGCGCCCTATGTGGCGCGGGTGCCTCCACGCGCGGGGCTGACTTGCCACTCGTCCGACAACCGAAGGGAACTCGACCGCGCGAGCCTGGCGCTGCGGCTCGCGGCAGAGGGCAAGCGCGTCGCCGTGGTCTCGTCGGGCGACCCCGGCGTGTTCGCGATGGCGGCGGCGGTGTTCGAGGCGGTCGATGCCGGCGCTCCCCCATGGCGCGATCTCGATATCAGGGTGCTGCCCGGCATCAGCGCGATGTTTGCCGCCGCGGCGCGGATCGGCGCCCCGCTCGGGCATGATTTCTGCGCCATCAACCTGTCGGACAATCTGAAACCGTGGGATCTGGTCGAACGCCGGCTGCGGCTGGCGGCGCAGGCCGATTTTGTCATCGCGCTCTACAACCCGCTATCGTCGGCGCGGCCGTGGCAACTCGGCCGCGCGTTCGAGCTGTTGCGCGAAGAACTGCCGGGCACCGTTCCCGTAGTGTTCGCCAGCGCCGTCAGCGATGCCAGCGAGGCGATCGATACCGTGACGTTGCGCGACGCGGTGGCGAGCCGCGCCGACATGCGCACCTTGGTGCTGATCGGCTCGTCGCGGACGCGGTTGATCGCGCGCGCCGGCGGCAAGCCTTTCGTCTATACCCCGCGCTCGGCAGGCGTTTTGTCGTGACCGAGCCAGCGCAGCACTTCCGCAACGGTATCGACCTTTGCCCGCGCGGGTATAAACGGCCGGCGGACCATCACCACCGGCAGCGCGAGGTCGCGCGCGGCCTCGATCTTGGCCGAGGCAGAGTCACCCCCGGCGTTCCTGGCCACGACGATGTCGGCGCGGAAATTCGCCAGCATGGCGCGGTCGCCGGCGCGGTCGAACGGCCCGCGCGCCACGATCACCTCGGCGTCCGGCAGCGGCAGCGGCGCGCGCGGCGGATCGACCAGCCGGACCAGATAGACGTGCTGCGAATGCGCCGCGAACGTTTGGAGATGCACCCGGCCGATGCCGAGAAACACCCGGCGCGGCGCCGTGCCGAGTGCTTCGGCCGCAGCGTTGAGATCATCGACCTCGATCCAGCGATCGCCGGGCGCGCGCTGCCAGGGTGGGCGCTCGAGCGCCAGCAGCGGCACGGCGGCCACGGCGCAGGCGGCGACCACGTGCGCGCTGATCTGAGCCGCGAACGGATGGGTGGCATCGACGACGCGCGCAATGTTTTCCGCGCGAAGATAGTCTGCAAGGCCATCGATGCCGCCGAAGCCGCCGATCCGCCAGGCAATCGGCGGCGGCGTCGGGTTTTCGGTGCGGCCGGCATAGGACAGCACCGCGTCGATGCGCGCATCGTTCGCCACCGCTGCCGCGAGCCGGTTGGCGTCGGCGGTACCGCCGA
>Ga0209839_10000521_pt1 | contig 19374 bp, 15 predicted proteins | sample OrgsoiDNA2013050_FD_185800 | JGI IMG/M metagenome (GOLD analysis project Ga0209839, IMG submission 185800) | Permafrost soil microbial communities from the Arctic, to analyse light accelerated degradation of dissolved organic matter (DOM) -... | ecosystem: Environmental > Terrestrial > Soil >... | reverse complement strand
CGTTACCTGACCGGCCCGGCGCACGGCCACCCCGCGGATCCCGGTCCGCCGTCCGCAGCTCCGGGCGAACTTCCCGTCATGGACAACTCACCACACATCCTGGGGACGGCCGGTGCCGTGTCCGCGACAAGGGGGGAACCAGTATGAACGACGTTGAGGTAGCGATCGTCGGAGCGGGCCCTTACGGGCTCTCGCTCGCCGCTCACCTGCGGGCCGCCGGAGTGAGCTTCCGGCAGTTCGGCCAGCTCATGAACCCGTGGCGCACGGCCATGCCGCAGGGGATGTTCCTCAAATCCCAGGGGTTCGCATCCAGCCTGTCGGATCCGCGGGGCACCCACACGCTCGAAGCGTTCTGCGCCGCCACCGGACGTCCCTACGCCAGTTATGGACTGCCGGTGCCGCTGGACACTTTCGTGGCCTACGGCGAGTGGTTCCAGGCCGAGCTGCTACCCGACCTGGAGCAGACGCTCGTTACCGCCGTCAGCCGCCGGGACGCCGGCTACCAGCTGGAGCTGGCGACCGGCGAGACGGTCTCCGCCCGCCAGGTCGTGGTCGCCGCCGGGATCGAGCACTTCCCGTTCGTGCCCGTCGAGCTGGCCGGCCTGCCGGAAGAGATCTGCACCCACAGCAGCCAGCACACCGATCTGGCGGCGTGGCGCGGCCGGAGCGTCATCGTGCTGGGCGCCGGCCAGTCCGCGCTGGAGTCGGCGGCGCTGCTGCACGAGAAGGGGGCGGCTGTCCGGATCGTCATGCGCAAGACGCAGGTGGCCTGGAACGGTACCCCGCTCGACCCTGAGCGCCCACTGCTCAGGCGGCTGCGCGAACCAGAGGCCGGCCTCGGCTCGGGCTGGGGCACCTGGTTCTACTCCAACCACCCCGGCCTCTTCCGGCACCTGCCGGCCGCCACCCGCGTCCACCGGGCCCGGACGGCACTCGGGCCGGCTGGGGCAAGCTGGCTCCGCGGCCGGGTGGAAGGCGAGTTCCCGATCTTCACCGGGCTGAACCTGCGCTGGGCGCGGCCCAATCCGGCCGGTATCGAGATCGGCCTCAGCGGACCGGGCGGTGAGCGTGAACTGGCCGCCGATCATCTCATTGCCGCGACCGGATACCGCCCGGACGTTAAGCGTCTTGCCTTCCTCGGCGAGGGCCTGCGGGATTCGATCCGGACTGTCGCCGACACACCGGCGGTCGACCGGGACTACCAGTCGTCCGTCCCCGGTCTCTACTTCGCCGGCCCGGGTGTGGCTCCCACGATGGGGCCGGTCATGCGCTTCGTGTTCGGCTCGGACCACGCGGCGCGAACGATCGCGGCGAAGCTCATCCGGACCGCCGCCCCGCACGGCACCGTACGGGTCAAGGCGTCTTGATGGCGATTTCGCACGTCCTGCCCGACTGCGGCGCCGGCGACGCGGATACGGTGCCGCTACCGCTGCTCGCCCGGGGGGAGTGGTCCTTCCGGGCGGAGCCGGCTGGCCCCGTCCGGGTCGACGGCCGGCGGCGGGAGGCAGGAACTGAGCACGAGCGGCCGTCCGTCCGGTCCCAGCTGCCTGCGGCTGCCTCGCTGCGGCACCTTGCCGCCGCGGGCGCCCTGCCGCTGGCGGATCTGCTCACGCTCGGTGCGGCGATCACGCTCAGCCGGACGGCCGCAGTTCCGTCGGCCGGCTACGCCGCGGCGGTCCTGGCGGTGCTGGCGATCAGCCATCAGTACCGGCTGAAGATCACCCCGCGCGTCTCCGACCAGGCGGGCCGGATCGCCGTGGCGGCGGCGCTGCCCGCGCTCGGCCTGCTCCCGTGGCTGCCCGCGGGGGCGGCGATCCGGCTGGCCCTGCTGTCCGCCGTCGCGGTCGGCTGCGGCCGCGCGGCCGCCCACCAGGTCCTGCGGGCCGCCCGCCGCCGGGGCAGCCTGTCCGAGGCGGTGGTGATCGTCGGCACCGGGACGATGGCCGCCGAGCTCGCCGGACTGATGCGCGACCACGCCGAACTCGGCCTGCGGCCCGTCGGTTTCGCAGCTGAGCCTCCGGCCGGCCCCGGCCTGCCGCTGCCGGTGCTCGGGGCTGCCGCCGACCTGCCTGCGATCGTCCGCCAGCACCGGATCCGGCGTGTCATCGTGACCGCCGCAGCCGATGGGGACGCTGCCCTGCTGACCGCGCTGCGCCAGGCCCGGGAGTTGCCGGCCGACATCTGCGTCGTGCCCAGGCTGCCGGAGCTCGGCACGGCGGTGCCCCGCAGCGTCCTGGACGAGATCTGGGGCGTTCCGCTGCTTCCGCTGCGCCGGATAGGTGCTCCCGCACGGCTCGTGAAGCGGGCGTTCGATATCTCGGTCTCGCTGACGCTGCTCGTCGTGCTCGGCCCGCTCATCGCTTTGCTCGCGGCGGTGACGTGGTGGCAACTGCGCCGGCCCGCGCTGTTCCGGCAGATACGGGTCACCGGTCCGGGACGGCAGGCCGAGGTCCTCAAGCTCCGGACGCTGGGCCACCACGGTAACCCCGATACCTGCTGGACCGTTCCGCCGCAGCGGTCCACCGCCTTCGGGCGGTTCCTCCGCGGCACGCATCTCGATGAGCTGCCTCAGCTGGCCAACGTCGCGCTGGGCCAGATGTCGTTGGTCGGCCCGCGGCCCGAGCGACCGTATTTCGCCGCCCGCTTCGCGCAGGAGATACCCGGCTACGCCGGCCGCCTGCGGATGACGGCCGGCCTGACGGGCTGGGCCCAGGTGCACGGGCTGAACGGTGACACCTCGATCCGCGACCGGGCGCGGTTCGACAACGCCTACGTAGAGAACTGGTCGCTCTGGCTCGATCTCGTCATCGTCGCCCGGACCGCGACCGGATTGCTGGCCGGCGCGGTGGCCCACCGCGTCACCGGCCCTCCGGGCGCCCCTTCCAGCACAGCAGAACCGCTGGCCACCGCCACTGCGTGGCGGCCCGCCTCACTCCAGGGAGACCGCTCATGAAAGTCCTCCATGTCATCACCGGGCTGAACGTGGGCGGCGCGGAGCTGCAGCTGCGCTCGATCCTTCAGCACACCCGGCACGACGCCGATGTGATCACCCTGTACAACCCGGGGCCGGTCGCAGAGATGATCCGCGCCGACGGCACGCTCGTGCGCGATCTCGGCATGACGCGCAACACCGAAGTGTCCGCACTGGCCCGGCTCTACCGCTTGATCCGCGACGGGAGATATGACGTCGTGCACAGCCACCTCTACCGTTCGCAGATCTACGGCCGGTCGGCGGCCTGGCTGGCGGGCACCCCGGTCGTACTGAGCACCGAGCATTCCATCGGCGAGACCCACCTGGAACGCCGCCGGATGACCAGGGGCGTCCGTCTCCTGTACCTGGCCACCGAGCGGATGTCCGCGGTGACGATCGCCGTCTCGCCGGCGGTACGCGACCGGCTGGTCAACTGGGGCGTGAGCCCGCGCCGGGTGACGCTCATCCCCAACGGCGTGGACCTGGGCCGGGTGGCTTTCGATCCGGTGGCCCGGGAGCGTGTCCGGGCCGAGCAGGGGATCGGGTCCGGCGACTACATCATCGGCGTCCTCGGCCGGCTGGACGCCAACAAGCGCTTCGATCTGGTGATCGAGGCGGCTGCGCCGCTGCTGAATGACACGACCAAGCTGATGATCGTCGGCCAGGGCGACGAGTACGGCCACCTGGTCGAGGTGGCGGCGGCCCAAGGCGTCAGCGACCGGGTGGTCTTCACCGGTGAGCGGCACGACGTGGCCGCGATGCTGTCCGCCACCGATCTGTTCGTCGCCTCCTCCGCGCAGGAGACGTTCGGGCTGTCCGTGCTGGAAGCCCTGGCCAACGGCGCGCCGGCGCTCTACACGACGTGCCCCGCGCTGGCGGGTATCGACGTGGCTGGCCGGGCCCGCCCGGTGCCGGGCACGGCCGACGGGATCCGGGCGGCGCTGGCGGCTGAGATATCGGCCGGCCGGCGCGAACGCCGGCCAGTACCGGCCGTCGAGGCGGAGTACGGCATCGAGGGGGTGACCAGCCGGATCGATGACCTCTACGAGCGGCTGGGCGGCGCCGCACCCCAGCGGCTCCGGCGCCGCCTCCTGACGGCCCGGCCGGCCAGCGCCCAGCCGGAGGCGGCGGTCGGCGCGGCGCTCCCCGCAACGCGCCAGGAAACACCCGCGGCAGGCCTCCGCGGTACGGCAGGCGGCGGGAGCGATACCTCCCCGGCCGTACAGAAGGTTGGTGCGCAGTGAAGTCGTTCGTAACCGGAGCAGCCGGGTTCATCGGTTCTCATCTGACCACCGCGCTGCTCAGCGCCGGTCACGAGGTCGTCGGCCTGGACGACCTGAGCACGGGACGGCCCGAGAACCTGGCCGCCGTGGCTTCCCATCCCGGCTTCCGGCTCGTGGAAGGCTCGATACTGGACCAGGACCTGGTCGATGAGCTGACCACGGGCGCGGACAGGGTGTTCCATTTCGCGGCGGCCGTCGGCTCGTTCGTGATCCGGGACCGGACCCTGGAGAGCCTGCGCACCAACATTCACGGCACCGAGAACGTGGTGGAGGCCGCGCACCGCAACAACGCCCGGATCCTGGTCGCCTCCACCAGTGAGATCTACGGCAAGAACGACAAGGTCGGTCTGCGTGAGGACGACGATCGGATCGTCGGCTCACCGCTGCGGTCGCGGTGGAGCTACGCCGAGGCCAAGGCCATCGATGAGAGCCTGCTCGACGCCTACGTCCGGGAACGCGGCCTGTGGGCCGTGATCGCCCGGCTCTTCAACACCGTGGGACCGGGGCAGACCGGGCGGTACGGCATGGTTATCCCCCGGTTTGTCCGGCAAGCGCTGGCGGGGGAGCCGCTGACCGTCTTCGGCACCGGTGAGCAGGTGCGCTGCTTCTGCCACGTGCACGACGTGATACCCGCTCTCACCGCGCTCATCGAGACGGATCAGGCGTGCGGCCAGGCGGTGAACCTGGGCAGCAGCGAGCAGGTTTCCATCGGCGAACTGGCCCGTCGCATCATCCGGCTCACCGGATCGGCCAGCGAGATCAAGCGGCTGTCGTACCTGGAAGTACTGGGGTCCGGCTACGAGGACCTGATGCGGCGGGTGCCCGACTGCGCTCTGGCGGGAGATCTCGTCGGCTTCACGGCCACCCGCACGCTGGACGACATACTCCGCGCGGTCATCGACGAGCAGGTCAATCGCGGCGGGGACGCCGTCGCGCCCCCGGTGCCGGTGGTCGCGCGCACGGCAGCCACCGGATCCTGACAACGGGCGGAGCGCTATGCGCATCGACGTACCGGCACGCGTGATCCGCGGCGGCACCCACGCCGCCGCTGGCCTTTCCGCGGCCGGCCGCCTTGGCCACCGGTATCGCCGGACCCGGAGCCGATGGCTGTGGGGGGCCGCGGCGGTGCCGTATGCTGCCGGCTTCATCGCGGTCACCGCGAGCGCTCATTTCGCCACCCCGGCGCGGATGGGAAGCACGGTCGCGTCACTGCCCTACTGGAGCTTCCGCGACGGCACCGACACGGGGCCGGCCGCCAGTCCCACCGGGCGGCCGTGATGCCCTGGTGGTCGATGGCCGTCCTCGTCTTCGGCCTGAACTTCGCCCTGTGGGGCACGGTGGGCCTCTGCCGTCTGCTGGACACGGGGGCCGGGCGGCTGTCGCGCCGGCGTTTCGCACGCCGGTTCTCCGGCATCCGGGAGGTCGGCTACACCAGCGATGCCTACCCGGGGCCGGGGCTGGACCCGGGCGGCGCCGATCCGCCCCGGGCCACGGGCCGCCCGGACCGGCGGCGCGGGCTCACGGTGCAAGACGTCGCGGTCCTCATCCCGGCGCATAACGAGGCGGAGGTCATCGCGGAGAGCCTGGCGGCCATCACGGAACTCATCCCGATGTGGAATGTCCACGTGGTGTCGGACGGCTCAACCGACAACACCGTCGCCGTCGCCCGGTCGGCCGGAGCGAAGGTCTACCAGACCGCGCACAACCTGGGCAAGGCCGGTGCCCTGCAGGACGCGATCGCCCGGTTCCGCCTGGTCGAGCGCTTTCCCGTGGTCATGCTGCTGGACGCGGATACCCGCGTGGAGCCGGGCTATTTCGCGGCCGCCCTGCCGCTGTTCGACGACCCTGAGGTGGTCGCCGTCGCCGGCTGCGTCCGGACGGCGGCCGACCGGGCGCTGTCGCTTGTCGGCCAGCTTCTGGTCGCGCACCGCCGCCGCATCTACTGCATCGGCCAGCGGGTACTGAAGTTCGGCCAGACCTGGCGGCGCTTCAACGCGACCCATATCGTGCCCGGCTTTGCCAGCCTCTACCGGACCGATGTCCTGCCGCATATCGACATGAACCCGCCGGGGCTGGTCATCGAGGACTTCAACATGACGTTCGAGGTGTACCAGAAACGGCTCGGCAAGGTCGCCTTCAGCCTGTCCGCGGTCGCCGTCACCCAGGACCCGGACACCTTCCACGACTACGTGAAACAGACCAGGCGGTGGGCGCTTGGTTTCTGGCAGACCGTGCGCCGCCACCGGCTCCGCGCGAACCTGTTCAGCGCGATGTTGCTGTTGCTGCTGCTGGAGCTGCTCACGTCAAGCCTGATCTTCCTGATCCTGCCGGTGCTACTGCTCATCCTGGTCATGCCGGAGCTGCACGGCGGGGCGGCGGCCTGGCCGGGCTTCGGCACGGTGTACACGCTCACCGCGGCGCACATGAAGCTGTCGGCCATCTTCTTCGGCGTGGTGCTGCCCGATCTGGCTATCACGGTGATCGTGGCCCTGCTGGAGCGGAAGCCGTCCATGCTGCTGTTCGCCGGTTTCTTCCCTGTCATGCGGGTCATTGACGCCGCCCTCGGGCTGTACGCCATCCCGCTCGCGTTCCGGTCCCGATCCAACGGCCGCTGGAAGAGCCCGGCCCGGCAGCTGAGCCCGGTCCCGCTGGAACCGCTCGCCCCGCTGCCACCGGAGCTGGCGGCCACCCAGCCGCTGCCGATGATCGGGGCGGCGAGCACTTTCGTGCCGGACCCGAATATTGAGAGACTCGTATCTGGCCGTCTTGTAGGTGATGGTTCTGATGCGAGCCGATGAGGGCGACGTAATCCGGATTGTGCGGGATCAGCCGAAAAATCTCCTCCGGCTGCTGCTGGTCGATGACCACCTCATGGTCACCGAAGCACTGGCGTCGCGGCTGTCGGCGGCCCCGGACATGTGGGTGGCCGGCCGCTGCTCCACCACCGATCCGAGCCTGCTTGACATCGTCGGCGGCATGCGCCCTGACCTGATCACGATCGAGGTCGAGCCGCTCGGCCCCGGTGCCGGGGAGGTCCTCAGAAAGCTCATAGCCACCCGGCCGCAAGCCAAGGTCGTGGTGCTCAGCGCGGACCACGACGTCTCGCACGCGGTGGAGGCGGCCCGGGCCGGCGTCGCAGCGTGGGTGGACAAGAAGCAGGGTGCGGCGGAGCTCGAGTCCGTCCTGCGCGGGGTTTCCCGGGGTGAGTCGTGGTTCCCGCCGAAGATGCTCGGCGAGATCCTCCGTGCGTTGCGCACCGACGTCACCCGGGCCAAGGAGGACGCCGACGGTCTCGACATGCTGAGCCCGCGCGAGCGGGACGTGCTGCGCGGCCTGGTGGAAGGCAAGCGCGGCGGCCAGATCGCCCAGGAGCTCATGATCTCCACCGATACGGTGCGCACGCACACCCGGAACATTTTCGCAAAGCTGGACGTGCACAGCCGCCTGGAGGCGGTTCGCGTGGCCCGGGCGGCCGGCCTGCATCCCCAGGACCGGCACGCGTGAGCGGCGATCCGCCGAGCGGGGGCCGCGGCCGGCCGTTGCGGGTCGCCGTGCTCATCACGCGGCTGGAGGGCGGCGCGGGCACCCTCGCGCTGCGCGGTGCGATGGCGCTGGACCCGCGGTCCTATCAGCTGACGATCATCACCGGCCAGGGCAGCAGCCGCCTCCTGTCGGAGGCCCGGGCCGCGGGACTCACGGTGGTTGCCGAGCCCGCCCTCCGCGCCCCCATCGACCCGGTCCGTGACGTCGTGGCGATGCGCCGGCTGGCCGTCCTGCTGCGCCGGGAGCGCTTCGATGTCGTGCACACGCACACCGCGAAGGCCGGAACGCTGGGCCGCCTGGCCGCGCGCCGGGCGGCGGTCCCGCGCATCGTACACACCTACCACGGCTTCCCCTTTCACGAGTTCCAGTCAGCCGCGCGGCAGGCCGCCTACATCGCCGTCGAGCGGCGGCTCGGGCGGTTTACCGATCTCGCGCTGTGTGTAGGGACTGGAGTGGCCGTGGAGGCGGTCCGCCGCGGCCTGATTTCACCCGAGCGGATCCGGACGATCGGTGTGGCTGTTGATGACTTCGGCTGGCCAGCAGGGGAGCACGCTGGGTCCGCCGTTCCGGTGGGGTCCCAGCCGTCTGCGCAGGAGACGGCCGCGGGCGAACGCCTGCTGGGCGAACCGTCCGCGGTCGTCATGGCCGCAGCCAAGCCGGCTGTGTCTGGGCTGGCTGTGTCTGGGCTGGCTACGGCTGGGCTGGCTGCTCGCGAGATCGCCCGGCGTGAACTGGGCGTGCCGTCCGACGCGACGGTGATCGGCGCCGTGGGCCGGCTGACCTACCAGAAGGCGCCGGAAGATTTCGTCGACGTGATCCGGCGGCTCAGGCGCCCGGGTGTCGTCGGCGTGTGGGTCGGGGACGGCGAGCTGGCCGGGCAGGTGAGGCGGCTGGCGGCCGCCGAACCCGCCGCCCCGGTCGTGCTGGCGGGCGAGCGTGCGGACGTGCCCCGGCTCCTGCCGGCGTTTGACGTTTTCGCTCTCCCCAGCCGGTACGAGGGACTGCCCACGGCCATTGTCGAGGCCATGATGTGCGGCGTTCCGGTGGTCGCGACGGCGGTGAACGCCGTGGCCGATGTCGTGGTGCCCGGGGAAACAGGCCTGCTGGTGCCGCCGCGGCGGCCGGACCTGATGGCCAGCGCGGTCAGCTACCTGCTGAGCTCGCCGGCTGCCGCGGCGCGGATGGCCACGCGGGCCCAGGCCCAGCTGGGGGATCGGTACGGGATATCGGCCCTGCGGGCGTCGCTCGCGGCCGCATATGCCAGCCCAGCGTCATGCTCTTTTGAGCAGATAGCCCACTAAAAATACATTTTTCACGGGTTCAGGTAATCCGTGTGACCTCGTGACACGTCTACCTGGTGAGGCGTGGGGGGGTTTGAACGATGACAATGGTGTCTTCAGCTGTGCCGTGCGGTGTCCGGCCACCGGAATCCAGTGACCAGAACATCAAGCTGACCCTCGTTATCGGGGACGACCACCTGGTGTTTCTCGACGCTCTGTCGGACGTGCTGGGGCAGCAGAATTTTTCGGTGCGAGCGGCCTCCACCCTGTCCGGGATCATCGATGCCGTGGCGGATGGCCGGCCGGACGTCTGCCTGATCGGCCGTCACTTCTGCCGCCCTGACGGTCCGGATACCATCGGCCAGCTCATCGCCGCGAGCCCGGGCACCAAGATCCTCGTGCTCAGCGCCGACCCGCACGCCGATGGTGTCCTGGAGGCGCTGAGAGCCGGGGCGTCTGGCTATCTGCACAAGACGCGCGGCATCACGGCGCTCACCGAGGCGATCAGCCGGATTCAGCGCGGCGAGGTCGTCGTCGATGTCCCCAAGGCCGCCGGCAGCCGGCGGCCTGCCCAGCAGGATGGCATGCACCGGCTGGCCGCGTACCTGACCATCCGTGAGCGCCAGTGCCTGCAACTTCTGGTTGAGGGGCTGGACACGGCCCAGATGGCGGTCCGGCTGGGCGTTTCACCCGCCACCGTGCGCACGCACGTCCAGTCGCTGCTGACCAAGCTCGGTGTCCATTCCCGGCTGGAGGCGGCCTCGCTGGCCGTGCGGCACCGGCTGCTCGAGGACCTGCCCGCGGCCTGACCACCCAGGGCTGGGGACCCCCGGACGATCCGGGCCCGCGAGACCCGGTACATCCACCGTGTCCAGCCCGCCCCTCTCCGGCAAACGGGACGGCCCGGGCGCCTCGAAACGCCCGCCGTACCGTTCCGGACTTCCCCGGTAAGGCTACCGAAGCCGGCCCATTCCTGCCGGTGTCTTAATGCTTGCGCCGGCCGTCCGGCGGAATGCCGTCACTGCGGCTCGAAATATAAATTGCGAATTATTTTCAAGCACTGTCCTGGTCCGATTCGCTAATCCGGCGGATCCTTTAACGTGTCGCTTCGGCTACTTAGAGTAACACTACGTTCTGTCGCACAACTACAGAATATGCATGGGTAATAACACTCTGTAATTGAACAGCTCATCAAAGTAGCGTGATGGTTGCGAAGTAGTGCACCACCCTTGACCGGATCTAGCTGCGAAAACCCTTTGGGCAACGGCAAGCGCGCGATGATCTCTCACTCTCCGTGGTGCCAAGATGTCCGATATGTGATGTGACTGTCCGTAAAACGCCGGCCAAGATAAGGGTCAGAAACATATCGAGGCACGGCAGCGTGCCGCACAGCCGGCCTAAGGCTGTGTCCAACAAACCGCCGGGGAAAAGAGCGGTTTGCCCAAGGGGGGCCACGTGCACGGCGTTAATCAGAAGACTGCTAGGGGCTGGGTCTCTAGCCACCGGGAAATGGCGCTTAATTGGCCATTCGCAAGCACCGCAAACATTATTTTCACGGGGCCTTCAGGCCGCCGGATTCTGGGCGGCGGATTCCTGGCGGGGTCCCCGGCCGGCGTGGGGGAGTGAATCAAATGGTGCTTTCCGATTTCTCGGGCCCCGAGGACGGCCACCGGCCGCAGCGGGACACGCAGACGGATGATCCTGTCCGTGTCATCCCGATACGGTCTTACCAGCCGGTCTCGGCAACGCTCGCGATCGCTGCCACCGTCAGCGTGGTCATCCCGGCCAGGAACGAGGCGGCCAACCTTCCGCACGTCTTCGCGTCCCTGCCCACCTGGGTGGACGAGATCATCGTGGTGGACGGGCATTCGGTGGACGATACCGTCGCCGTCACCCGCGAGCTGTGCTCCCGGGCCAGGGTGATCGCGCAAGCCGGCCGGGGCAAGGGGGACGCGCTGCAGGCGGGCTTCAACGCCGCGACCGGGGACATCATCGTCTCGATGGACGCGGACGGCTCCACCGACGGCGCGGAGATCATCCAGTTTGTCGGGGCCCTGCTGACCGGCGCGGACTTCGCTAAGGGCTCGCGGTTCTCCGGCAGCGGCGGCAGCGAGGACATCACCCCCATTCGCCGGTACGGCAACCGGGTGCTGGGCATGCTGGTCAACCGCATGTTCCGCACGCAGTTCACGGACCTGTGCTACGGCTACAACGCCTTCTGGGCTCGCCACCTGGGCGCTCTCCGTATCGACTGCACGGGCTTCGAAGTCGAAACGCTCATGAACATCCGGGCGGCCAAGGCCGGGCTCCGAATCCAGGAGATCCCCAGCATCGAGCGACCGCGCCTGCACGGGGAGAGCAATCTCAACGCGATCGGTGACGGATGGCGAATCCTGCGGTTGATCGCCCAGGAGAAGTTCTCCTGGCTGGGCCGCCGCCTTCTCGCGGCACCGCCGCGCCCGGTGTCTGCGGCCCAGCCGGCGACGCCCCAGGCGGCCAAGATGAGCGGGGAAGGCGCATGAGCCCGCTGTCCGTCTCCGTGGTCATCTGCGCGCACGCCGACGATCGCTGGGATGACACCATGGCCGCCGCCGCTTCGATACGCGCCCAGAGCCATCCGGCCAAAGAGCTCATCATCGTGGTGGACTACAACCGGCCGCTGTACGAACGGCTGCGGACGGCGCTGCCGGACGCCGCCGTGCTGGAAAACCGCCAGCGGCAGGGACTGTCTGGTGGCCGGAACACCGGCATCGCCGCATCTACCGGTGAGGTGATCGCCTTCCTGGATGACGACGCAGTGGCCGACGTGAACTGGCTGAAATGCCTGGTGGACGCCTACACCGATGCCAGCGTGGCCGGTGTCGGCGGCCTGACGCGGGCGGCCTGGGACACCGAACGGCCAGCGTGGTTCCCGCAGGAATTCGACTGGGTGATCGGCTGCACCTACATCGGGATGCCGACGCGCCGGGCGCCGGTGCGCAATGTGCTCGGCGGTAACGCGTCGTTCCGGCGGGACGTCTTCGAGCAGGTCGGCGGCTTCATCAGCGGCATCGGGCGGGACCGGGGCAAGCGCCCGCTTGGTTGCGAGGAAACCGAGTTCTGCATCCGGATCCGCCAGCAGATCCCCGGGGCGGTCCTGCTGTTCGACGAGCAAGCGATCATCTGGCATCGCGTCCGTGATGAGCGGCGCCGCTTCGGCTACTACCGTTCGCGCTGCTACGCCGAGGGCCTGTCGAAGGCCATGGTGACGCGCGCGGTCGGGGCGGATGACGGGCTGTCGTCCGAGCGGCGGCACGCCAGCCGGACCCTCCCGCAAGGAGTCGGCCGCGGTCTGGCTGATGCCCTGCGCGGCGACATCTCCGGGTTCACCCGCGCCGCGGCGATCGTGGCCGGTCTGGCCGCGGTGACCGCAGGTTACCTAGCCGGGACGGCGAGCGGTGGCACCGCACCGCGACGTCCTCTCCTGACGATCGGCACGGGCCCTGCCCGCGCCGCGGCCAGCGCCCCGGGACGGCCGCAATGACCGGCCCGGACAGGCGCCAGGGACCCGGCCGTCAGCCGGGGGTGCCCATCCTGATGTACCACGAGATCGCCGCTCGCCCGGAGACCACGAGCCCGCTGGCGGTGCCACCCGCCGCCTTCGCCGCCCAGCTTGCCTACCTGTACGACCACGGCTATAACACGGTCACCTTTGCGGACGCGGCGGCTGCTCTCGCCGGCGAGGCCAGCCAGCTGCCCACCCGGCCGGTCGTGCTCACCTTCGATGACGGCTACGCGGACTTCCACCGCGAGGTCCTACCGCTGCTCCGGCACTACGGGTTCACCGCCACCGTCTTCGTAACCACCGGCTGGATCGCCGATGCCGGAGGGCACAGATCGGGGCACCAGCCCGGCCAGATGCTGTCCTGGAACCAGATCTGCGAAGCGGCGGGGGCCGGGGTGGAGATCGGGGCGCACAGCCACGGGCACCCGCAGCTCGATCAGATCAAGCCGGGTCAGCTCCGTCACGAGCTGGCTGTCAGCAAGGCCTTGCTGGAAGACGGGATCGGCCAGGCCGTGCCCAGCCTGGCCTATCCCTTCGGTTACTCCAGCGCAGGGGTGCGGCAGACGGTGCGGGCCACCGGCTACCGGCACGCGTGCGCGGTGGCGAATGCGATGGCCCGGCCCGCCGGCGACCGTTACACGCTGCCGCGCCTGACGGTCCGCGCGTCGACCAGCCTGGCTCGTTTCGAGCGGATCGTCCGGGGGGACAATTCGATGATTTACCTCAAGGATCACGCGCTGACCAAGGGGTTCGCGGTAGTCAGGCGCTCCAGAGCCGCACTGGCGGGTATCTCCCAACGTGCCTGAGCCGACAGACCAGGGCGCGCTGATCTTCACCGGCATACCGGGCCGTCAGCGCGCGGTGCCAGCGCACCGGGCCGCGCCGCTGGACCCGAACGCGGGCCCCGGCGGCACGCCCGGCAGCTCAGCGGCGGCTGCGCCACCGCGGGCTAGTCAGCCAGGCCCTGGTGCGCAAGAAGCCCGCCTGTCAGGCACCGATCCTTCGGCAGCCGATGGGGCGGCGCTGACCGGCGGGCCAGTGGTGGCCGGTGGGCCGTTGGCGGCCAGTCGGCCGATGGCGCCGGGCCTGCGGCGGCCCGATGTGGCCGGGCGCTACCGGGAACTGCGGGCCCACCTGCGGTCGCCGTTGTACCGCAACGGCTACGCGCTGATGATCAATACGGGTGTGACCGGGCTCCTGGGCCTGGTCTACTGGCTGCTGGCCGCGCGGCACTACTCGGCGGTTGAGGTCGGCCGGGCGTCGGCGATCTACGCGGCGATGAGCCTGCTGTCGGGGTTCACCGCGTTCAGCCTGCTCGGCGCGGTGACCCGGTTCGTCCCGCAGTCCGGGCGGCGCACCGGGTTCTTCGTCCGGCGCGCCTACCTGTTCAGCTCGCTGGCCTCGGTGCTGGTCACGGTCCCCTTCCTGCTCACCGTGAGGCATTGGGGTGCCTCCTACGCGCAGCTCACCGGGTTGATCCCGGGGCTGGTCTTTATCGCCTGCGTGATCGCCTGGGGCATCTTCACGCTGCAGGACGGGGTGCTGACCGGGCTGCGCAGCGCCGTGTGGGTGCCGCTGGAGAACGGCACTTTCGGCGTGGTCAAGATCGTGCTGTTGCTGGCCCTGGCCGCGGCCGTCCCGGCCCTGGGCATCGACATCTCCTGGATGCTGCCGGTCATCGTGTCCCTGCCCCTGATCAGCCTGCTCATCTTCGGCAAGCTCATGCCCCGCCACCAGCTGCTCACCAGCGCCCGCCGGCCGCCGGCCGCCCGCCAGATCGGCCGCTTCCTGGCCGGTGACTACACCGGCGCGCTGTGCATGCTGGCGGTGGCCAACTTGCTGCCGATCGCGGTGGCGGTGCGCAGCGGCCCCGGCATGACCGCCTACTTCTACATGGCGTGGACCGTCGGGGGCGTCCTGGATCTGCTGGCCGTGAACATGGCTACGTCGCTGACGGTCGAGGGTGCGTTCGACAGTCAGACGCTGGCCGCCAACTGCCGTTCCGCGCTGCGCCGGACGCTCTTCATCCTGGTGCCGGCCGCGGCCCTGGTGGCCTTGGTCGCCCGTCCGGCCCTTAGCCTTTACGGTCCCAGCTACGCGGCCTACGGCGCGCCGATCCTGGAGCTCCTGGCCCTGGCCACGCTGCCCAGGACGCTGACCGAGCTGTACCTGGGTGCGCTGCGGGCGCAGAGCCGGACCAGGTTGGTCGCCGTCATCCAGGTCACCCGCTGCGTGCTCATCCTGGGGCTGGCCCTCGGGCTCACCGCGGTGATGGGCATCACCGGGGCCGGGATCGCGGCCCTGGCCAGCCAGCTGGTCATCGCCCTGGCGATACTCCCGGGACTGCGCCGGGTGCTGGCCGCGGACCGGCCCGGTCCCGCGGCCGGGCGCCGCAGCGCCGCCCCGCTGGCCCGCCCGCGCCCGGCTGCCGCCGGCACCGGCCGTACCGCCAAGGACCGGCCCGAAGGGGAGGACTCGTGACCGTAGAGAACGCCGAGCGCGAAGGGATCGGCGGAGCCGGGGCGCCCCCACGGCCCGGCGCCCGCTCGCCAGGCTGGCGCGGTCTGTCCCGCTGGCGCGATGCGCCGGACTGGCGCGATTGGCTGCCGGCTGCCGTTCTCGGGGCTGGGGCGGTCGCGGGGACTGTGCTGTTCTTCGCGCCGCTGGGCCAGGTGACCGCTGCGCTGGGCCGGATGAGCGGTCTCGGCCTGATCTCGGTCATGCCGGCCGCGGCGCTCGCCGGGATCGCGCTGCTGGCCCTGACCTTCGTCGCGGCGCTGGGCCTGTCCCGCGCGAGGCCGCTGCTGCTTGGCGCCACCCTGGTGGCCATCGTGGTCTGCCTGGATGGGGTCACCGTTGTCGCCGAGCCGGAGCCACGGTTCCCCACGGCCTACTGGATCGCCGGTTTCGTCGACTACATCGCCCGGACCGGGCACACCGCCCCGGAGCTTTCGGCCTACTTCAGCTGGCCCGGCTTCTTCTATCTGGTCGCGCTGGCCGAGCACGCGGCCGGCAGCAGCAACCTGATCCCGGTCATACGTTTCTGGCCGCTGGCCATGGACCTGCTGTGCCTCGTGCCGATGGGCATGATCGCCAGCCGGATGCGGGCGAGCTGGCGGGCCAAGTGGTTCGCGGTGTTCATCTTCTCCGTCGGCAACTGGGTTGGCCAGGACTACTTCTCCCCCCAGTCGCTGAACTACCTGCTCTACCTGTTCTTCATCGCCCTGCTGCTGATCTACTTCGGCCGGACCGGCCTGGGGGCCCCCACCGGCCGGGCTGGCCGGACCGGCGCTGACCGGGCAGCTGAGCCGCCGGTGTGCGTACCGCGCTGGCGAGCGCTGCTGACCCGGCCGATTCGGGGCGACCTGCCGTCGGTGCCGGCCAGCCGGGCCCGCCAGGTCACCATGCTGAGCCTGCTGGTGGTGATCTTCGCCTTCTCGACGTCCAGCCATCAGCTCACCCCGTTCTTCATGGTGGCCGCCTGCGCCGGGCTGGTCATCGTGCGCCGGTGCCGGCTGCGCGGGCTGCCGGTGCTGTTCGCGGTGATCTTCACCGCGTGGCTCAGCTTCGCTGCCGTGCCGTACTGGTCCGGCCACCGCACGCAGCTGTTCGGCGGCCTCGGCGACCTGGGGGCGAACCTGTCCACCAGCGTGTCCGGCCGCCTGGCGGGCAGTACCCCGCTACACACGCTGGTGCTGTACTCACGCACCGCGTTCGCTGGGGCGGTCCTGGTCCTCGCGCTCGCAGGCCTGGCCCGGCGCTGGTGCCAGGGCTTCGACGACCGGGTGGCCCTGGTCCTCATGTGCGTCTCGTTCGTGGGATTCGGCCTGCAGAGCTACGGCGGGGAGATCGCGCTGCGCGTCTACCTGTTCGCGCTGCCCGGGGCGGCCCTGCTGGTCGCCTACCTGTTCTTCCCTGGGCTGGCCGACCCCGGGCGCACGCGGCGGCTGCCCGCCCCCGGCCGCCGTGCATGGCGCCTGCTGGGCGCCGCCCGCGACCGCGGTGCGTGGCTGGTGGTCCCGCTGGCCGCGGTGTGCTCGGTCGCGGCCGTGCTGCTGTTCTTCGTGGCGCGCTACGGCAACGAGGCGTTCGAGCGGACCCCGGCCGGTGAACTGGCCGCGATGAACTACCTGTACGCCCACGACAGCGCGGGAATCCGGGTGCTGTGGACGAGCGAACTGCCAGCGGTCGACGACACCCCGCAGATGCCGTGGCAGTACCGGGACGCCGCCAGGACCGACTACATTGCCGAGCTCGCGCCCACCAGCCCCACCCAGGTCGCCGGGCTGGCCACCGACCTGCGCGCCATGGGCCCGGGCAGCTACCTCATCACCACCACCACCCAGGAGACGTACCTGGCCCAGGCCGCGAACTACCCGGCTAACTGGGGCCCGCAGTTCCGCGCCGCGATGGCGTCCTACCCCGGAATCAGGATCGCCTTCAGCGACCGCGACGCCGTCGTGTACACCTACCGCTGGCCAGCCGGGACACGGCACCAGCCGCTGCCGCCGGTGACCGGGTCGCCGGGCCGCCCGACCGTCTGGACACCGATCGGGCTGGCCGGTCTCGGCCTCCTGCTGCTGGTCCTGGCCGCGCGGGAGTACAGCCGCATCTGGCCGCCGGCTTCCCGGTGGCTGACCCGGTCCCTCGCGCTGGCGCCGCTTCCGCTGCTCGCCTTCTTCGCTTTCGTCGTCATCATCCGATTCGTGGTCCTGTCATGACCGCGGCCAACCAGGGGAAATCAATGAGAGCACTACGGCCCAGGGCCGGCGAAAAGCCGCCCGGCCAGGGACACGTCAGATGAGCCGCCGGGGCCCGGTTCCGGCTCTTCCGGTGGACCGTGATGTCGCCGCGCTGATCGTGAAGGTCGGCAACTATCCGCTGCACCACGGGGGCGTCGACGCGATCCGGTCACTCGGCCGGCTCGGGGTGCCGGTCTACGCGGTGTCGGAGGACCGGTGGACGCCCGCGGCGCTGTCCCGGTACTGCCGCGGCCGCTACGTCTGGCCGCCGCAGGAGCGCGCCGATCCGAAGCGGATGGTCGAGCGGCTCAAGGAAGCCGGGCGGGAGATCCCCGGACCGGCCGTGCTCATCCCGACCGACGATGAGGCGGCCGTCCTGATCGCGGAGAACTCCGCCGCTCTGGCCGAATGGTTCCTGCTGCCCCGGGTGCCTCCCAGCCTGCCGGCCCGGCTGGCCAGCAAGCGCGGCCTGTACGAGCTGTGCCTCGAGCACGACGTGCCCGCGCCCGCGTCCTCGTTTCCGCAGACGGCGGCCGACGTCGCGGAGTTCGCCGCCACCGCGACGTTCCCCGTGGTGGCCAAGAACCTGGAGGCGTGGGTCCGGCTGTACGCGCCGGTGGTCAACGGGACCACGGTGATCGCCACCGCGGCGGAGTTGCTCGCGCTGGCCCGTGGCTGGGGGGACGAGCCGAGCGTCATCCTGCAGGAATACATCCCCCCGGAGCACGCCGAAGACTGGATCGTGCACCTGTACCGGGGTGCCGGCGGCGAACCGCTGGTGCTGTTCACCGGGGTCAAGGTACGGTCCTGGCCGCCCCAGGCGGGCATGACCGCCTGCGCCTACACGGTCAGTAACCCGCAGCTCGCGGCGCTGGCCGCGCGGCTGTGCGAGCGGGTGGGCTACTGCGGGATCGCGGACCTCGACTTCCGCTACGACCGCCGGGATGGCCGGTACAAGCTGGTCGACTTCAACCCCCGGACCGGGGCCCAGTTCCGGCTGTTCGAGAACGCCGCCGGGGTCGACGTGGTGCGTGCCCTGCACCTGGACCTGACTGGGCGCCAGGTGCCGCAGGCCAGCTCGCCCGAAGGCCGGCGCATCCTCGTGGAGAACGTCGACCTGACCGCCCGGCTGGCAGCCAGGCTGACCCGGCGGCGCAGTGGCTACCGCGTCCCGGTGCCGTCCGGGCCGGTGCGGACCGAGCTCGCCTGGCTCGCCGCTGACGACCCGCTGCCCGTCGCGGCGATGCTGGCCCGGTCCGCGGGCCCGCTCGCGAGCTACTTGCGGCGGACCAGACGGACCCGCGCCCTGCGGCGGGAAACGGAGGCCACGCCCCCGGCCGCCGGCGACCGATCTGCTGCGCAAGTTAACCCGGCGCAAGCAGCGATCGGCCAGAGATGAACCGCTGTGGCCTTATCGGCCACCGTCAAGAAAGATAGGTGCACCATGCCGGCAATCACTTCTTCCGCGCCCGCCGTCGTCATCGGGGCCGGCCCTTACGGGCTGTCCGTCGCGGCTCACCTGCGCGGCCGCGGGATCGCGGTGCGGACCTTCGGGGACGTCATGGATGGGTGGCACACGCATATGCCAGCCGGCATGTTCCTGAAGTCGACGCCCAGCGCGTCCAGCCTTTCCGCGCCCGGGACCGGCTCCACGCTCGCTGATTTCTGCGCGGTGAGCGGCATCCGGCGGCTGGCCGGGGACGACGTGCTGCCCATCGACGTGTTCATCCGCTATGGCCAGTGGTTCGCCGAGCAGAACGTGCCCGACGTGGAGGACACCCGGGTCCGCCGGCTCGAGCAGCACGGGCAGCACAGCCTGGTCACCCTGGAGTCAGGGGAGCAGATCTCCACCCCGGCCGTCGTGATCGCCACCGGCGTGGCCGGTTACGCGCACCTGCCCGGACCGCTGGCCCCGATCGCGCCGGCCGGGCCGTCCCCGGACGGCGCCGTGTCGCACACGTGGCAGCACCCGTCGCTGGCCGGTTTCACCGGCCGGGAGGTCGCGGTGATC
>Ga0209839_10000520_pt1 | contig 19374 bp, 15 predicted proteins | sample OrgsoiDNA2013050_FD_185800 | JGI IMG/M metagenome (GOLD analysis project Ga0209839, IMG submission 185800) | Permafrost soil microbial communities from the Arctic, to analyse light accelerated degradation of dissolved organic matter (DOM) -... | ecosystem: Environmental > Terrestrial > Soil >... | reverse complement strand
GTGCTGAGCAGGATCTCGCCGCACGGACCCGGCCAGGTGCTGGGCCGGTCGGACAGGTTCGCCAGGACGGTCAGGTCACCCACCCGGTAGGCCCACCGGCCGCCGACCACATCCAGCAGCTCATACGGCGCGATCCGGCCGCCCAGCTCGGTGCGGCGCAGCGCCAGCAGGTCGCGGCACAGCCGCAGCGCGGAGCGCGGGTCGGCGCGCTGGTCGGCGACGTTGCGGGCGGCGGTGTCGCCGAGCGGCAGCCAGGGCCGCGCGGCCGCGGTGAACCCGCCGGACGGCGAGCCGTCCCACTGCATGGGCGTCCTGGCCCGGTCGCGGTTGCCCTGCGGGCTGGTGCCGCCCAGCGTCATCTCGTCACGCTGCAGCTCCGGCGGTACCTCGACGTCGAGCATGCCGATTTCGTCGCCGTAGTACAGGACCACCGTGCCGGGCATGGTGGCGAGCACCAGGAGCGCCAGCCTCGCCTGCTGGTCGTCGTTGCCGCACCATCGGGTCGGGAACCGGCCGACGTCGTGGTTGGACGCCATCCACACCGGGCAGGCGCCGTCCGGCACGCTGCCTAGCGTCCGGCGCACGACGTCGGAGAACTCACCGGCGGTGAAGCCGGCGAAGACAAACGGGAAGTTGAAGGCCAGTTGCAGCTCGTCGTTGTCGCCGTAGAACTTCGCCAGCGCGGCGGGGTCGCCGACCCAGGTCTCGCCAAGCAGCAGCCGGGGCGGCGAGTACTGCTCGGCGAGCTTGCGCCAGTCCCGGTACACGCCGTGCACCTCGGGCTGGTTGGCGTTGTAGACCGGCCGCAAGCCAAAACGGCCCTCCAGCGGGTCGTCGTGCTCCAGCGGCGGGTTGTCGCGAAGCCGGGCGTCCTTATACAGGCCGTGCGCCACGTCAATCCGGAACCCGGCGACCCCGCGGTCGAACCAGAAGTCCAGGATCTGGCGGAACTCCTCGTGCACGGCCGGCAGCCACCAGTTGAGGTCGGGCTGGCTCACGAGGAAGTTGTGCAGGTAATACTGGCCGGTGCCGGCGTCCCACTCCCAGGCCGACCTGCCGGTCGCATCCAGCCAGTTGTTCGGCGGGCCGCCGCCGGGCGCGGCATCGGCCCAGACGTAGTAGTCCCGATGCTCGGAGTCCCGGCCGGACGCAGCGTCGACAAACCAGGGATGGGCGGAGCTGGTGTGATTGGGCACCAGGTCGAGCAGCACCCGCATGCCCCGGCGGCCCGCCTCCGCGATCAGCTCGTCCAGGTCCGCGAGCGTGCCGAGCTCGGGGTGCACGCCGCTGTAGTCGCTGACGTCATAGCCCCAGTCCGCGTCGGGCGAGGGCATGGTGGGCGACAGCCAGATGCCGTCAACACCCAGCCACTCCAGGTGGTCGAGGCGGCTGATGATGCCGCGCAGGTCGCCGTAGCCATCGGCGCCGGAGTCGAGCCAGGACCGGACATACAGCTGGTAGAGGACAGCGCCGTGCCACCACCGGTGCCCCGTTGTGCTGTGTTCCATCTGTCTCCTGAATCCTTTATCGCAGGAACTGCGCGACCTCGGGCAGGTACGCAGGGGTACCGGCGCCGCCAGGCGCACCACTATGGCATGCAGCGCGCCCCGGCCGGCAGTTCCGGGCGCTTGCCTTTGGGGTGCCGGCGGCCTGACACTGGAGGGCATGCGCACCTTCGCGCTGGCCTGCGCCTTGCTCCTCCCGACCATCGCCGGGTATGCCGCCATTGCCGCCGTGCGCGGCGGCCGCAGGCTGTCCGAGAGCCGGTATCGGCCGCCGCCGGCCGAGCCGCTGGAGCGGCTCGTCGCTACGCTGCGGCGGCTTCGGTCCGAGCTGGAGGCGACCGAGGCCGCTCCCGGCACGACCCACAAGAATCATCACGTCCGGGCCGTGCGCGGCGCCTATCTCGATGCGCTGGGCGATGCCTGCGCCCGGCTGGGGGTCAGCCCGCCGCCGGGCGGTGACCACGCCCGGCAGGCCGACATCTACCGGACGGAGGCGGCGCTGCGCGAGCACGGCCTGGACGTACGGGAAACGGCTACGCACTGAGCACCGCCGCGCCCGGCCGGGCCGCGGCCCTCCGGGCAGACACGGAGGGCCGCCGCGACGGCACGTAGCGCTCAGCTAGCCGCGGCCCCCGCGGTCGCCTCGAGCGCCAGGTTCCGGCCGGACTCCGGGTCGAAGACGTGCATCGGCCGCAGGTCCACCCACAGGTCCGCCTCCTGGCCCTCGCGCAGCGTCGTGGCGGCGTCCAGCCGGGCGGTCACCGTCTCCTCGCTGCCGGCCGTGTCGGCAGCGCCCGAGTCGGCGGCGAGGTCGGCCAGCTGATCGGAATGAGCCGACAGGTCGCTCTCCTCGGCGAAGTAGGCGAACACGTCAGAGCCCACGGACTCCAGCACGTCGACCGTCACGCGGAAGGTCACCCCGAAGCCGCGGTTTTCCGCGGGAACGATCGCCGCGTCCTCGAAGTCCTCGGGGCGCAGGCCGATGATGACCTGCCGTCCCACGTTGGCCTTCTCCAGCGCCTGCCGCAGCGACGGGGAGATCGGCAGGTCGCCGATCTTGGTGCGCAGGCTGCTCTCCTCCAGGGTGGCCCCCATGAAGTTCATCGCCGGCGATCCGATGAAGCCGGCCACGAACAGGTTCACCGGCCGGTCGTAGAGCTCCTTCGGGGTACCAGCCTGCTGGAGCAAGCCGCTGCGCATGACGGCCAGGCGGTCCCCCAGCGTCATGGCCTCGGTCTGGTCGTGGGTGACGTAGACCATGGTGGTGCCCAGCCGCCGCTGCAGCCGGGAGACCGACGTGCGGGTCTGCACCCGGAGCTTGGCGTCGAGGTTGGACAGCGGCTCGTCCATGAGGAAGACCTGCGGGTCGCGCACGATGGCACGGCCCATCGCCACGCGCTGCCGCTGGCCGCCGGACAGGTTGGCGGGCTTACGGTCCAGGTGCTGGGTGAGGTCGAGAATGCGCGCCGCTTCCTCTACCTTCTCGGTGATAACGCTCTGCGGCGTCTTGGCCAGCTTGAGCGCGAAGCCCATGTTCTCGCGCACCGTCATGTGCGGATAGAGCGCATAGCTCTGGAAGACCATCGCGATGTCGCGGTCCTTGGGCGCCTTGTTGTTCACCACCCGGCCGCCGATCCGCAGTTCGCCCTCGGTGATGTCCTCCAGCCCGGCGATCATGTTGAGCGTCGTGGACTTCCCGCAGCCCGACGGGCCGACCAGGATGACGAACTCGCCGTCGGCGATGTCCAGGCTGATCTTGTCGACGGCCAGCGAGCCGTCGGGATAGCGCTTGGTGACGTTGTCCAGAACGATCTCGGCCACAGTTACTCCTAGTCCTTATACTCGGCGTCCGGCTAGCCCTTGACCGCGCCGGACGTCAGCCCGGACACGATGCGGCGCTGGAAGAACACCACGAAGATGATGATCGGGATGGTGATGACCACCGCGGCCGCCGCGATCGGACCGGTCGGCACCGTGAACTGCGAGCTGCCGCTGAAGTAGGCGATGGACGCCGGCGCCGTCCGGGACGCGGTCGTGGAGGTGAAGGAGATCGCGAACAGGAACTCGTTCCAGCAGAACAGGAACACCAGGATCGCCGTCGTGACCATGCCCGGTGCCGCGAGCGGGGCGATGACCTTCATGAATGCCTGCAGCGGGGTGGCGCCGTCGACCTTGGCGGCCTTCTCCAGCTCCCAGGGGATCTCCCGGAAGAATGCCGACAGCGTGTAGATGCCCAGGGGCAGCCCGAAGGCGACGTAGGGGATGACGAGGCCGGGCCAGGTGTTGAACAGGTGCAGCGAGCGCTCGATGCTGAACATCGGGGTGATGAGCGCGATCTGCGGGAACACCGCGATCAGCAAGGACATCCCGATGAGCACGCCCTTGCCGGGGAACGCCAGCCGCGCGACCGCGTAGGCCGCCATGGAGGCCAGCGCGACGGCGATGAACGTCGAGATGAGGCCGATGCCGATCGAGTTGATCAGCGGCCGGATGAACTGCGAGGTCTTCAGGATCTGGGTGTAATTCGACCAGGTCCAGGACTTCGGGATGAACGACGGATCGAGGACCGCCGTCGGCGTCTTGAAGGACAGCGAGACCATCCACAGCACCGGGATCAGCGCCAGCGCGATGACGACGAAGTTCGCCGTCCCCCACCCGGTCTTCTGGCGTGGCGTCGTGATCACAGCAGCCATGAGCGGGTCACCTCTTTCCGATGTCGGTGCCGGGGGCCGCGGTGCCGAAGCCCTTGATGAACGCGAACGCGATGATCGCCACGCAGATGAAGATGAGGATCGAGATCGTGGACCCGATCCCCAGGTTCAGCGCGTTGAACAGGTTGTCGTAGCCCAGGACCGAGACCGACCCGGTGCCGTTGGCCCCGGCGGTCAGGATGTAGATGTTGTCGAAGATCCGGAACGAGTCCAGCGTCCGGAACAGCAGCGCGACCAGGATGGCCGGCTTCATCAGCGGCAGGGTGATGCGCGTGAAGCGCTGCCAGGCGGTGGCGCCGTCCACCTTCGCGGCCTTCTGCAGATCCTCCGGCACCAGGGAAAGCCCCGCGAGCAGCAGGAGCGCCATGAACGGCGTGGTCTTCCAGATCTCCGCCAGGATGATGACGGCGATGGCCGGCACCTCCGAGGTCAGCGGCGCGCTGTTGCCGAACGCCGCGGACAGGTAACCCTCGTTCGGCGTCCAGGCGTACTGCCAGCCGTAGGCGGCGGCGACCGTCACGATCCCGTAGGGGATGAGCGCGGCGGTGCGCACCGTGTTCCGCCCGAACAGCGTCCGGTGCATGAGCATGGCCAGCAGCATGCCGAGTACCAGCGTGATGGCGACCGAGAAGACCGTGATGATAACGGTCACCTTCAGCGCCTGCCACCAGAAGGGCGAGCTGAGCACCGCGGCGTAGTTACTCAGTCCGATGAACTTGACGGCGTTCGGGAGCTCCAGGTTGTCGCGCTGCAGCGATAGGTAGATGGCGTAGCCCACCGGGTAGGCGGTGACGGCGATCATGACGATCACCGCCGGGGCGCACAGCATCCAGCCGAGCCGACGCTCGGCCCGCGCCCCTTCCGACAGCGGCGCCTTGCGCTTACCCGATGCCTCTTGCGTGGCCTCCGAACCAGCCGCCACTTGCGCGCTCAGGCTCATCGGTGTGTTCCTTCCCTCGTTGCTAGCGCGCCGCCCGCTTCGCGACGGCTCACGGGACCAGTCCCTTGGATTGCAGGGCGCTATTGAGCTGGCTGATCATCGACTTCTCGGTGGCCGCCGGGCTGATGCCCTGCGGCGGCGCGATCAGGTGCGAGATGTCGATGGACACCACCTGGTAGACGGGCGACTTCGGCCGGACGCTGGCGTGCTCCAGCGCCTGCAGGATGTCGGCGTGGAACGGGTAGTTCTTGAACAGCACCGGGTCGTTGTAGAGACTGGTGATCGTCGGCGGGACACCGCCGACGTTGGCGCCGATGATCTGGTTCTGCCTGTCCCGCAGGCACAGCGCGGCCTGGAAGGCGAGCGCCTTGTGCTGGGAGTACGCGCTGACCGCCAGGTCGACCCCGCCGATCGTCACCTTGGCCGGCTGGCCGGGGATGACCTCCGGGTAGAGCGCCCACTTGAAGTGCTTGAACAGCGCGGGGTTGTCGAGCTTCATGGCCGGATACACGAACGGGTAGTTGAGCTGGAAGGCGGCGGTGCCCGCCTCCATCGCCAGCCGGTTCTGGTTTTCCATCTGCACGTCCAGGGACGGGTCAGCGGCGGACGAGCTGGCGAGCTGCTTCATGATCGACAGTGCCTTGACCGCGGGGGCGCCGAGCGTCACCTTGGTCGCATCCGGATTCAGGATGGTGCCGCCCGCGCTGGCGACCATCGTGTTGAACCACACGGTCGCGCCCTCGTACTGCGCACCCTGGATCTCGATGTAGTGCGGCTTGCCCGCCTTGGCCAGCTGCTCCGCGTCGGCGATCATCTGGGCCCAGGTCGTCGGCGGGTTCGGCACGAGGCTGGAGTCGTACCACAGCAGCTGGGTGTTGCTGTTGTCGGGCACCGCGTAGAGCTTGCCCTGCCAGATCGCCGTCTGCAGGGCCGGCTGCAGCGTGCCGTTCTCGGCTGCCGCCTTGTTCGCGCCGGTCCACTGCTGGATCCAGCCGGCCTGGGCGAACTCGGCCTCCCAGGTCACGTCCAGGCCCATGATGTCGATCGAGGAGTCCCGCGCGGCTAGCCGCCGGACGAGCTGCTGGCGCTGGCCGTCCGAGGCGTTGGGCAGTTCCTGGTAAGAGATCGTGTACTTGCCGTGACTTTGCGCGTCACAGTTCTTGATAGCGCTCTGGGTGGCGCCGGAGTTGTCCGGGTAAAGATAGAAACTCAGCGTGACCGGGCCGGTGCCCGCGCTGGCCGTGCCGCACGCCGCCAGGCCGGAGGAGGCCAGGGCGGCCACCGCCAGGCCGATCCAGGTGCGCCGGCCGCGGCCAGGCCGCCGGCGAGCGCGGCCTCCCGGGCGCTGAGCCGGCCCGTCCTTCTCAGACATCATCGTCTTCCCTTCACCGAGGTTCTGGCGCCGCTGCGGGATGTTCCTGCGACCATCACGACCTCCCGGCTGTCCGGTGAGCGGCCCGCCTGCCGGGGCCGCTGCTGTCTGTTGTGCGTGTTGCCTGCTGCCGAGTGCGCGGGCCGCGCTCGGCGGCGCTCCCGGCCGCCGCCCGGCCGACCGCCCGCGCGCCGGGCCGTCCGGAGCTGGCCCGCGGCACGACCTGGACCTCCAGCACCTGCCGCAGCGGCCTGACCTGCTCGCCGCGCAGCAGCGCGCAGAGACGCTCTGCCCCCTGCGCGCCGCTGTATTCCAGTGGCTGGCGGACGGTGCTGAGCCCGAGCAGCGCGGCCGACTGGATGTCGTCGAAGCCGATGACCGACAGGTGCCGAGGGACCTCGGCGCCCGACCGGTCCGCCGCGGCGAGCACGCCCATGGCCTGGGTGTCGGACGCCGCGAAGATCGCCGAGGGCGGATCTGGCAGGGCGAGCAGCTCCGCGGCGAGCGCCTCCGCGCTGGCCGGTCCGTGCGGGCCGAGCCGGATCAGGGCCTTGTCCGGGACCAGCCCGGCCGCGGTGAGCGCCTGCCGGTAGCCGGCGAGCCGGCGGCTGGAGGCCGTGAAGCCCAGTGCCGTCGAGACCGCGCGCTGCACCCGGTCGCCGATGAACCCGATCCGCCGGTGCCCCAGCCCCAGCAGGTGGTCGGTGGCCAGGCGGCCGCCCGCCACGTCGTCGATCACGGTCTGCGGCACGCCACGCGCCGCGACGTCCACGGTGACCAGCGGCAGCCCGGCGGCGACGAAGGCGGCTAGCTGCGGGCGGCTGAGCGGCAGCGACACGACGATGACGCCGTCGGCCCGGTGCCGGGCCACGAGCGTGGCCAGGAAATGGTCGCGCTGGGCCGGGGTGTCGACATTACAGACCATCGTGTCGTACTCGTACCTGGCCAGCACCGCCAGCGCGCCGGCCAGCCGCTCCACCGAGGAGGGCCTCGTCAGGTGCGGGATCACGATCGCGATGGTGCGCGACGTGCCCCGGGAAAGGGCGGCGGCCAGGTGGCTGGGGCTGTAACCCAGCTGCTCGATGGCCCGCAGCACCCTGGCGCGGGTGGCCTCGCGTACGCCCGACGCGCTGTTGATCACTCGCGAGACGGTCCCGACGCCCACGCCCGAGGCCGCAGCCACATCAGCGATGGTCGCGCGTCGGGACTTAGGCATCGCCACCCCCCTCAACGATTCCCAACTGGAACCGGTTCCATGGTGGAACAAATCAATCTTGACCGCGTCGCAGCTAGCTCGTCAAGGTTGCAGACCCGTAACTCACCCGTTAAATCCGGAAACGAGGGGCGGCTCGGACGTGCTCACGCCTGCGCCGCAGGGGTCGGGAGGAGCTGAAGAGGTTCGGGCGGGCCGATCGCCGTGCAGGTCAGCGCGGCCTGCGCGGACTCCGGCCAGTCGGCCGCCGGGCCGGGCCGGGCCGGGCCGACGGCGGAGGTTATTCGACGATCTTGGTGATGGGCACTTCCAGGATGTCCCGGGCGCCGGCCGACTTGAGCGCGGGAATCAGCGTGTTGACGCCGCGCTTGGGCACCACGGCCTCCACCGCGTGCATGTCCCCGCGGGCCAGCGAGGTAATGGTGGGCGAGGACATGGCCGGCAGCATCGCGGTGACGGCCCCTAGTTCGCCCACGCCGACGTTGAGCTTGAGCAGCACGCTGGCGCGGGCCTGGATCGCGCCGCGCAGCAGCAGCGCGATGTCCTCCATGGCGGCGCGCTTGCCGGCATCCTCATGGGCCGTCGGGTTCGCGACCAGTTCGGTGTAGCTGGTCAGCAGGGTCTCCAGGATGCGCAGGCCGTTGCGGCGCAGCGAGGAGCCGGTCTCGGTCAGGTCGACGATCGCGTCCACGATGTCGGGCACCTTGGCCTCGGTCGCGCCGTAGGACGGGATGATGGCCGCCTTGACTCCGCGCGTTTCCAGGAATCGCCGGGTGATCTCGGGGAACTCCGTGGAGATGCGCAGGCCGTCGGGCAGGTCGAGCACCGATTCCCAGGACGCGTTGGCCGGCACCGCGAGCACGACCCGGACCGGCGCCGAGGTCGCCTTCGAGTAACGCAACTCGCCCAGCGAGGCCACGTTCGCGCCGGTCTCGGTGATCCAGTCCCGGCCAGTGATGCCGAGGTCGAACAGGCCCTCCGCGACGTAGGACGGGATCTCCTGCGGCCGCAGGAACCGGACCCGCTCGATGCGCGGATCGTCGATCGTCGCATGGTAGTCACGGTCGGACGACCGGCGCACCGTCAGGTCAGCCGCGTCGAACAGGTCGAGGGTGGCGCGCTCCAGTGAACCTTTAGGCAAGACCAGCGAAAGCAACGAAACCCTCTCTCGTTCCGAACGGACATTCCCTCCAGACTCTAGCCGCTGCTGGTCAGTGACGTCCGGTGCGCGAGCCGGGGGCCGTCCGCGCGGGCCGGCCGGCGGCCTGGGCAAGACTCCTGCCGCCGGCCGGAATAGTCCGGGACACGGCAGCGTTCCTCATGATCGCCGGTGCGTTAGTGTCCCCCGGGCCGCAACTACCGCCTTCGCGGAATACCGTTCGGCTGGAGCCGCGTTGCGCATCTCGCCGTGAGGCGACCTGCGCACCGGCCGTGGCACGCCCTCGTGAGCAAGCGCTCTCGGGGGCGCTGTCATGTCCGGGCGCGTCCGGCGGGTAAGCCCGGGCACCGCACCCGGGCGGCCAGGAGCTGCCGGGCCAGGACCGCCGGCGCCTCGGTTAGGGAGGGCCCGTACCAGGTCAGGTGACGGCCGCTGACCAGCGCCGTGCTGTCACCCGGAAACGCCTCCGGGCCATCCGAGGCGCTGAACCGGTACGGCTCGTCAGGCAGCACGACCATGTCGGCCCCGGCGCCGCGGATTTCCTCGATGCCGGCCCGCGGGTATCGCTCGGCGTGGCCCGAGTACAGGTTGGCCACGCCGAGCCTGGCCAGCAGGTCGCCGGCGAAAGTGTCGTGCCCGAGCACCATCCAGGGTCGCCGCCAGATCGGGACCACGGCCGTCCGGCTCGCCGGGCCGGCCGCCGGCGGCACCCGGCGCCAGGCAGCGGCCGCGGCATCCAGCCAGGCCGGCCCCGGCAGCCCGCAGGCCACCGTCAGCATCCGGCCCAGGGAGGTCAGTGCCTCGGGCAGGTTCCGCACCCGGGTGACCCACACGGCCAGCCCGGCCGCCCGCAGCGCGTCCAGGTCCGCCTTCCGGTTCTCTTCCTCATTGGCCAGCACCATGTCGGGTGCCAGCGCCACGATCTGGTCAACGGCGGGGTTCTTCGTCCCGCCGATCCGGGTGACCGCCAGGTCCGCCGGGTGCGTGCACCAGCTGGTGGCGCCGACGAGGACGCGCGGCGCGCAGGACGCGACCGCTTCGGTCAGCGACGGGACCAGGGAGACCACTCGGGCCACTGACCTGGGCACCTTCACCTCATTACCCAGGTCGTCGTGGGCTGCGCCAAGGTCATCCCGCCAGTCGGCGGGCATGCCCAGCTCATCGTGGTCTGGCATGGCTGTGTCCCCCCAGATCCCTCTCTCGGTCCCATTCTGAACGCCTTGCGCCGCAACCTCCAGCGTCACTTGCCTGAACGGTGCTCGCGTACTGTGAGCTGTCGCGCTGCCCGGCGCGCCAGCCCGGTGATGTGGAGAGGCTGCACACTCATGACCGACGCGCTACCGGAGGCCGTGCGTGCGACCCTGAACGACCCGTTCGCCCAGCTGTCGGGGAACCTGGCGGACACCCGCCGCCTGCGGCTGGAGGTCACGGGCACGGGGCAGCTGACCCCGCACATGCACCGGCTGGAGCTGACCGCCGCCGAGCTCGACGGCTTTACCTATGCGCCGGGCCAGGACCTGATGCTGCTGGTCGCCGCCGAGGGGAACCGGCCGGTCCGGCGCCGCTACACGATCAGGCACCTGGACTCGGGCCGCCGGCTGCTCACGCTCGACGTGGTCCTGCACGGCGACGGCCCTGGCGAGCGCTGGGTGCGCTCGGCGCGGCCCGGCGACCGCATCGAGGGGATCGGCCCGCGCGGGAAGATCACTACCTTCCCCGCGGCGGACTGGCACCTGTTCATGGGCGACGAGTCGGCCCTGCCCGCGATCTTCACGATGACCGAGTCGCTGCCGGGTGACTCGGTCGCGACGGTGGTGATCGAGGTCCCCGATCCGGCAGACGAGCAGGAGCTTTGCGCCCCGGCCCGGACGAGGGTGACCTGGCTGCACCGGCTCAGCGGGCCGGCCGGCGAGCTGGCCGCGCTGGCCAGCGAGGCCGCCGAGGTGGAACTGCCGCCCGGTACCGGCCACGCCTACCTGCTCGGCGAGGCGAAGGTCGTGCTGGCGCTGCGCGAGGTCCTGGCCGACCGTGGCCTGCGCCAGGACCAGCTGTCGCCGAAGGCGTACTGGGGCCGCGGCCGGGCCAACGCCGGTCACGGCGAGCCGGCCATGGACGCCTAGCTCTGCGACCCGGGGTTTCACCCGGCCGGGCAGGTTCCGCCGGACGTCGACAGCGTGACCCGGACCGGTTTGCCGCCGGGCAGCTCCGGGCGATGGAGCAGCCGCCGCCACCGGTCAACTGAGGCATTGACCAGCATCTTGCGCACGTACGGCGCGAGGTCGTCCCCGGGCTAGAACGGCTGGCCGCCGACGTCCGCCTGGCCATTAGCCACGAGCCACCGGAGCGCCTCGTGCAGGGCGTCGAGCGTGGTGAACCGCGGCGCGTAGCCGAGCACGTCCCGGCCGCGCGCGATGCTGGCGGTGATGCCGCGAAAGGTGTGGTCGCGGGTGGCGGCCGCGTGCTCCGGGGCGACGCGGCGGTCAAACTCCGCCCAGTCGACGAAGTCGAGCACCGGCTCGCGGCCGAACCACCGCGCGACGCCGGCCGCGAGACCCCGCAGTGTCATCGCCTGCTCGGCGACCACGTGGAAGCTGGCCCCGATCGCAGCCGGGCGGGACAGCGCCCCCTCGAACGCCTGCGCCACGTCGTCGGCGTGCACGTGATGCAGGACGCCCAGACCATGATCGGGCAGCGCGAGCGGCTGACCCGTCGCCAGGCTGGTCCAGACACCGGGATCCAGGTTGCCGGCCGGCGTGATGGCCGGCCAGCCCGGCCCGCTGATGTGCCCGGGATGCAGCACGATGGCGGGAACGCCGCCCGCCATCGTCTCGCGGTGCAGCAGCGCCTCAATCTCCGCCTTGCCCGTGCCGTACGCGCCGTAGGCGGTGCGCGGCTCATCCTCGGTGACCGGCACCCGCAGCGCGGGACCGTGCACCCAGATCGTCCCGCAGTGCACCAGCAGCGGGCGGGACGGGCGCAGCGCGTCGAGCAGCTGCTGCGCCGAGGACGCGCTGAAGCAGACCAGGTCGATCACCACATCCGGGGCCAGCGCGGCGATCCGGGCGCCGAAGGTTCCCTCGGCGTCCTGCGCCTCGCGGTCGGCGGTGACCCTGGTGACGGCGTTCCACTGCCTGCTCGGGTGGTACGGGTCGCGGGTGCCGCGGCTCACGGCGATCACCTCGTGCCCGGCGCGGACCAGCCGCGGGACCAGGTAACTGCCGATGTGGCCGGTAGCCCCGATGACAACCACGCGGCTCATCCAGGGTCCCCTTCCGACGCGGGCGACAGGTCACGCCATCCTCGCACGGGTGCCGGTTTCCGCCGCGGGCCGACGGCGGCTAGATTCGGCGGCGCGGTCCACCCAGTTACTGGCGCCCGCAAGCGGGCCGATTGATCAGCACGGGGATTTTTCAGTGATATCGACTGAAAAATCCCCGTGCTATTGCCGATCACCGCCCCGAAACCGCCGCGTACGCCTTCGTCGCCCGAACCGAGCGAACGCTCGCGCGAGCAAATGGTGCTAAATCACCCACGGTGCGAATCATGAGAGTCGCTCGCAACCCGGCTGCCCCGCGCTAGCGACCGGCGCGCCCACCGCCCCTCTGCAGCCCGCGAGAGCCTCACCCACGCCTTCGGCGGCTCCGGCTTGGGCGGCAAAAGTTACCGTCTAGCTGGTAAAACACCGAAACCAAGGGACGGCCGGCCCGGCCCCGGCCCGGCCACCGACTGCGGCTGAAACATCTGAGAAACATCTCTTGACGGCGCATAACCCGCCGATTTACCTTTTAAGCGAACGTTCGTCCACATCGCGACAAGGGCGGAACGGAGTCGAGCCGCCACCAGTGCAGCGCCTGCGGACCCGGCAGGCCATGTGACCGTCGATCACCATCCCCCTACGGCAGGACACCTATGGCACGCCGGTACGTCTCCGTCAAGGAAATCGCCGCTAAGGCCGGCGTCAGCTTTCAGACGGCCAGCAAGGTGCTGAACGGCGGCAACGTGCGCGTGTCGGCCGAGACTGCGGCCCGGATCATCGAGGTCGCCGAGAAGCTGGGCTACCGGCCGAACACCGTGGCCAGGAGCCTGGTACAGCGCACGACCGCGACGATCGGGCTGGTCACCGGCGATCTCACCGATGGCGCGCTCTCCCAGTTCGCGGTGTCCGCCGAGCAGACGGCGCGCCGTCACCAGCACGCGGTCCTCATCGGCAACCTGGCGCAGCACGACGAGGACGGGACCGCCGTGCTGCAGATGCTGATCGACCGGCGCGTCGACGGGATCATCGCCGCCGCTCCGCAACTGGAGGGTGACCCGGCGGTCGCCGATCTGCTCCGCAGGTACGTTCCGGCGGTAAGCCTGCACCACGTGCCCGGCGGCGGGGTCCCCGTCGTGGGCTCCAATCACCGGGACGGGGCCCGGCTGGCCACCCGGCACCTGGTGGCGCTCGGTCATACCAGGATCGGCACGGTCACCGGGCCCTACCGGCGGCACGTCGTGCGCAGCCGCCTGCACGGGTACGAGGACGCGCTGCGGGAGGCCGGCATCGAGCCCGGCGAGGACCTGGCCGTCGAGGCGGACTGGACGCCGGGCACCGCAGCGGCCGCCACCCGGCTGCTACTGCAGCGCGACCCGGAGATGAGCGCCCTCTTCGTGCACAGCGACACGATGGCCATCGGGGTGCTCAGCGCGCTGGCCGCCGCGCGCCGCCGGGTCCCGGCCGACGTCGCGGTGGTCAGCTGCGACGACATGCCGTTCGCCGAGTACCTCACCCCGCCACTGACCTCGCTGCGCGTGCCCTTCGCGCAGACCGGCGAGCGGGCCATGGAACTGCTGCTGAGCAGCATCGGCGGGCAGGAGCCGCCGACCGAGCCGGTGCTGCTGCCCGTCGAACTGATCGTGCGCGACTCCTGCGGCACCCCCCGATGACGACAGCCCATCAGAACGGAGGACTCGTGACCCGAATCGTCGTGGACCCGGATCGTCAGCTTGGTGAGCTTGACCGCAACGTGTTCGGCGGTTTCGTGGAGCACCTGGGCCGCTGCATCTACGGCGGCCTCTACGACGAGGGCTCCCCCCTCGCCGACCCCCGCGGCTTCCGCACCGACGTCCTGGACCTCCTGCGCGAACTGCGGATGGGCGTCCTGCGCTGGCCCGGCGGCAACTTCGTCAGCAACTACCACTGGACCGACGGCATCGGCCCCCAGCCCGCCCGCCCCCGCCGCCCCGAACTCGCCTGGGGCGGCGAGGAATCCAACCGCTTCGGCACCGACGAATTCCTCGCCTACTGCCACGAGCTGCACACCACCCCCTACATCTGCCTCAACATGGGTACCGGATCCCTCGAAGAGGCCCTCGCCTGGATCGAATACTGCAACAGCGCGCGCGACACCGCCTGGGCCGCCCGCCGCCGGGAGAACGGGCACGCCGAGCCCTACGGCGTCCGCTACTGGGGCCTCGGCAACGAGATGTACGGCGACTGGCAGGTGGGCGCGCTCTCGGCCGAGGAGTACGTCCGGACGGCGACCAGGTGGGCCCGCGCGATCCGGATGATCGACCCCGAGGCCATCCTGGTCAGCTGCGGCATGAACGGCTGGAACGACTGGGACCGCGCCGTGATCGATGGCCTGGCCCCGCACGTTGACCTGCATTCGCTGCACATTTATACCGGCTCCGGCAGCTACTGGCCCAATGTGCTGGCGCCGCACCAGGCCGAGCGCGCGATCCGGATCGCCGGCGCGCTCATCGACCGGGTCGCCTACGTGAAGAAGATCGCCCGGCCGCCGCGGCTCGCCTACGACGAGTGGAACGTCTGGTACCGCACCGACGATGGCACCCTCGAGGAGCGCTATAACTTCTCCGACGCCCTGGCCGTCGGCACCTACCTGAACATCTTCGTCCGCAACTGCGCCCGGGTCGCGATGGCGAACCTGGCGCAGATGGTCAACGCCATCGCGCCGATCGTCACCACCCCGCAGGCCGCCGTCACCCAGCCGATCTACTATCCCGTCCTGCTGCACGCCCGGGCCGCGCTGGACGTCGCCGTCGACTGCCACGTGAGCGGCCCCACCGTCAACGCGGCCCCCGACGAGGCGCGCGGCCGATGGCCGCACCGGGTCGCCGACCTGGGCCCGTTCACCGTGGTGGACGCCGCGGCCACGGCGTCCACCGACCGCGGGCGGCTGGCGCTCACGCTGGTGAACCGGAGCCTGGAACCGGAACCCGTCGAGCTTGTCCTCCGCGACCTGGCGTTCGACGGCGCCGCGGAGATCACGGTGGTAACGGCGGAACGCGGGCGCGACGCCCGCGTCCTGCCGGATGTCGAGGGCGCGTCCGTGACAGAAGGGTCGGAGAAGCCAGCCGGCTCGCTGCTGTCCCTCACGCTCCCGCCCCAGTCGTTCGCCGTCATCGAGGCGACGACCAGCCGGTAGCCACGCGATCGCAGGCTGCTTCCCGCAAAACGCCACGCTGACCAGCAAGGAGTTCATCACAGATGTTTGCGCTCACACCACGGCACCGGGGCCACCCCTCAGGAGGTCACCCCGCAAGACCAGGACTCACCTCAGGACCAGGGCTCACCGCAGGACAGGGCTCGGCGCTGCTCGCGGGCGGGTCCGCTATCGCGGTCCTGCTCCTGGCCGCCTGCGGCACCAGCGCCCCCGCAGCTGGATCGCCCTCGGCATCGGGCTCGGGCTCGGGCTCGGGCTCGGGCTCGGCGAGCGCCAGCGCCGGGGCGACGGTGCTGGCCGGCGGCTCGTGCAAGTCCTCCAACGCCACCAAGATCACCTTCTGGGCCTGGGTGCCCGGTCTCGGCCGGGCGGTCGACGCGTTCAACAAGAGCCACCCCAGCATCTGCGTCACCCAGGAGGACGTCGGCGCCGGCGACCCTCAGTACACCAAGATCTCCGACGCGATCAAGGCCGGAACCGGGGCCCCCGACGTCGCCGAGGTCGAGTTCGATGAACTGCCCTCCTACGAGATAACCCATAGCGTGGTGAACCTGGCCAAGTACGGAGCCGACCAGTACAAGGGTGACTTCGTGCCGTGGGCCTGGCAGGAGGTCAGCCAGGGCTCCGCCGTCTACGCCATGCCCAGCGACTCCGGCCCGATGGGCTTCTACTACAACAACAAGCTGCTGGCCAAGTACCACATCACGCCCCCGGCGACCTGGGCGCAGTTCGCCGCCGACGCGGCCAAGCTGCACAAGGCCGACCCGTCGGCCTACCTGACGAACTTCGCCGGAACCGACCTGCAGTGGATCCTGAGCCTGATGTCGCAGGACAACGCCTTCCCGTTCAGCTACTCCGGCGGCAGCAAGGTGACGATTAACTGGACCGGCCCGGCGCAGCTGCGGTTCGCCGCGTACTGGCAGCAGATGCTGTCCGCCCATGAGCTGAACGCGCTGACCGACATGGCCGCGACCGCGTTCGCCGATATGGACAAGAGCATCGACGCGAGCTGGCTCAGCTCCGCGTGGGGCCCGTCGTACTTCGCGCCGGACGCGAAGTCGACGGTCGGCAGCTGGCGCGCCGCCCCGCTCCCGCAGTGGACCACGGGCACCGACGTCGCGGCGAACTGGGGCGGCTCGACCTACCCCGTGTTCTCGCAGAGCGCGCACCCCGCGCAGGCCGCGGAGTTCGCGGAGTGGCTGACGGCCAATAGCGCGTCGTGGGACATCGTGAAGACTCCGCCGTCCTCGCTGTTCCCGACCTACGTGCCGCTGCTCGACAGCTCGTCGTTCAAGGGCCTCACGTACCCGATCTCCGGAACCTCCGCGCCCAACGTCGCGTTCACCGCGGCGGCTCCGAAGATCGCCAGCGTGCAGTGGCCGCCGTTCATGACCTACGCGCTCACGCAGTCAGCCACCGCCTTCGCCGGCGTTATGGACGGCAAGCAGACCCTGCAGCAGACGTTCCGGGCCTTCCAGGGCGAGCTGGTCACCTACGCCAAGCAGCAGGGATTCCAGGTCACCAGCTAGTCCCGGTGCCGGTACCCGCCCGCGCCCGGGCGGGTACCGGCACCGGGCCAACTGACAACACGGTACTGACAGCACGGGCCAACTGACAGCACGGGCCAACTGACAGCACGGGCCAGAGGGGAGCAGGCAGTGAGCAGCATGGCAACGCGGTCGGCTGCGCAGCAGGCAGGCACGCGGCCGGCGCAAGCCGGGCGCGGCCCCCGGCATCCGGGCCGGATGCACGGGAAGGACCGTCGCGGGATCTGGTTCGTCATACCGTTCCTGGTCGCATTCCTGCTGTTCATGGTGGCTCCGCTCGGATACGCGATCTACACGAGCCTGTACACAACCAAGATCATCGGCGGAACGGCCTTCTCCGGCGCCGCCAATTACACGCAGACGCTGCACGCCGGCGACTTCTGGTCGGGCGTCGCGCGGGTGATCATCTTCGCGGCCATCCAGATCCCGGTCATGCTCGCCATCGCGTTCTTCTTCGCGACGATCTTTGACCTCGGGGTCGTCAAGTACGGCCGGCTCTTCCGGACCATCTTCTTCATCCCGTTCGCGGTGCCCGCCGTGGTCGGCGCGGTGATGTGGACATTCCTGCTGGAGCCCCAGTTCGGCCCGTTCACCCACGCGGCCAGTGCCATCGGCTTCCATGGCGTGAACTTTTTCTCCTCCAGCCTGGTGTTCCCCTCGATCATCGTCATCGTGATCTGGGAGTGGACCGGCTACAACATGGTGATCCTCTACACGGCGCTGCGGTCGGTCCCGCGCGACGTGGTCGAGGCCGCGATCCTCGACCACGCCCCGCTGTGGAAGATCATCCTGCGAGTCAAGCTCCCGATGGTCCGCCCGGCCATCGTGCTGCTGGTCTTCCTCAACACCATCGGCGCCCTGCAGCTGTTCACCGAGCCGCTCATCCTGTCCTACTTCGAGCCGCAGGCCATCTCGGCGAGCTACACGCCGACCCTGTACATCTACAACACCGCGATCGGCGGCGGCGAGTACAACCTCGCGGCCGCTGCGGCCGTCGTTCTCGGCGTGGTCATCGTCGCGATCTCGGTCGGCTCGCTGATCTTCCGCCGCCGGAAGGGGCAACTGGCATGAGCGCTTTCCCTGTCTCCCGCAGAGCCCAGGCCCGGCGCGAGCGGCGTCGGTGCGAGCAACTGGAGGAGGAGGCCAGGGCGATCCCGGTCAAGCTCTACGGGCTCCGGCGCGGCACGGTCACCGGGCTCACCGCGCTCAGCATGCTGTTCGCGATCTTCACCCTGGTCCCGATCGCCTGGATCGTGATCAACTCCACCAAGACGCAGGCCAACATCTTCGAGTCGCCCGGGTTCTGGTTTGCGCGGCCATTCGAGTTCTTCCGCAACTTCTCGCTGCTGTTCCAGAACGTCGACGGCTACGGCACGTACTTCCGGTGGTTCCTCAACACCGCCGTGTACGCGCTGGCCGGCGGCATCGGCGCCACGGCGCTCGCCGCCTTCGCCGGGTATGGCTTCGCCCGGTATGCGTTTCGCGGCTCGCGGGCCCTGTTCTACCTGGTGATCGCCGCCCTGCTCGTCCCGATCACCGCGATCACGCTGCCGCTCTACCTCACCTACGCCAAGGTTCACCTGATCAACTCGATCTGGGGAATGATCCTGCCCAGCATGGTGAGCCCGGTCGGGGTCTACCTGATGAAGGTGTTCGTCGAGGTATCGGTACCGCGCGAACTGCTGGACGCGGCCCGGATCGACGGCGCGGGCGAGATCCGGATCTTCTTCAGGCTGGCCCTGCCGCTCATGGTGCCCGGCCTGATGACGGTCCTGCTGCTGAGCATCGTCGGGGTGTGGAACAACTATTTCTTGCCCCTGATCATCTTCAGCCAGAACCAGCTCTACCCGCTGACCGTCGGGCTGGGCCTGTGGTCGCAGCGCGCCCAGAACAGCGGCAACGCCGAACTTTTCCCGCTGGTGGTAGTCGGCGGCCTGGTGACGATCATCCCGCTGATCGCGCTGTTCCTCGTGCTCCAGCGCTACTGGCGCAGCGGCCTGCTCCTGGGCAGCCTGGCCAACTAGCACTCGGGCCGTCGGCGGCCATTCATGATCACCGGGATCTGCCAGCCGGATTGAGGCTGTCGCGTAGCTCGTGATCGCCTTGGCCTGGCCCGGCTGGCCCGGCTGGCCCAGCTGGGCGGCGAGCCGGCTGGGTTTCATGATCACCACCGTTTTTTCGCACGCAGCGCGGAAGAACGGTGGTGATCACCGGAGACCCGTTCCGGCGCAGCCCTAAGCCATGCCCAGCGCGACCGCAAGTGCCAGGCGGCGCCCGGCCGAGCGGGAAACCGTCGGCCTCGGCCGCAGCGTCGCCCGCAAACCCCGCCAGCATCACCAGTAACGCGACAGCCTCCGGTGACTGGCCGATCCCGTGATCATGAAGCGGGCGGGGGCGGGAGGCGCCAGGGGCAGCCGAGTGCGCGGGTCAGCGCTGGCCGCACCATAAGTGCCCGGGGCGGGTGCTGCCGCCAGGGCCGGG
>Ga0209839_10000519_pt1 | contig 19384 bp, 16 predicted proteins | sample OrgsoiDNA2013050_FD_185800 | JGI IMG/M metagenome (GOLD analysis project Ga0209839, IMG submission 185800) | Permafrost soil microbial communities from the Arctic, to analyse light accelerated degradation of dissolved organic matter (DOM) -... | ecosystem: Environmental > Terrestrial > Soil >... | reverse complement strand
ACAACAATGACGCACGCCCGCAGACGCCGCTTGGCCTGGCCAAGCGCGGCTTTAGCGGCATCATCCACCATCTCGCCGCCGAAGATGCGGGCTCGGCGCTGTCGGCAATCGAGCTGGAGAGCCGGCTGATCGAGCTCGGTTTCGTTGAAGGCGCGAAAGTAGAGGTCATGCACGAGGGCATCGTCGGACGAGACCCGATCGCCATCCGGGTCGAGAACGTCACGATCGCGGTGCGCCGGCGCGAGGCGATGGCCATCATTGTCGGCTGACGAGACGGTACAGCGCCATGGAACCCCCGTTGATGCATCTCGCTTTGGTGGGCACGCCAAACAGCGGTAAAACCTCGCTGTTCAATGCGCTGACCGGCAGCCGCCAAAAGGTCGCGAACTATCCCGGCGTCACGGTCGAGCGCAAGGAAGGCTCTTTCGTTACGCCACTCGGACGTCAGGTGTCGGTGGTCGATCTGCCCGGCACCTATTCGCTGCGCGGCCGCAGCCCCGACGAGGAAATCACCCGCGATATCGTGCTCGGGCGCGCCACCGGCGAAGCCCTGCCCGACCTCGTTCTATGCGTGGCCGACTCCACCAATCTGCGCTTGACCATTCGACTGGCGCTCGAACTCAAGCGTACCGGCCGACCGCTGTTGCTGGTGCTCAACATGTTCGATATCGCCACCCGGCGCGGCGTCAGCGTCGATGTGGCGCAACTGTCGGAAGCCCTGGGCATACCCGTGGTGACATCGGTCGCGGTGCGCAAGGGTGGCACCGCCGATCTGTTGCGGCGGACCGACGAGATCGCGGCGCAAGCTGCATCGATTCCCCTGCGGCAAAATCTCTGGCAGCCGCTCACGGTCGCCGAATTGCGCGCCACCCAGCGCGAGGCCGACCGCATCATCGCCGCCACCATCGGCCTGCCGTCGCGGCCCGATACCTGGACGGCGCGGATCGATGCCGTGGTGCTGCACCCGGTAGCCGGGCTCGCCCTGCTGGCGCTGATCCTGTTTGTGATGTTCCAGGCGGTGTTCGCATGGGCGCAGCCGCTGATGGAGCTGTTATCGGACTCCTTCACCGCGCTGGGGCAACTGGTTCATGACACCTTGCCGGCGGGCCTGCTGCAGAGTTTTCTGCAAAACGGGGTGATTTCCGGCGTCGGCACCGTCATCGTGTTCCTGCCGCAGATCATCATCATCTTCCTGTTCATTCTGATGCTGGAAGATTTTGGCTACATGGCGCGCGCGGCATTCCTGATGGACCGCGTCATGGGCGGCGCCGGCCTGCACGGCCGTGCCTTCATTCCCCTGCTCTCGAGTTTCGCCTGCGCGATCCCCGGCATCATGGCGACGCGGGTGATCGACAACCGCCGCGACCGGCTGACCACGATCCTGATCGCGCCGTTGATGACCTGCTCGGCGCGGATCCCGGTCTACACCTTGATCATTTCGGCTTTCATTCCCGACCAGCAGGTCTGGGGATGGGTCAATCTGCGCGGCCTCGTGATGTTCGGCCTCTACACCGCCGGCATCGCCAGCGCGCTCGGCGTATCGTTCCTCATAAAATTCTTCATGTGGCGGGACTATGCGCCGGCGCCGTTCATGCTGGAATTGCCGGACTACAAGATGCCGCGGGCGCGCAGCATCTTGATCGGCGTCTATACGCGGGCCAAGATGTTCCTGCAGCGCGCCGGCACCACGATCTTCTCGATGATGGTGCTGATCTGGTTTCTGGCCTCGTTTCCGTTAGCTCCGGCCGGCGCCCAGGACCCCGCCATCAACTACAGCTTCGCCGCGATGATCGGCAAGACGCTGGAGCCGCTGCTGGCTCCGCTCGGCTTCAACTGGCAGATTGCGGTGGCGCTGATTCCGGGCATGGCCGCGCGCGAAGTCGCGGTCGCGGCGCTCGGCACCGTCTATGCCATCGAGGGCGGCAAGGAAGCCGCCGAGCAGATCGGGCAGATGCTGGCGGCCAAATGGAGTCTGGCCACCGCGTTGTCGCTGCTGGTCTGGTATATTTTCGCGCCGCAATGCGCCTCGACCCTGGCCGTCATCCGCCGCGAGACGGGAAGCTGGAAGTGGATGGCGATCACCTTCGGCTACATGTTCGCGCTCGGCTATGCCGCCAGTCTTGCGACCTACAATATCGCGCGCGCCTTGGGCGCCGGCTGATCCTTTTCATTCCAGCCCGAACAGACGAATAACTCTTGTCGCGCGTTCCGGCTCCGGGGCGAACTCCCGCCTCGGCTCGATCTCTTCCCTGACCCTTTCATCGCCCGCCTGCAACTCCTGCTCTTGTCTTGGTTGATGACGTCGCCTGTCGGCCCAGTGCTGGTGACGCTCGCCCCTGCGCTTCTCCACCGCCCGCCGCGAATCGCCGTCCCGCGTCCTGGCGGCGGCGTCGTCTGCAGCGGCAGTTTGCTCGCGCGTCACGGGCTGCACCGCGGCAGCAGCGGGTTGCGGTGCTTGAGCGGCAGTCTGTGGCGCAGCCGCGGTGTCGACCGGCTGCGGCGGTTTCGAAGCGGAATTGTCAGCTTGCGCCGGCGCGGGAACCGGCTCGGCGGCGGCACCCGATGGAGGCAGCTGCGACGCGCTGAGATATTGCACCGGTTCCGATGGTGCGCTTGACGCAGCAATCGGAGCCGGCGACGTGCGCCGCTCCAGCCGGGTCTGTTCGACGCCCTGTTTGGGGGATTTCGGACTAACCATCTCGGCGATCAGAAGACCACCGCCGACACCGCCGACGATCGCCGCGATGACGGTTCCGGCTCCTGCAAAATAGGCCATTGAAGTACGCATGTTGGGGATCCCTTCCGTCGGGCAACGCTCAACCTGTTCTGATGTTCCGCCAGCGCCGCCAGTGCCGGGCGCCCGCAAACCCCGGGAACCAAAGCGACAGCCGGATGTGGCGACGGGCTCCACGAACGCATGCCGGTCAGGAATCTCACAGCGAGAGTCGTCGCGCCGGCAGCAGTCATCGCGGCCCGACCGCATTCGAACGAAAAAAGGATAATCGTGCGCAGTGGCCTGCTCGCGATGCCCGAACAGCTGCGGGGACGAGCGGGTGGAACGCAGCGCCTGGTGCATGCGCAAGAACCCGCCGCCGGCCACTTATTTAAGTTGAACATCGCCGTATAGTCGCGTTATGATTTACACCTTAGATAGTCACGCCATGATTTTACAGCTCTCGGCGAGACATCGCCTGGCGGTCAAAACGCTTCGCGACAATGGTGCGAAGTTTTACGATGCGTCCTTTGCCGTCACCTTGCTCGCCGAGAATTATTGAACGGCTTACGTTCCAGGGAATGTTGACCGCACGGCATCGCGACCGGCGCAAAAATTTTTCGACTCGACTGAAAGCAGTGCCGGCGCGTTACGCATCGGTTGATCGTCGAATCCATTGTTGGGCAGGTGCCGGGTGAAGGCGGCAATTTGAGCAAGAATTATTGAATGGCCTCTGCGACGGTCGAAGCGAGGCCAATGGAGGATTTCGATATGAACGATTTGCCGAACCCGGAAGACGACGTCCCCGCGGGATCCGAGGACGGTGTTGCGCTGTCGCTGTCCGGCGGGGGCTATCGCGCAATGGTATTTCACGTCGGAGCGCTGTATCGGCTCAACGAGATTGGATTGCTGGGCAAGCTGGCGCGAATCTCAAGCGTGTCGGGTGGATCGATAACCGCCGGCTTGTTGGGCCTCCTATGGACCAAGTTGCGATTCGATAACGGCAAGGCCGCCAATTTCGGTCTGTTCGTCGACGGCATTCGGGCCATGGCCGACACCACGGTCGACGCCGGCGCGGTGATCGGCGGCATTTTCCTGCCGGGCACCATCAGCGACAAGGTGGCGCAAGCCTATGACGACGTTTTGTTCAAGGGCGCCAAATTGAGCGACCTTCCGGACGACGCCGGGAAGAAAGCCCCGCGTTTCGTTATCAACGCGACGAACATTCAATCCTCGGCGCTCTGGCGGTTTTCCCGGCCGTATATGGCTGACTACCGCGTCGGCATGGTCCGCAACCCCGATGTTGCGCTTTGCACGGCGGTCGCCGCATCCTCGGCCTTTCCCCCGGTTCTGTCGCCAATGACGTTGCCGATCCACCAGAAAGTCGAAGCAACAAAGGGAGCCGATCTCAATCTGGCGCCCTACACGACGCAGGCCGTGCTGAGCGACGGCGGCGTCTACGACAATCTCGGACTGGAGACGACGAAGCGGTTCAACACCCTGCTGGTCAGCGACGCCGGCCTGAAGATCGCTCCCGAGCCGGATCCGCACCACGACTGGCTACGTCATTCGCTTCGGATCCTCGATACGATCGATAATCAGGTCCGCAGCCTTCGCAAACGAAACCTGATCGATTCATATAATCGAGGCGACCACACCGGTACATTCTGGGGTATCGCCACGGATTTCGCCGACTACAAGCTCGCCACCGATCCCCTGAAGTGCCTGACGCGAGAGCCCGCACCTCTGGCGAAAATTCCAACGCGTCTGGAAAAGATGCCGCGGGATGTCCAGAACCGTCTGATGAACTGGGGATACGCGATCTGCGATGCGGCGCTTCGCGCACATGTCGGCGCACCGCTGCAGAAGAAACTTGGAATTCAAATCACCGATACCGACAAATTTCCGTTTCCCGGCGGCTACTGATTCAGGAGCCGATCCCGGCGAGGCTCAAATCATCGACGCGACTTTTTCCAGTCCGATCAGGCGGGCCAGCGCGCGCACTTCGCGCTTCTGGTCTTCGCGCAGCTGGAACAACAGCGGCATCGCCGCCGATTTCAGCTGCTGAACTTCTTCGGCGTCCGGATCGATCGGCATGCCGCTCGTGTTGGGGGCGGTCTGCCGCGTCGCATGAATCTTGCGGGCCACCGCGCGCAGCGCGCTTTCCACCGCCGGCCAATAGGATTCCTGCGATGAGGAAAGTTTCAGGCGCTCCTTGATGCCGGCGATCTGCTCGTCACTGAGCAGCGCGTAGGTTTTCTGCGGCGCCGGCTTGGCGACAACCTTGGGCTTCGCCGGCGCGACCGGCACCGAAGCCGGCGCGGCAATCATGTTCGGCATCTCGACGTCGGCGGGGCTGGCGGACGCATAGGCCTGCCGCAGCGGCTCGCTCAGCGTGGCGACGGTTTGCGGTGGTTCGTAGGCCGCCATCGCCATCGTGGCTAGCGCCAGCCGGTCCTGCTTGTTTTGTCTGTTCGCAACGGGGTTTTGGACGGTAGCTGAAGCCGTTTCCGACCCGACCGCCGGTAGGCCGTCACGGCCGATAATGCTGGCGGCGGCGGCGCCCACGAGCAGGAGACAGGTCAGCGCGATAAGGGTAGTTGTTCGTGTCAACCAGCTCTCCGTTTTCCGTCGATAAATCAACGCTCACTTTGCCGAAAACTGGGCACTAATTAAGGCTTAACCGTGCCGCCGCAGGGGCAGCGTCCTGATAGGAAGGCCCGGAATCGCCCGCGCGGAGCCGAAATTCAGGCCGCGGCGGCCAGATCATACGCGTCCTGGATATCGGCGACAATATCGGACGCCTCCCACAATGCATCGGTCGCGACCGATTGCAAGCTGATGGTCCAGTTGCCGCCCCTGCGGGTGCGGGGCATGCTGACGATGTCGAATTGCACGCGGCGGCAAAGTGGATGCCGCTCGAGCGCATGGGCGACCCGGGCCCGGATCTCGTCGAGGGTGGCCGGGGTTTTTGCAAAAAGTGCCTCGAAATCCATGTCGAATGCCCTTCAACGGCGGTTTCTAGCCCGACTCGCCGCGAGCGGAGACCGGCCTTCCCTGGCGATTGTTGGGGCGAGACGGTTAATGGCGAGTTAAATTCGGAAATCACAACCAGGTTTACCCCTGCGGATCCGATCGAGCGCGCGGGGGCCCGGCCGCCACGGATCCCGAGCGGCCACGCGATGGGTTCAGCACAACGAGGATCGGTTACGTCGCCGTAAACCAGATGGAACTCCGCGCATCGGCGGCCCGATACTCGGCGATGGTGCGGGCGACGAGGTCGTCGGCCGACAGCACCCCGGTCACGCCGGAGGTGGAATGCCCCGCGCTCCAGATGTCGCGCCAGCGCGCCGGGCGATTTTCCCGCGCGCCGATGTCGATATCCTCTGCGATATCGATGGCGCCGCGTTGCGGAAGATCGTCGGGGTCGAGGCCCGCGGCGGCAATGGACGGCCGCAGCATGTTGGTCTGCAGCCCGGTAAAGGCGGTCGTCAGCAAAATATCGTCGGCGCTGCTCGCAACCAGCATCTCCTTGTACCTGACATCGGCCATGCTCTCTCGGGTGGCAATGAATTTGGTGCCCATATAGGCGAGATCGCAGCCGAGCGCCCGCGCCGCGCGCAACGCGTGGCCATCGCCGATCCCCCCGGCCAGCACCACCGGACCATCGAAGAACGCCCGTACCGCGCGCACGAACACGAACGGATTGAGCCATCCGGTCTGGCCGCCGGCGCCGGCGGTCAACAGGACCAGTCCATCGGCGCCCGCTTCCACCGCGCGCTCGGCGTGGCGGATACTGGCGACATCGGCGAATACCAGCGCGCCCGCGTCATGCAGGGTGGCGAGCACGGGCGCCGGCGAGCCGACGCTGGTGATGACGATCTCGGGCCGGTGCCGCAGCAACACCTGCAGATCCCTTGGAAGCCGCGCGTTGGAACGGTGCACGATCAGGTTCGGGCAAATCGGGGCAGCAGGTTTTCCGCTCGCATCGGAATGACGCCGCAGCTGGCCTTCGATGTCGCCGAGCCAACCGTCGAGCTGTTCGGGGCTCCGGCAGTTCACGGTCGGAAACGAGCCGATCACGCCGTTGCGGCAAGCGGCCACCACGAGGTCGACGCCGGAGACCAGGAACATCGGCGCTGCGATCAGCGGCAGGCTCAGGCGGCCCTGAAAACGCGCAAGGGCATCGGGAGAGTTCAAGAATGCTTCCTTTGCTGGCGCCGTGGTTTGCCGTTCCACGTCTCGGAGTCATTGTGCTAGCGTTCGGCAACATTGGCACGATCGAAGGCCCAAGACAAAGTAAGCGACAAAGCAAGCGACCAAACTGCCTGGAGGAAATATGTCCGATCCGCTTTATGCCTTTCCGACCGTCTGCGGGCAGACGCTGCGGGCGCTGGCGCGCTATCCATCGCGGGTGGCGTTCAGCTGGCCGGGCGGATCGATCACCTACGCCGGCGCCACCGAACTGATCGGCCGCATCCAGAAGGTATTCATGCAACTCGGCCTGCAGCCTGGTGCGCGCGTGGCGTTTCTCACCGCCAACCGTGCCGATACCTGGTGCGCCGGAGTCGCGGCGCAACTGTCGCGGCTTTCGATCACCTGGCTGCATCCCCTGGGATCGCTCGACGATCAACTGTTTCAAATCGAGGATTCCGAAGCGCGGATGCTGGTCGTCGACGCCGACACGTTCCGCGATCGCGGCGGCGACCTCGCCAGCAGGGCATCCAGCCTTGAGGCCATCTTCACGCTCGGTCCGGCCAGTTACGGCATCGATCTGCTTGCCGCGGTCGATGCCGCGGGCACCGCGACGCCGCATAGCTTCGCTCGTCCCGACGATGTCGCGACGCTGAATTACACCGGCGGCACCACCGGAAAGTCCAAGGGCGCGCTGCGCTATCATCGGGAGTATGGCGGCTTCGCCAACGCGATCCTGTCCGACTTCGAAATTCCCGACCCCCCGCGCTATCTCACGGTGGCGCCGATCAGCCATGTCGCCGGCACCAAGGTGCTGCCCTCGCTGATCCGCGGCGGCACCGTGCACATGCTCAAGGGCTTCGATCCGGACGCCGTGTTCAAGACCATCGAGCGCGAGCGCATCAACTTCACGCTGTTCGTGCCGACCATGATCTACGTGCTGCTCGATCACCCGGCGCTCGACAAAACCGACCTCTCCTCGCTCGAGCTTTTGCTCTATGGCGCCTCGGCGATGTCGCCGAGCCGGCTGGTCGAGGGCATCGAGCGGATCGGTCCGGTGTTCTCGCAGCTTTACGGGCAGACCGAGTGCTATCCGGTCTCGGTGCTGCGCAAGGCGGATCACGATCCCAAAACGCCGGAACTGTTTCTGTCCTGCGGTTTTCCGATCGCCGCCTGCGACGTCAAGATTCTCGACGATGGCGATCAGGAGGTCGAAACCGGCGAAGCCGGCGAGATTTGCGTGCGCGCGCCGCATGTGATGGCCGAATACTGGAAGCGGCCCGAACAAACTGCGGAAACCCTCAAGAACGGCTGGCTGCATACCGGCGATATCGCGCGCGCCGACGAGCGCGGCTACATGTTCATCCTCGACCGCAAGAAGGACATGATCGTCTCCGGCGGGTTCAACATCTTTCCGCGCGAGGTCGAGGACGTGCTGTCCCAGCACGCCGACGTCGCGATGGTCGCCGTTATCGGCGTGCCCGACGACAAATGGGGCGAGGCGGTCACGGCTGTCGTCGTCGCACGCGGAGGCACCCGGCCGAGCGCAGAGGAACTGATCAACCTCGTCAAGGCGCGCAAGGGTTCGGCGCATGCGCCCAAGCACATCAAATTCGTTGACGAATTGCCGATGACCGGCGTCGGCAAGGTCGACAAGAAGCTGCTAAAGGCGGGCTTCTGGGCGGGCCGCGAGCGGATGGTCGGATAGGGTTTCGCGCTCATCTGCGCCCAGCAATTGATCGAGCCGGTCTCGCAACTGGTCCTGGTGATACGGCTTTGCGAGCCGCGGCAGATCAAGCTGGGCGCCCTCGGGCAGCTCGGCATAACCGGTCGCGAGCAGGATCGGCAGCGACGGCCGCAACTGGCGCGACGCCGCCGCCAATTCGATGCCGGTCATGCCGGGCATCACATGGTCCGTCATCATCAGGTCGATCGGCTGCTCGCTTCTGATGATGTCGAGCGCGTGCAAGCCGGAACTGGCACCGATCACATGGTGGCCGAGATCTTCCAGCATTTCGGTGGTCGACATTGCGATCAGCGGGTCGTCGTCGACAAACAGGATCACCGCCGAGCGGTTGACCTTCTGGACCGTATGCGCCGGGCTTTCCGCTTTCGGCTGGTTGGTCGCCACCGGCAATACCAGCGTCGCGGTGGTGCCTTTTCCTACCGTGCTCGAGAGCTGCAATGTGCCGCCGAGTTGCACGGCAAGCCCGTGCACCATCGACAGCCCAAGGCCGGTGCCTTTGCCGAGCGGCTTCGACGAAAAGAACGGCTCGACCGCCCGCTTCAATATCTCCGCCGTCATCCCCACGCCGGTATCGATCACCGACAGTTTCAGATAGCCGCCGGACTTCAGCGCCGGATCGTTGCTGGCCTGATATTGCGCGACCTTGATGTCGATCGAGCCGCCGTCCGGCATCGCGTCGCGCGCGTTGATCGCAAGGTTGAGAATGGCGAGCTCGAGCTGGTTGGCGTCGACGCGCGCCGCGGGCAGACCTTGCGGAATATCCAGCCGCAGCACGACGCGCGGCCCCAGCGAGCGCTGCAGCAGATCGCTCATGCCCTGGATCAGTGTGTTTAGATCGACCGGCACGGCCCGCAGATCCTGCTGCCGCGCGAACGCCAGCAGCCGCTGCGTCAGCGACGCACCGCGCTCGGCGCCCTGCACCGCGCCGTCGATCAACCGGTGCAGACGCGGATCGTCGGGAATGCGCTTGCGCAACAGATCGAGGTTGCCCATCACCACCATCAAAAGATTGTTGAAATCATGCGCGACGCCGCCGGTGAGCTGGCCGATCGTCTCCATCTTCTGCGCCTGGCGCAACTGCTCCTGGGCCTTTTCGCGCGCGGCGACTTCCTTCATCAGATCGGCGGTGCGTTGTTCGACGCGCTGTTCGAGGGTGGCCGTCAGTTCCGCCAGCGCCGTGCGCTCGGCCGCCAGCTGCGCCAGCAGATTTTCGCGCTCGATTTCGGCAACCTTGCGCGCCGTGATATCGGAGGAAACCCCGACCAGCGATTTGATGCTGCCGTCCGGCCTGCGAACCGCCCGTGCGCGGACGTCGACCCAATGCTGCGATCCGTCGGGCCAGATATTGCGGTACTCGATGCTGTAGTCCTGGCCCGTTTTCAAAGTACGATCCACCACGTCGAGACGTCGCTCACGGTCGTCGGGATGAACCGCCGCCAGCAAATCCTGGTACGAAAACGGCTCGCCCTCCTTGCGGCCGAAGAACGTTTTGCAGGTGTCGGAGGCCTCCAACTCAAGCTCCGGAAGATGCAGCTCGAGCGCACCGAGACGGCCGGCGCTCAGCGCGGTCTGCAGCAGGCCTTCGCCTTCGGTGAGATCCTGAAGAATGGCGCGGGTCTGGTACTGGCGACGCCGGCCTCTGACGGCGGAGCCGACCACGCTTACCAGCGTTGTGGGGTGGAACGGACGTTCGATGAAAGTGACGTTGCCGAGCACTTGTCCAAGCCGCATCGCGTCCGGATTGCGTTCGGGGCCGCCGCCCTGACGCGTCAGCAGCACGATCGGAAAATCCGACCATGACGGCTGATCGTTCAACCAGCGCACCAGGCCGCGCAGATCGGCTGTCTTGATCGCCTCATCGGCGATCACCGCAAGGCCGGCGCCACCTTCGATCTCGTGCAACATTGCTGCGAGATCGCCGCAGACATTTGCGTAGTAACCCGCCTCCCTGATCAGCGCCGCGGCCACCGAGGCGTCGCGTCCCGTCGGCGCGAGAACCACGGCACGCTCCGAAGAAGCGCCGGGTTTCACTGGACTTGCTCTTCCAGCAAGGGCCGACCTTCGCCGATATACATTGGAACCCCGCGCAAAATGCCCTGAAAGCCATCGAGCGGGTCACCGATGGTAAGGCCGCGGCCGTCGATGCGATATTCGCGAATTGTGGATTCGTGCGCGCCGGTGCGTTTCTTGATGATCGATATCGCGCGCCGCACGGTGCCCATCGCCTCGAAATAGCGCAACAGCATCACCGTGTCCGCCAGGTAGGTTACATCCACCGGCGCTTTCATATCGCCGACCAGCCCGTGCTGCGCCACCGTCATGAATGTCGCGGCACCCCGGCGGTTCAGATATTGCAGCAATTCGTGCATGTGCAGGATCAGCGAGTTTTCCTCGGGCATCGCGGCCTGATAACCGTTGAGGCTGTCGATCACCACGGTCTTGATGTTATCCTCATCGACCCGCTTGCGGACGCGGTGCGCGAATTCGCCGGGCGACAGTTCCGCGGCGTCGACCTGCTCGACGAAGAGGTTGCCGCTATGCTGCATCGCTTCGAGGTCGATGCCGAGCCCCTTCATGCGCGCAAACAACAGGCCGAGCTCCTCGTCGAACACGAACAGCGCCGCTTTTTCGCCACGCGCGATCGCGGCGGCGATGAAGACGATCGCCAAAAGGGATTTCCCGGTGCCCGCGGGCCCGAGAACAAGCGTGCTCGATCCGGCTTCGATGCCGCCACCGAGAAGCCGGTCCAATTCGACGATGCCGCTGGACATCCTGGTTCGTACAAAGCTGCTGCGGTATTCCGAGGCCACCAGCCGCGGAAAGATATTCAGCCCGCCGGTGGTGATGGTTGCATCGTGATAGCCGCCGCGAAACTTGACGCCGCGATATTTGACGATGCGCGCGCGCCGCCGCTCGGCGCCATAGGCCGGCGCCAATTCCTCGAGCCGCAGCACGCCATGCGCCACGCTGTGCACGGTTTTGTCGGCGAGCTCCGCGGTCAAATCGTCGAGCAGCATTACCGTGGTGCCGAACTTTGCGAAATAGTGCTTGATCGCGAGAATCTGCCGCCGGTAGCGAAGCGAACTTTGCGCCAGCAGCCTGATCTCGGAGAGGCTGTCGAGCACCACCCGGCTCGGCCGTGCGCGTTCCACGGCTTCGAAAATCTGTTTGGTCGTTTCGCCGAGTTCGAGATCGGAAGAATAAAGCAGGCTCTGCTGCTGCTCGGAATCGAGCAGACTCTCCGGCGGCAACAATTCGAAAACTTCGATGGCATCGTCCAGTTCCCAGCCATGCGAGGCCGCACCTTCGCGCAACTCGCGCTCGGTTTCGGACAGGGTGATGTAGAGGCACTTCTCGCCGGCCTGCGCGCCTTCCATCAGAAACTGCAGCGCAATGGTGGTTTTGCCGGTCCCGGGCGCGCCCTCCACCAGAAACACGTGCCCGCGCGAAAATCCGCCCGACAGAATATCGTCCAGCCCCCAAATCCCGGTTTTGGCCTTGCTGGTGGTTGGTTCAACCAAGTTCATACTCCCCCCAACCGGGGCTAAACTTGGCTGACATCCAACGGTTCCGGGAAGACGGGACTATTTTTGCGGCAGGAATTCAGGCCACATCGCCCGCCATCTCCGGGCCAGCGGCCGGAATTCGTCGGGGCCGATCTCGTGACACTCGGCATTGGCCGCGGGTGCGACCCACGATTGTGCGCTCCGCGTGAACATATGCGCGACCGGGACCAGCCATGCCGTGTCGTCAAGCGTGCCGGCGCGGAGGTTGACGATGGCCTCACGCCCGGCTCGGTCGCCGTAGAGACGGCCGCCGCAATCGCCGCAGAACCAGGATGTCACGGCGACCCCGGTCGGCGACGTGTGCCGCCATCCCTTCGGCTCGCCCTGCAGAATATGAAAATCCCTGGCAGCCACCGGCATGCTCAGTGCGAACGCGCTGCCGGAAGCCCTCTGACAATCGGTACAATTGCAGGTGTAAAGCAGCAGTGGAAACGAGGTGATCTGGTAACGGATGGCACGGCACGGGCAGCCGCCGGTCATGGGAAGCGCAGGTCGCTTCGGGTTCATGATCGACCTCCGATCGAAGCTACGATCGAAGGATTATCATGGAATTTGTCGCGTTGCGACGCCGATATCCGGGCAACAGGGCGAAGCGCCGCCCGTGCGCTAGCCGGCAGCGGCGATTCTTTCGAATCCGTTGGGCAGTTCGATATCGACCTCAAGCGTCGACACCGTGTCGCTCCTGTCCAACTTGACGATCACCCGGTCCGGATCGAGCCTGACATGCCGCGACACCACGGCAAGAATTTCGTCCCGCAACAGCACCAGCAAGTCAGGCTCCCCGCGTATGCTGCGTTCATGCGCCAGCAGAATCTGCAACCGTTCCCGTGCAATGGGTGCGGTAGCGGAAGCGGGCGCGGACTTGCGGCCACCGAAGAACCGCAGCAGACTGGCGCTCATGCGGCCCTCCGTCCCAGCAATCGGTTCATCAAGCCCTTGCGCTCGGCCGGCACCAGCATGGTGACGGTCTCGCCCATCAGGCGACGGGCGGCGTCGGTGTAGGCGCGGGCCGGCGCACTTGCAGCGTTGTTCAAGGTGACCGGAGATCCGACGTTCGACGCCCGCAAAACGTCCTGGCTCTCGGGGATGATGCCGAGAAGCGGGGTTGCAAGGATTTCAAGAATGTCCTCGATGGTGAGCATTTCGCCGCGTGCTGCGCGCGCCGTATCATACCGGGTGATCAGCACGTGCTTCTTCACGTGTTCGCCCTTTTCGGCCTTTACGGTTTTTGAATCGAGCATCCCGATGATCCGGTCGGAGTCCCGCACCGACGAGACCTCGGGGTTGGTGATGATGACAGCCTCGTCCGCATAGCGCATCGCCAGCGTCGCCCCCCGCTCAATACCCGCCGGGCTGTCGCAGAGAATCCAATCGAACTTGGTTCGCAGCTCGGCGATGATGCTCCCGACGCCCTCGTCGGTGAGGGCTTCCTTGTCCCTGGTCTGGGACGCCGGCAGCAGCCACAAATTCTCCAGCCGCTTGTCGCGAATGAGCGCCTGCGAAAGCTTGGCAACGCCCTGCACCACATTGATGAGGTCGAACACCACCCGTCGTTCGGCCCCCATGACAAGGTCCAGGTTGCGCAGGCCGACGTCGAAGTCGACGACCACGACCTTTTCGCCGCTTTGCGCGAGCGCCGCACCGAGCGCCGCCGTGGAAGTCGTCTTTCCAACGCCGCCCTTACCCGACGTCACGACCAGGACTTTGGCCATTCTATAGCTCCTTACTCGGTTAATTCACTCGGTTAATTCAACGGTGAAATCTTCATAACGTCGCCTTCGAGCCACGCCTGGGCTGGCCCATTGCGCACGGAGGCGTCTATCTGTTCCGCAGTCTGGTAGTAGCCATCGATGGCCAGAAGCTCAGCTTCGATTTTCTGGCAATAGATTCGCGCGGCGGGATTGCCGTTGACGCCCGCCATCGCACGGCCGCGAAGCGTCCCGTAGATGTGGATCGACCCGCCGGCGACAATCTCCGCGCCGGAACTGACCGAACCGAGCACCGTCACATCGCCGTCGGCAAAAATAACCGATTGACCGGAGCGCACCGGGCTTTCGAGCAGCAGAGACGTCGGCCTCGGCCTGGCTGCGGGTTTTTCCGGTTTGTTCTGCGGAACCACACAGTGGCGTCCGCCGGTAAGCAAAGGCGGCATGCTCGTCGTAATGTGAGCCGCATCCACCCCCTCGATCCCGAGGACGCGAATGCTCCGGCTTTCGAGGCTTGTGACGAGGTGCGCGATGGCCGACTGGCTGAGGTCCACGGCGGACAGATCAAGCACCACAGGTTTGCCGACAAAAAACCCGGGCGAGCGGGCGAGCGTCGCGTCTATTTCTTCAAGCCAGCCCACGATCGGTACGAAGGGGCAAAACACGAACGCAACGTAAGACCGGCCCCGAAGGCGCATCTGTTGACGTACCGGTTCCGCCCTTGCCACCATGATGGTCGACTTGCCTTTCTTAGCGAATGGTTAAGATGGGCGAACTTGGTTAACGATTGATTAATGAAGCCTTTCGTGACCTCACCCCCACCTCGACACCGCGAATCAGCCCGTTCGATCAACATAGTCACGGCGACAATTGTGGCGCATTTGTCGCTGAAGCCGGATTTCGGAACCAATCAGTTGCTGCCTGAGACGGCAGCTGCCAAAAACCGACCGCCTGGGAAACTAACATTCCCCTTAAAAATTGCGGTGCCGCAGAATGTTACCTCAGTTTCGTCCAGTTTCGGACCTAATAATGTCCAGTCACCGTTCCATCAAATACCGGTGACATTTTCGGGCTAAAAGCCGAAGATCGTTCCGCTACCGTTCAGGGCGGACAATTGCCGAGGGGATAGGCAATGAAAGGGGCATGGGCGACGCGGTCTGGGGATAAGTCTCGCCGGCTGACGCGCGCTAAACCGAACGGTGCAGATCTTGCACCGCGAATTCTGATTCAAATCCTCCAATCGAACTTGGCACCTGGTTCGGACCGGTCGCGGGTTTTTCAGCGCGACGGACGTCACGGCTTGGAACATTTGTCCATTAACCAAAACAACGACAGACCCGTTATGGCGGCGCCGAACGGGTGACGGCTGTAGAATAAACAAGTAACCAAGAGTGATGAGGAGAGTAGCGTCATGAGTAGCGTAAGTAGTGAGCAGGACCATCTCAACCCGAACGATCAGTTATACTATGCACCACGCTGGTTGCGTGAGCGATCCGAGCCAGTGTCCGCTTCGCCTTCCCCTGTTCCTGCGCCTGCTGCTGAAAAAAAGTCCGATAGCCTCGCGCGCGCCATTTCGCCTCCCCATTCTTTCGACGCTTTGCTCGAGGAAGCGGTTGCTGAGTCTCTTCGGCATCCGCTCGACCCCCAGGTGATGAACGAACCGCCGGGATTCGTGCGGGAACTGGATCGGCGAATGGCGATCCTCAGCGTCGCCGGCCGCTTCGCCGCAGCCATCGGCGTTTCAGCCATCGTGGCGCTGTTCTTCGTCATCATGGTTCCTGCTTCGCGGGACTATTCGCGACAGCCGGACGCCGACAATTCGTCGGTCTCCGGGTTCCTGCAGTCTTTGAAGACCGCCCTATCCCAGCCGCGTCAAAAAGACGACGATGCAAAACCCGCGCTTGCGGAGTTTCAGGCGATCCTAGCGTCACCCCCCACCGCGCCGCCGCCTGTTTCGCGCGAAGAGTCCGAAACGCTGCTTCAGCAGTTCGTGCAATGGCAGCAAAAGCCGGCGCAGCCCACAGCGCCCTGATCACGCAATCGGCTAGCCCGGTCGCGGAGATGACGACGATGTCTGACGTCTGATGATGTCTGATGTCTTGTCTAGTGAAAGCTTGATGTTGTGGAGCGTGCGATGACCCTGCGTTGGATGACGGTTGTGTTCGGTGCTTTGGTCGCTGGCGCCGGGGGCGCTGCGGCTGGTGACAAGACCGATGTGGTGCGCGATCTCGCGGGCCGCGTCGGTCCGATCGTTGGTTCGGCGCTGGCCTGCCGGGACATCTCACGGCCCCGTATTCAGGTCATCGTCGATAAGTTCACCGCTGTGATCACGGAAGCCTCGTCCAGCGAGGCGGAGCGCTCTGACCTGACGCAGTTGCTCGATCGCAGTGTCGCGGACGGCCGCAGCGCCGTGACGTCGGGCAGGATTGATTGCAGGGTGGCGGACCGCCAACTTGGCGATCTCGAACGGTCGATCGCCGGGCCCGGACCAAGTTTGGCCGCCGTGATCGCGCCGTCTTTCGCCACCGCCGCCGCCACAGCGCCAACCGCACCGGTCGCCGCCGTCGCCGGCCCCCCGGTCCGCGGCGTGTCCGATCGAGAGATCCGGTTCGGAATTGCGGGACCGTTTTCCGGCTCTTCAAAAGAGCTTGGGCGCCAGATGAAGCTCGGGATCGACGCTGCTTTCAACCGGACCAACGACGCCGGTGGCGTGGAAGGCCGGATGCTCAAGCTGATCGCGGCCGACGACGGCTTCGAGCCGACGCGCACCGCCGAGGCCATGAAGCAACTCTACGAGAAAGACCAGGTATTCGGTCTTATTGGGAATGTCGGAACGGCGACCGCAGCCGTTGCGGTGCCGTACGCGCTGGAGCGGCGGATGCTGTTCTTCGGCGGCTTCACGGGCGCGAATGTGATCCGGCATGATCCTCCCGATCGCTATGTATTCAACTATCGGGCAAGCTACGCGGAGGAAACCGACGCCGCGGTACGCTATTTTGTCAAAATGCGCCGGATCCCGCCCAGGCAGATCGCCGTTTTCGCCCAGCATGATGCCGGCGGCGATGCGGGGTTCGCAGGTGTCGCAAAGTCGTTTCGTTCGCTCGGCTTCAGCGACAGCGGCATTCTGCGGCTCAACTACGAGCGAAACACCGTCGACGTCGAGGATGCCGTCAATCAGCTGAAGGCGCAGAAGGTGCCCATCAAGGCCGTGGTCATGATTTCGGCCTATCGACCCGCCGCGAGGTTCATCGAGAAGACGCGCGACCTGTTTCCTGGAATGCTCTACAGCAACATATCGTTCGTCGGCGCCACCGCCCTTGCGGATGAATTGATGCTGCTGGGACCGCGCTATGCCTCAGGCGCAATCGTGACGCAGGTCGTGCCGTCGGTTTCCGGCTATTCAAGCATCGTTCTCGAATACAAGACTGCCATCGCCAAATATTTTCCCGGCGAGGCACCGGATTACGTGTCGCTCGAGGGCTATGTTTCGGCAAACATCCTGATCCAGGCGCTTAAGCGTTGCGGACCGCAACTCGATACCGAGAAGCTCATCGACGTCCTGGAGAATACCCGCCAGCTCGATCTGGGCCTTGGAGCCCAACTCGGTTTCGGCCGCGCCGAACACCAGGCTTCACACAAGATCTGGGGAACGGCGCTCGATGAAAGCGGCAAGTACCAGGCTATCGAACTTGAATGACACACGGCCGTCGCCCGGAACGGGCGACGGCCGTGCTGATGACGACGTGTTACATATAAAGTTTGCAGCAAGAAACGTCAGAGGGGCTAATCGCCAACAGCGCTTAAGCACCTTGGTTTTGGGAGCTTTGCGATGACCCTTCGTTGGATGATGGTTTTATCCGGTGCCTTGCTCGCTGGCACCGGGAGCGTTTCGGCTGGCGACAAGACCTACATTGTGCGCGATCTCGCCGGCCGCGTCGGACCGATTATCGGTTCGGCGTTGGCCTGCCGGGACATCGCGCGTCCCCGTATCCAGGTCATCGTCGACAAGTTCACCGCCGTGATCACGGAAAACTCGTCCAACGAGGCTGAGCGTTCCGACCTTACGCTGTTGCTCGATCGCAATGTCGCGGACGGCCGCAGCGCCGTGACAACGGGAAGGATTGACTGCGTAGCGGCAGACCGTCAGCTCGCCGATCTCGAGCGGTCGATCGCCCCCAGGTCGGCTTCACCCGCGCCACCCGCATCCTCCATCATCTCGCCATCGTCGGCGGTCGCCGCCACCGCGCCAACCGCGCCGGTCGCCGCCGTCGCCGGCCCCCCGGTCCGCGGCATAACGGACCGGGAAATCAAGTTCGGCATAGCGGCTGCCTTTACCGGCCCGACAAAAGAGCTTGGTCGCAATATGAAGCTCGGGATCGATACCGCATTCAACCGGACCAACGAGGCCGGCGGCGTGGAAGGCCGCATGCTGAAGCTGGTCTCCTCCGACGACGGCAATGATCCGTCGCGCACCCTCAATGCCATGACGCAGCTCTACGACAAGGAACAGATCTTCGGCATCATCGGGAATACCGGTACGCCCACCGGGGCCGTCGCGGTGCCATACGCGCTGGAGCGGCGGATGCTGTTCTTCGGCGCCTTCACCGGCGCCAATGTCGTCCGGCATGATCCTCCCGATCGTTATGTGTTCAACTACCGTCCGAGCTATGCCGAGGAAACCGACGCCGCGGTGCGTTACCTGGTGAAATTGCGCCGGATACCGGTCAGGCAAATCGCCGTGTTCGCGCAGCAGGACGGGTTCGGCGATTCGGGGTTCGCGGGTGTCGCAAAGGCGTTTCGCGCGCTCGGCGTCGACGACAGCGGCATTCTGCGGCTCAACTATCAGCGCAACACCGTGGACGTCGACGATGCGATCAATCAATTGAAGGCGCAAAGAGTGCCCATCAAGGCGGTGGTCATGGTTGCAACCTATCGGGTCGCCGCCAAATTCATCGAGAAGACGCACGACCTGTTTCCCGGAATGATCTACACCGACGTGTCGGCCGTCGGCGGCACCGCGCTCGCGGATGAATTGATGCTGTTGGGGCCGCGCTACGCGACCGGCGCGATCGTGACGCAAGTGGTGCCGGCGGTATCCGGCTATTCGAGCATCGTTCTCGAATACAAGGCTGCCCTGGCCAAGTACTTTCCCGGCGAGTCGCCCGATTACGTTTCGCTGGAAGGCTTCATTTCGGCCAATATTCTGATCCAGGCACTTAAGCATTGCGGGCCGCAGCTCGATACCGAAAAGCTCATCGACGTCCTGGAGAACATGCGCAATATCGATCTGGGCCTCGGAGTCCCACTCAACTTTGGCCGCGCCGAACACCAGGCTTCGCACAAGATCTGGGGAACGGCGCTGGATGACAGCGGCAAGTTCCAGGCCATCGAACTAGAATGATAGAACCATAGAACAATAGAATAATATTGGTGCAATCGCCTAGAAAGGGTCAACGCC
>Ga0209839_10000518_pt1 | contig 19418 bp, 27 predicted proteins | sample OrgsoiDNA2013050_FD_185800 | JGI IMG/M metagenome (GOLD analysis project Ga0209839, IMG submission 185800) | Permafrost soil microbial communities from the Arctic, to analyse light accelerated degradation of dissolved organic matter (DOM) -... | ecosystem: Environmental > Terrestrial > Soil >... | reverse complement strand
GGCAAGGCGGCCGGCTCGGTTCAGCTGTCCGACGAGATCTTCGGTCTCGAGCCGCGCAAGGACATCATCCAGCGCTGCGTCAACTGGCAGCTCGCCAAACGTCAGGCCGGCACGCACAAGACGCAGGGCCGCGCCGATGTCTGGCGCACCGGCAAGAAGATGTACAAGCAGAAGGGCACCGGCGGCGCACGTCACGGTTCGGCCCGGGTCCCGCAGTTCCGCGGCGGCGGCCGTGCGTTCGGCCCCGTCGTGCGGTCGCACGCCTTTGCGCTGCCGAAAAAGGTTCGCGCGCTGGCGCTTCGCCATGCGCTGTCGGCCAAGGCCAAGGACGGCGGCCTGATCGTGATCGAATCGGCTACCCTCGAGGCCGCCAAGACCAAGGCGCTGGTCGGGCACTTTTCGGGTCTCGGCCTGACCAACGCGCTGATCATCGACGGCGCCGAGGTCCACAACGGTTTTGCCGCCGCCGCCCGCAACATTCCGAACATCGACGTGCTGCCGGTCCAGGGCATCAACGTCTATGACATTCTGCGCCGTCAGAAGCTGGTGCTGACCAAGGCGGCGCTCGATGCGTTGGAGGCGCGCTTCAAATGAAGAATATCGATCCGCGCCATTACGACATCATCGTTTCTCCGGTCGTGACCGAAAAGGCGACGATGGCGTCCGAGCACAACAAGGTTGTGTTTCGGGTCGCGAGCAAGGCAACCAAGCCGCAAATCAAGGAAGCCGTCGAAAAACTGTTCGACGTCAAGGTGAAGAGCGTGAACACGCTGGTGCGCAAGGGCAAGACCAAGGTCTTCCGTGGCCAGTTCGGTTCCCAGTCGGATGTGAAGCGTGCGATCGTGACCCTCGAAGAGGGCCACCGCATCGACGTCACCACCGGGCTATAAGGCGATACCACGATGGCATTGAAAAAATTCAACCCGACGACACCCGGCCAGCGTCAGCTGGTGATGGTCGATCGTTCGGCGCTCTACAAGGGCAAGCCGGTCAAGGCATTGACCGAGGGCAAGCATTCCAGCGGCGGGCGCAACAACACCGGCCGCATGGTCGTGCGGTTTCGCGGCGGCGGCCACAAGCAGACCTATCGCATCGTCGATTTCAAGCGCACCAAGGTCGACATGCCGGCGACCGTCGAGCGCCTCGAATACGATCCGAACCGCACCGCCTTTATCGCACTGGTGAAATATACCGACGGCACCCAGGCCTATATCCTGGCGCCGCAGCGTCTCGCCGTCGGCGACACCGTGATCGCCGGCAACCATGTCGACGTGAAGCCGGGCAACGTCATGCCGCTCGGCAACATGCCGATCGGCACCATCATCCACAATGTGGAACTGAAAATCGGCAAGGGCGGCCAGCTCGCACGTTCTGCCGGCACCTATGCCCAGCTCGTCGGCCGCGACCATGATTACGTGATCGTGCGTTTGAACTCCGGCGAGCAGCGTCTGGTCCACGGCCGCTGCACCGGCACGATCGGTGCGGTGTCTAACCCGGATCACATGAATATTTCGATCGGCAAGGCCGGTCGCAATCGCTGGCTCGGCCGCAAGCCGCATAACCGCGGCGTCTCCATGAACCCGGTCGACCATCCGCACGGCGGCGGCGAAGGCCGTACCTCGGGCGGCCGGCATCCGGTGACCCCGTGGGGCAAGCCGACCAAGGGCAAGAAGACCCGCTCCAACAAATCGACCAACAGATTCATTCTCATCAGCCGCCACAAGCGGAAGAAGTAAGGAACGCCGGACATGGTTCGTTCAGTCTGGAAAGGCCCGTTCGTCGAAGGCTCTCTGCTCAAGAAGGCAGATGCCGCTCGCGCGTCCGGCCGTCATGACGTGATCAAGATCTGGAGCCGCCGCTCGACCATCCTGCCGCAGTTCGTCGGTTTGGTGTTCGGTGTCTACAACGGCCAGAAGCATGTGCCGGTATCGGTCAACGAGGAAATGGTGGGTCACAAGTTCGGCGAGTTCTCGCCGACCCGGACCTTCCACGGCCATTCTGGCGACAAGAAAGCCAAGAAGGCTTAAAGGGTTAGGCTTGAGGATTTAAGCGATGAGCAAACCAAAGCGCGAACGGAGCCTCCCGGATAACGAGGCCAAGGCGATCGCCCGGATGCTTCGGGTGAGCCCGCAGAAGCTCAATCTTGTCGCGCAGCTGATCCGCGGCAGGAAGGCTTCGGCTGCGCTTGCCGATCTGCAGTTTTCGCGCAAGCGGATCGCTGTCGACGTCAAGAAGTGCCTGGAGTCCGCGATCGCCAACGCCGAGAACAACCATGACCTCGAGGTCGACGATCTGATCGTCTCCGAGGCTCATGTCGGCAAGGGCATCGTGATGAAGCGTTTCGCACCGCGCGGCCGTGGCCGCTCGGGTCGTGTCTTTAAACCATTTGCGCAGCTGACGATCGTTGTTCGTCAGGTCGAAGCCGAGGCGAGCGCCTAAGGGCGCGGGAGAGAACGATGGGTCAGAAGATCAATCCAATCGGACTGCGGCTCGGCATCAACCGGACCTGGGATTCGCGTTGGTTCGCCGGCAAGAACGAATACGGCAAGCTGCTGCACGAGGATGTCAAAATCCGCGAGATCCTGCACAAGGAGCTCAAGCAGGCGGCCGTCGCCAGGATCGTGATCGAGCGTCCGCACAAGAAGTGCCGCGTGACGATCCACTCGGCGCGTCCCGGCGTCGTGATCGGCAAGAAGGGCGCCGACATCGACAAGCTGCGCAAGCGCGTTGCCGACATCACCGCCTCCGACGTCGTCATCAACATCGTCGAGATCCGCAAGCCCGAGCTCGACGCCACGCTGGTCGCCGAATCGATCGCGCAGCAGCTCGAGCGCCGCGTCGCGTTCCGCCGCGCCATGAAGCGCGCGGTGCAGTCGGCGATGCGCCTCGGCGCCGAGGGCATTCGTATCAACTGCTCGGGCCGTCTCGGCGGAGCCGAAATCGCGCGGATGGAATGGTATCGCGAGGGCCGGGTGCCGCTGCACACGCTGCGCGCCGATATCGATTACGGGGTTGCGACCGCGTTCACGACGTTCGGCACCTGCGGCGTCAAGGTCTGGATCTTCAAGGGCGAAATCCTTGAGCACGATCCGATGGCCCAGGACAAGAAGATGGCCGAGGGCGACACTTCGCGGCCGCGTCGCGACGCGGCTTGAGCGAAATAGAAAAGGTTTGAGGGCGTAAGCCATGATGCAACCAAAGAAAACGAAGTTCCGGAAGGCGCATAAGGGCCGTATCCACGGCGTTGCGACTTCGGGTGCGACGTTGTCGTTCGGTCAGTTCGGCCTGAAGGCGATGGCGCCCGAGCGCATCACCGCGCGTCAGATCGAGGCCGCCCGCCGCGCGCTGACCCGTCACATGAAGCGCGCCGGCCGGGTCTGGATCCGGATTTTCCCGGACGTGCCGGTGTCGAAGAAGCCCGCCGAAGTGCGGATGGGCTCCGGCAAGGGCACGCCGGAATTGTGGGTGGCACGGGTCAAGCCGGGCCGCGTGATTTTCGAAATCGACGGCGTCACCGTGCAGACCGCGAAAGAAGCCCTGTCGCTCGCCGCTGCCAAACTGCCGATCAAGACGCGCTTCGTCGCGCGCATTGCGGAATAGGGATGTGATCATGGCCGAGATGAAAACCGCCGATATCCGCGCAATGAGCCCCGATCAGATGGATGACGCCGTCCTCAATCTGAAGAAGGAGCGTTTCAATCTGCGTTTCCAGCGCGCCACCGGGCAGCTGGAAAACACCTCGCGGCTGCGTGAAGCGCGCCGTGACATCGCCCGCATCAAGACCATCGCCGCGCAGAAGCGCGCCGCGAAGAAGTAAGGGACCGACATGCCAAAACGTACGCTTCAGGGTGTGGTCGTCAGCGACAAGCAAGCCAAGACGGTCGTGGTGCGCGTCGATCGCCGCTTCACCCATCCGATCTACAAGAAGACCATTCGGCGCTCGAAAAATTACCACGCGCACGACGAGAACAACGAGTTCAAGCCGGGCGACCAGGTGTGGATCGAGGAGAGCAAGCCGATCTCGAAGATGAAGCGCTGGACCGTGGTCCGGGGCGAACAGAAGAAAACGGCCTGAGGTCAGTTCGGCTTCGCCGAACAGACCCGCGGGATATTTTAGGCGCGACTTTGCGCATCAGAAAGAGGACGAGGTGCATCAATGATTCAGATGCAGACCAACCTCGACGTGGCCGATAATTCAGGCGCACGCCGTGTCATGTGCATCAAGGTGCTTGGGGGCTCCAAGCGCCGCTATGCCACCGTGGGCGACGTCATTGTCGTGTCGATCAAGGAAGCAATTCCGCGCGGCAAGGTGAAGAAGGGCGACGTCATGAAGGCCGTCGTGGTGCGGGTCCGCAAGGACATCCGCCGCGCCGACGGCTCCGTCATCCGCTTCGACCGCAACGCCGCCGTGCTGATCAACAATCAGTCGGAGCCGGTCGGCACCCGCATCTTCGGGCCGGTGCCGCGCGAGCTGCGCGCCAAGAACCACATGAAGATCATCTCGCTTGCGCCGGAGGTGCTGTGATGGCTGCCAAGATCCGGAAGGGCGACAAGGTCATGGTGCTGAATGGCCGCGACAAGGGCCGCACCGGCGAAGTGTTCGAGGTGCGCCCGACCGAGGGCAAGGCGCTGGTCCGCGGGGTCAATCTCGTCAAGCGGCACCAGAAGCAGACCCAGGCGCAGGAGGGCGGCATCATCTCGAAGGAGTCGCCGATCCACCTGTCCAACATCGCGTTCGTCGGCAAGGACGGCAAGCCGACCCGCGTGGGTTTCAAGATTCAGGCGGATGGCAAGAAGGTACGCATCGCCAAACGCTCGGGAGCAGAGATCGATGGCTGAGACCGCATACGTTCCGCGTTTACGCGAACAGTTCGACAAGGAAATCCGCGGCAAGCTGACCGAACAGTTCGGCTATGCCAATGTCATGCAGGTGCCGCGCCTCGACAAGGTCGTGCTCAACATGGGCGTCGGCGAGGCCGTCAACGACCGCAAAAAGGCGGAAACGGCGGCTGCCGATCTCGCCTTGATCGCGGGCCAGAAGCCGATCGTGACCTTTTCGCGGGTCGCGATTGCGACCTTCAAGCTGCGCGAAAACCAGCCGATCGGCGCCAAGGTCACGCTGCGCAAGACCAAGATGTATGAATTCATCGACCGCCTGATCAACGTGGCGTTGCCGCGGGTTAGGGATTTCCGCGGCCTCAATCCGAAGAGCTTCGACGGCCGCGGCAACTACTCGCTCGGCATCAAGGAACACATCATTTTCCCCGAAATCGATTTCGACAAGATGGGGGAAACGTGGGGCATGGACGTCACGGTATGCACCACGGCGCGGACCGACGACGAAGCGCGAGCCTTGTTGACCGCATTCAATTTCCCGTTCCGGCAGTGAGACGCAGGTTAGCCTCTCAAACGCGGAAACCCAGGAGCCAAGCATGGCAAAGAAGAGTTCGATCGAGAAGAACAACCGGCGCAAGCGGATGACCAAGAACGCCGCCCCCAAGCGTGCGAAGCTGAAGGCCATCATTGCCGACAAGAAGAAGCCGATGGAAGAGCGGTTTGCCGCGACGCTGAAGCTCGCCGAGCTGCCGCGCAATTCGTCGGCGACCCGGATCCGCAACCGCTGCGAAATGACCGGACGTCCGCGCTCGGTCTATCGCAAGAACAAGCTCAGCCGTATCGCGCTGCGTGAACTCGGCTCCAAGGGCCTGGTTCCCGGGCTCGTGAAGTCGAGCTGGTAAGGGGGATCGGACATGTCAACGCACGATCCGATCAGCGATCTCATCACCCGCATCCGCAACGCGCAGATGCGCGCCAAGCCCAAGGTCTCGACCCCGGGCTCGAAAATGCGCGCCAACGTGCTCGAAGTGCTGAAGGCGGAAGGGTATATCCGCGGCTATGCCAGCGTCGAGCACGCTTCCGGCCGCAGCGAACTTGAGATCGAGTTGAAGTATTTCGACGGCGAGCCGGTTATTCGCGAGATCGAGCGGGTATCGAAGCCGGGGCGGCGGGTCTACGCCTCGGTGAAGAACCTGCCGCGCGTCAACAACGGTCTCGGAATTTCGGTGTTATCGACGCCGAAGGGAATTATGGCCGACCACGAAGCGCGCGAAGCGAATGTGGGCGGCGAAATTCTCTTCACGGTCTTCTGAGGAAGGGAACAGTATGTCACGTATCGGCAAGCGGCCTGTGACGGTTCCGTCGGGCGTTACCGCGACCGTCGAGGGGCAGACCGTCAAGATGAAGGGGCCGAAAGGCCAGCTTCAGTTCATCGTGCACGACGATGTCGAAGTGAAGTTCGAGAACGGCGCGGTCAAGGTAGCACCTCGGGTCGAGACCAACCGCGCGCGCGCGCTCTATGGTACGGCGCGTGCGCAGGTGGCGAACCTGCTCGCCGGCGTCACCAAGGGGTTCGAGAAGAAGCTCGAGATCACCGGCGTCGGTTATCGCGCCGCACTGCAGGGCAAGAACCTGCAGCTCGCGCTCGGCTACAGCCACGACGTCGTTTATGCGATCCCGGAAGGCATCGCGATCACGGTGCCGAAGCCGACCGAGATCGTCATCACTGGCAACGATATCCAGCGCGTCGGCCAGGTCGCCGCCGAGATCCGCAGCTACCGCCCGCCGGAGCCCTACAAGGGCAAGGGCGTGAAGTATTCCGACGAATTTATCTTCCGCAAGGAAGGCAAGAAGAAGTAACGGAGCCGGTCATGTCGAGACTCAAGATTACGAATGCCCGGCGCAAGCAACGCGTGAGGCTGTCGTTGCGCCGGACCGCCAGCGGCCGTCCGCGCCTGTCGGTGTTTCGCTCGTCGAAGCACATCTATGCGCAGGTGATCGACGATCTGAAGGGCGAGACGCTGGCGTCGGCTTCTTCGCTGGAGAAGTCGATGCGCGAGAGCGGCAACACCGGCGCCAACATCGACGCGGCGAAGGCCGTCGGCAAGCTGTTGGCGGAACGCGCCGTGAAGAACGGCGTCAAGGAAGTCGTGTTCGACCGCGGCGGCTATCTCTATCACGGCCGCGTCAAGGCGCTGGCCGATGCGGCGCGCGAAAGCGGCTTGAGTTTCTAAGGTTTTGCAATTGAACGGACACAAGGACAGAGGCGCAAGTCTTCTAAAGACGACAAGTCTTGAACGGACGAACCTCGCAAGGATTGGAACACACCATGGCAGGTGAACGCGAACGCGGTGGCGGCCACAGGGGCGGCCGGGAAGAGCGCGACAGCGAATTCGTCGACAAGCTCGTCCACATCAATCGTGTGGCGAAGGTGGTCAAGGGCGGCAAGCGCTTCGGCTTTGCGGCCCTGGTCGTGATCGGCGATCAGAAGGGCCGGGTCGGATTCGGCCACGGCAAGGCGCGCGAAGTTCCCGAGGCGATCCGCAAGGCCACCGAATCGGCCAAGCGCAACCTCACGCGCGTAGCCTTGCGCGAAGGCCGCACGCTGCATCACGATATCGCCGGCCGGCACGGCGCGGGCAGGGTCTATCTGCGCGCAGCGCCGGCGGGTACCGGCATCATCGCCGGCGGCCCGATGCGCGCGGTGTTCGAGACGCTCGGCATCCAGGACGTGGTGGCAAAGTCGATCGGTTCGTCGAACCCCTACAACATGGTTCGCGCCACCTTCGACGCGCTGAAGCATCAGGATTCGCCGCGCTCGGTCGCGGCGCGCCGCAACATCAAGGTGTCCACCCTGCAGTCGCGCCGGGTCGGCGGCGATGCCGAAGTAGTGGCCGAATAATACGAGGGGCGCGATCCGGAAAACTGGATGCCGGTTTTCCGAATAGATCATGCCAAACTAGAGACGCGATCTGGAGTTTATGACGATGGCCAAGGCCGCAAAGATGATCAAGGTCGAGCAGACCGGCAGCGCGATCCGCCGCCATCACTCGCAGCGTGCGACGCTGATCGGCCTCAAGCTCAACAAGATCGGCCGGGTCACCGAGCTGCAGGACACCCCTGCAATTCGCGGCATGATCGCCAAGGTTCAACATCTCGTCCGCATCGTCGACGAGAAATAAGATCGGAGCATGATCCCGAAAAGCGGGAGCCGGTTTTCGGTTGCGATCATGCTCCAAAGATAAAGGATGCGAACGATGAAGCTCAGCGATATCGCCGACAATGCCGGCTCGCGCAAGAAGCGCATGCGGGTTGGCCGTGGCATCGGCTCAGGCAAGGGCAAGACCGCCGGCCGCGGCGGCAAGGGCCAGACCGCGCGCTCCGGCGTGCGCATCAAGGGTTTCGAAGGTGGCCAGATGCCGCTGCATCGGCGGCTGCCGAAGCGCGGCTTCAACAACATCTTCCGGCTCGAATTCGCCGAGATCAATCTCGACCGCATTCAGGAGGCGATCGACGCCAAGAGGCTCGACGCCGGCGGCACCATCAATGCCGAATCGCTGGTGAAATCCCGCGTGATCAGGCGTCCGAAGGATGGCGTGAGGCTGCTCGGCCGCGGTGAACTCAAGGTCAAGCTGACGATCGAGGTTCACGGCGCTTCGAAATCCGCCATCGCGGCGGTGGAGAAGGCGGGCGGCACGGTGAAGATCCTGGCGCCGGCAAAGAAGGACGAAGGCGAGGCGGCGTAACATCTGCGTCATCGTCCGCTTGAAGCGGGCATCTGCGTGACAGGACGATGGACTTATCGAAGCCGAGCACCAAATAATGACCGGCGCCTGCTGGATGCCCCGCCTGCCGGGGCAGGGCAGCGCAAGCGGCGCGCGGGAGAAAGCCAAACATGGTCTCAGCAGCAGAACAACTGGCGGCAAACCTCAATTTCTCGGCGCTCGGAAAAGCCGAAGAACTGAAGAAGCGTATCTGGTTCACACTGGGTGCGCTGCTGGTTTACCGGTTTGGCACCTACATCCCGCTGCCCGGTATCGACCCCAATATCTGGGAGCAGGTGTTCAAATCGCAGGCCGGCGGCATCCTCGGCATGTTCAACATGTTCGCGGGCGGCGGCATCCACCGCATGGCGATCTTTGCGCTGAACATCATGCCGTACATTTCGGCCTCGATCATCATTCAATTGCTGACCACGGTGTCGCCGACGCTCGAAGCGCTGAAGAAGGAAGGCGAGGCCGGCCGCAAGACGCTGAACCAGTACACCCGCTACCTCACCGTCATCCTGGCCGCGTTCCAGTCCTACGGCATCGCGGTCGGGCTCGAAGGCGCCGGCAATGTCGTCAGCGATCCCGGCATGTTCTTCCGGCTCTCGACCGCGATCACGCTGACGGGCGGCACCATGTTCCTGATGTGGCTCGGCGAGCAGATCACCTCGCGCGGCATCGGCAACGGTATTTCGCTGATCATTCTCTCCGGCATCGTCGCGGAGCTGCCCTCGGCGCTCGCCAACATGCTGGAACTCGGCCGTCAGGGCGCGCTGTCCACCGGCCTCATTCTGATCGTCATCGTGATGGCGATCGCGGTGATCGCCTTCATCGTGTTCATGGAGCGGGCGCAGCGCCGGCTCTTGATTCAGTATCCGAAGCGCCAGGTCGGCAACAAGATGTTCGAGGGCCAGGTCTCGCATCTGCCGCTCAAGCTGAACACATCGGGCGTGATTCCTCCGATCTTCGCGTCCTCGCTGTTGCTGCTGCCGACCACGGTTGCGAATTTCAATGCCGGCAAGGGGCCGGAATGGTTCCAGTGGATCACTACCCAGCTCGGTCACGGCCGCCCGCTGTTTTTGATTCTCTATCTGGCGCTGATCGTGTTTTTTGCATTCTTCTATACCGCGATCGTGTTCAATCCGACCGAGACCGCCGACAATCTCAAAAAGCATGGCGGCTTCATCCCGGGCATTCGGCCGGGCGAGCGCACCGCCGAATACATCGATTATGTGCTGTCGCGCGTCACGGTGCTGGGCGCGGTCTATCTCGCGATCGTCTGCCTGATCCCGGAAATCCTGATTTCCTACGCCTCGGTGCCGTTCTATTTCGGCGGAACGTCCCTCTTGATCGTGGTCAGCGTGACCATGGATACGGTGGCGCAGGTGCAGGGCTATCTGCTCGCGCACCAGTATGAAGGGCTGATCAGGAAGTCGAAACTGAGAGGCCGGCGTCGATGAAATCAGAGTTGGCGCGCCGGATCGTTTTCACGCTCGGCGCGCTGCTCGTTTATCGGCTCGGCTGCTACATTCCGGTTCCCGGCATCAGCGTCTCGGACCCCCAAATTCCCGGCGTCACCATCGTCTCGGCCTCCCGATTTTCGATCTTTTCGTTGGGGATTTGGCCCTATCTTTCTGCGGCGATCCTGATTCAGCTGGTTTCGATGGTGTCATCGAAGCTTGGCGCGCTTCCCAGGAAGGGCGAAGCCGGACGCCGGAAGATCGCGCGTTACACCATCGTGCTCGCCGTGTTTTTGGCGGCGTTTCATGCTTTCGGCAACGCCTCGATCCTGCAGGGCATCCCCAATTTCGTTAACGAACCCGGCGGACTATTTCTTCTCTCAACGATGGTGACGCTGACGGGTGGGACGATCTTCCTGATCTGGCTCAGCGAACAGATCACCGCGCGGGGCATCGGCAACGGCCTTGCCCTGATCCTTTTCGCCGGCGTGGCGGCGGAAATGCCCGATGAAATTGCCTCGATGGTCCAGCTCGTCAGGCAGGGGGCGCTATCGGCCGGGCGTGTCTCATGGCTCGGGATTTTCTGGGCCGCCCTAGTTGGCCTGGTGGTTTTCTTTGAACTTGCGCGCCGGCGGGTGCCGGTTGAATTCACGGGCCGAAAACTCGGGGATCGTTTGCTTCCGGCGCAGTCAACGCATCTGTCGCTCAAGCTCAACAGCGCGGGCCTGATGCCGACGGTCGTCGCGCCATGGCTGTACCTGTTGCCGTTGACGATTGCCGGTCTGGTGTTCGATCATACCTCGCCACGGCTGATGGCCGTGTACCGGCTGTTTCAAGAGTACCACATGGGCCGTGTGATCCTCACCTCGGTCGCGATCATCATCCTCGCGTTCATCTACACCGCGTTTGTCGTCGATCCCGAGCATGCCGCCGATTCCCTGAAGAAATATGGCGGCGTGATCCCGGGAGTGGAGCCGGGCGAAGCGACCGCCGCGCACCTCGATCGCGTGGTGTCGTACACGACGTGCATTGGCGCGGTTTATCTCGCCGCGGTATTCCTGATACCCGAGTTGTTGCTCTTCTACAGTCAGGCGCCGTTTTATTTGGGTGGAACGACGGTTCTGGTTGTGGTTTGCACTGTTCTTGATATTGAAACACAGGTGCGCGGCCGGTCGCTCACCGAGCCGGGGGGCGTTTTTTCATGAGACTGATTCTTCTCGGACCGCCGGGGTCGGGCAAGGGAACCCAGGCCCAGCGGCTGGTTCAGCGTCACGGCATCGTTCAGCTCTCGACCGGCGAAATGCTGCGTGCCGCGGTTGCAGCGCAAACGCCCGTTGGCCTCAAGGCAAAGGACATCATGGCCAGCGGCGGTCTGGTCCCGGACGATATGGTGGTCGGGATCATTTCCGACCGGCTGGATCAGCCGGACGCAGCGAAGGGTTTTATCCTCGATGGCTTTCCGCGCACCGTGCCGCAGGCCGAGGCGCTCGATGAGCTCCTGAAGAAAAAGCACATGCGGCTCGATGCCGTGGTCGAACTCCGCGTCAACGAGAGTGCGCTTTTGCAACGCGTCGAAACCCGGGTCGCGGAGATGCGGGCGCGTGGCGAGGAAGTGCGGATCGACGACACCCAGGAGGTGCTGACAAAGCGGCTGGCGAGCTATCGTTCGCTGACTGAGCCGCTGATTCACTACTATTCGGAGCGCCGCAAGCTCTTGACGGTCGATGGCATGATGACCATTGAGCACGTCACGCGGGAGATTAACCGTATTCTCACTGCGATCGGGGCGGTGGAGGCCAAGGCGGCCGCAGCGAAGCGGACCGCAAAGGCCACCAAACCGGCGGTCAAGACCTCCAAATCTGCGGCTAAAGCCGCCGGCGCCTCCAAGAAGACCGCCAAGGTCCCCCGGAAAGCCGGTAAAACGGCCCCGAAGGCCGTGAAAAAGTCGTCTCGGAGGCTGCCTGCGAGTTCCAAGGCCCGGGCCGCCGGAAAACCCCGAAAAGTCGCGAAAAAGGTCACGAAAAAGCGAGCTAAGGCATAGCGACGGTTGACGAAACCAGGTTGAATCCTTTAATAAGTCCCTTATCCAGTCGGATAGTTTTCAGACGATGCCGGGCCCCGGGATGAACCAAGGGGAAGGGCGTCGTGTTCGCGTTTGTGAACACCTGCCCGAGATAGCAAAAAACAGCCGTTTCCCAGGGATCGGCGACAGGAGAGAAGTCCGTGGCCCGTATTGCCGGCGTGAATATCCCGACCAACAAGCGCGTCCTGATCGCGCTCCAGTACATCCATGGCATCGGCCAGAGGAACGCGGCCGAGATTCTGGAGAAGGTCAAGATTCCCGATGACCGCCGCGTGTCGCAGTTGAGCGACCAGGAAGTGTTGCAGATCCGCGAAGTGATCGACCGCGACTATATGGTCGAAGGCGATCTGCGTCGCGAGACCGGCATGAACATCAAGCGTTTGATGGATCTAGGCTGCTATCGCGGCCTGCGCCATCGCCGCGGCCTGCCGGTGCGCGGTCAGCGCACCCACACCAATGCGCGCACGCGCAAGGGTCCGGCCAAGTCCATCGCCGGCAAGAAGAAATAAGCGGGCGAATAGCGAATAGAGAGTGGCGAATAGTTCTATTCGCTACTCGTCATTCGCTACTCGCATTTTTGGTGTAGCCGCTGGCATTACGGCGGCGTTGAGATCGTTAGAAAGGTTTTCGGAATGGGCAAGGAAGCCACCCGCGTACGCCGCCGCGAGCGCAAGAACATCGCGTCCGGCGTCGCGCACGTGAATTCGTCGTTCAACAACACGACCATCACCATCACCGACGCGCAGGGCAACACCATTGCCTGGTCGTCGGCGGGTACGATGGGTTTCAAGGGGTCGCGCAAATCGACCCCCTATGCCGCGCAAGTCGCGGCGGAAGACGTCTCCAAGAAGGCGCAGGAACACGGCATGCGCACGCTCGAGGTTGAAGTAGCCGGTCCCGGTTCGGGCCGTGAATCGGCGCTCCGTGCGCTGCAGGCCGCGGGCTTCACCGTCACATCGATCCGCGACGTGACGACGATCCCGCACAATGGCTGCCGTCCGCGCAAGCGTCGGCGGGTTTGATTTTCGGCCGCGGGCGGCCCGGCCGCCTGCGATGACTTTGATGACCTTGAAATACATGTGACGCCGCCTTCTCCGCGGTCTCCAACGCCAGTGATTAGTTGGCAGAATAGACTGGCCCATGGGTGAAACAGTGACGATTCAGAAAAATTGGCAAGAACTTATCCGGCCGAACAAGCTCCAGGTGACGCCGGGCAGCGACTCGAACCGCTTTGCGACGTTGGTCGCCGAACCGCTCGAGCGCGGCTTCGGCCAGACGCTCGGCAACGCGTTGCGCCGGATCCTGTTGTCCTCGCTGCAAGGTGCGGCCGTGCAATCGGTGCATATCGACGGCGTGCTGCACGAATTCTCCTCGATCGCGGGCGTTCGCGAGGACGTCACCGACATCGTGCTGAATATCAAGGATATCTCGATCAAGATGCAGGGCGAAGGCCCCAAGCGCATGGTCGTGAAGAAGCAGGGCCCGGGTGTCGTCACCGCCGGCGATATCCAGACCGTCGGCGATGTCGTGGTGCTCAATCCGGATCTGCAGATCTGCACGCTCGACGAGGGCGCGGAAATCCGCATGGAATTCACGGTCGCCGCCGGCAAGGGCTATGTCGCCGCCGAGCGCAACCGTCCCGAGGATGCGCCGATCGGCCTGATCCCGGTCGACAGCCTGTTCTCGCCGGTGCGCAAGGTGTCGTACAAGGTCGAGAACACCCGCGAGGGCCAGATCCTCGATTACGACAAGCTGACCATGACCATCGAGACCAACGGCGCGATTTCGCCGGATGACGCGGTGGCCTATGCCGCGCGCATCCTGCAGGACCAGCTCAACGTGTTCGTGAACTTCGAAGAGCCGCGCAAGGAAGTGGCGCAGGAGATCATTCCCGATCTCGCGTTCAACCCGGCGTTCCTCAAGAAGGTCGACGAGCTCGAACTGTCGGTGCGTTCGGCGAACTGCCTGAAGAACGACAACATCGTCTATATCGGCGACCTCGTGCAGAAGTCGGAAGCGGAAATGCTCCGCACCCCGAACTTCGGCCGCAAGTCGCTGAACGAGATCAAGGAAGTGCTGGCCCAGATGGGGCTGCACCTCGGCATGGAAGTGCCGGGCTGGCCGCCCGAAAATATCGACGAGCTGGCCAAGCGCTTCGAGGATCATTACTAAGGTCCGTCATTCCGGGGCGCGCGGTAGCGCGAACCCCAGATGTGCGATTGCACATCGGGGAATCTCGGAGTTGCTATATCGAGATTCCGGATCGCCGCTTCGCGGCGTCCGGAATGACTGGGGTTCAGGCAGGAGAGACGCCATGCGTCACGGCAAGGTTCATCGCAAGCTCAATCGCACCGCCGAACATCGGCGCGCGATGTTTGCCAATATGTGCGCGGCGCTGATCAAGCACGAGCAGATCGTCACCACGCTGCCGAAGGCGAAGGAACTGCGCCCGATCGTGGAAAAGCTGGTCACGCTCGGCAAGAAGGGCGGTCTGGCGATGCGCCGGCAGGCGATCTCCGAGATGCGCGACCTCGACCAGACCAGGAAACTGTTCGACGTGCTGGCCACCCGCTACAAGGACCGGCAGGGCGGCTATACCCGCATCATCAAGGCCGGCTTCCGTTACGGCGACAACGCGGCCATGGCCGTGATCGAATTCGTCGACCGCGACGTCGATGCCAAGGGCCTCGATTCCGGTCCGGTGCAGGAAAAGGCCGCGGAGGCCGCGTAAACTCCACTGCGGAACTTTATTCCAAAAAGCGGTGCCATGTGCGCCGTTTTTTTATTGGGCGTTCTTTACGGTTGAACGGCGATTGCGGTGGCGCGGGCCGCTTCCGATATCTCTGCCATCAATGATGGAGATGTCTCATGAATATCGATCTCAAGGGAAAGACGGCGCTGGTGACGGGGTCTACCTCCGGCATCGGCCACGCGATCGTCAAAGGCCTCGCTGTTGCCGGGGCGAATGTGGTGGTCAACGGCCGGACGCAAGGCAAGGTCGACACGGCGGTGGCTGCGGTTGCCAAGGTCGCGCCCGGCAGCAAGATCGCGGGCGTCGCTGCCGATGTTTCGACGGCCGCAGGATGTGACACGCTGGTTGAGATGCTTCCGGATGTGGACATTCTCATCAACAATGCCGGGATTTTTGAGCCCAAAGACTTCTTCGAGACTCCCGATGAGGACTGGAGTCGGTTCTTCGAGGTCAACGTGATGTCAGGCGTGCGGCTGTCGCGCGCCTACCTGCCGGGCATGCTCAAGCGCAACTGGGGCCGCATCGTTTTCATCTCTTCGGAATCCGCGCTGAACATTCCGAAGGAAATGATCCACTATGGAATGTCGAAGACCGCGCAGCTCGCGGTATCGCGCGGCCTCGCCGAGATGACCCGCGGTACCGCGGTAACCGTCAATTCGGTGCTGCCGGGGCCGACCATGTCGGAGGGCGTCGAGACGTTCGTCAAGGACCTCGCGAAGCAAAGCGGCCAGTCGGTGGACGAGGCGGCCTCGCAGTTCGTCAAACAGTTTCGCCCGACCTCGCTGCTGCAGCGCTTCGCCAGCGTGGAAGAGATCGCCAACATGGTGGTCTATGTCTCCTCGAAAGAGGCCTCCGCGACCAATGGCGCGGCGCTGCGCGCCGAGGGCGGCATCATCCAGACCATTGCGTGAGCTGTCGGATGTCGGCCCGACGTCGATTCGCTACAACGGTATTCGGATGCGAAGGTTGCGAACAACGGCACTCTCGGTGCCGTGCCAGTGGGGATTGACGGGCAATAGGAACCGGTCGAGTTCGCTTTGCGCGAGGTCGAGCGCGGCCGTTGCGGCCGACGCATCGGGGACGGCGCGGAGCGAGCAGCCGGTCGCCCGGGCATAGTGACATTGCAGGCGAACCAGCCAGAGCTCGTGAGTGTCGAGATACCAGCATGCTTCCGCGTTGGTCGGCAGAGCCAGAAGCACGCGATCGGCCCATTTGAGCGCCGCCTCAGCCATCGCTTCCCGGCGGCCGCGATCCTGCTCTTCCTCGGCGGTGGCCCGGCGGGCCTTGACCGACAGCATCATCAGCCTGGCATGCAGCTTGATGGGCATCAGCGGATGGCGCAGGTTGAGCGAGGATACCATGTCGTCGAGCGCCGCGATGGCTTCCGCAAAGCGCCTCTGCCCGAGGCTCCTCTCCACGGCGAAGAGTTTTTCCATTTCGGGAAAATCCCCTTCGTATTGGCCGTCGACGTTTTTGCAGCTGATGAACGCGCGCGGCAACCCGTCATAAAGCCGCGATAGTTGCACGCGGCTGAGATCGGTGAAGCCGATGGCGAGATACTCCAGTCGCTCGAGCGCCGGCAGACGCCAGAGCACCGAACCGAGTTGGGCTGCGTTGACCCGCGTCGCCAGCGCCCGCAAATTGCGGGCTTGCAAGAGACCTGCCGGAATGCCGTGTTTCATCGCCGGCCAATCGGCGTTCAGTATCTCCAGATGCGGGTTGTTCCAGTACGCCTGGCTGTCGCCATACTCGATCTCCTCGATGGTGTTGATGTCGTAGCGCTGCTCGAGCACCCGCAACCACGGGAACTGCGACAGATCGAGATTGGCGGTGAAATCCGCCGAATGGTCGGAATAGCCTTCGCCGATGGTGAGGATCTCGACGGCGCGAAAGCTGTCGGGGCCGAACGGCAGCGAGGTGATTGGATTGTCGATCAGCTCCAGCTTGCGCAGGCGCGGCAGTCGAGCGATCTCGCGGGGCAGGGTGTCGAGACCGCAGTCTTGCAGGCCCAGCGTCTCCAGCGCTTCGAAGTCTCCGATCCAGCCGGGCAATGTCTTGACCCGGTTGCCTGACAGCACCAGCTCGCGCGCGCCACTGAACTCGCGCAACGCTTCGGGAACGAAACGCAGTTCGCATTTGCCAAGATCTATTTTCTCAACCGGCTCGCCGCGCCCCTTGCGGGCGCGCAATTCGGCCAGGCGTTTGGCTCCCTCGTTCGACAGCCTCGGCGGCGCAGGCGTGCCGATCTCGCCCTCGGGGCGAACAATCGGCAAATTCCGCTTCAGCCGGTCGAGGATCACCCCGTCATGCACGAAGTTGGTTTCGTCGATGACTTCGGGCGCCAGAATGAGGTCGAGGTGGTCGCGATCATAGTCGACGGGAATGTTGAGCCGTCCGCTCCAGCTCACGACATATCTCCGCTCGACCGGGCCCTCGAAAATGAACTCATAGTCGGACGCGAGCACCAGCAGCGCGTGCGTCTTGCCGCGAATTCGCATCTGCCCCTGGTGATAATAACCCATCAGGACGCCGGCGACCGTCACGTCGCCGTCGATCTCGGACGCGCTGCCGGCCAGGCAAAGATTTTTGGCAATGACGTTGCCTTTCACCTTCAATAGCGGCGACCAGTCGATATCCGGTTCGGCAAGCGTCGCATCGGGCGCGAGCAGCGAGCCCGTCACGAAGATCGCGCCGAGCGTGGCGCCCTTGAAGGCGGGCACGAGCTCGCTCGTCAGCACGAGGCCTTCTCTGTCGATTCTGAGGTCCCCCTCAATGACGCCAGCCTTAAAACTGTCTGCCCGCGAATGCGTCATCGTCCGATTTGCAATGTCAATCACCTCCGGCATGAAGCGTTGGAACGCTTCCGCCATGGGCAGGAAATACTCAGCCAAGTTGATGCCTCCAATAATGCGCAGCCTGGTCGGTGCCCCGTCTCTAGCGCGGGATTGCAACGTTCGGTTGATCTGGCCCCGCAGCTTGGTCGAACCCGTCATCCCATGTCTAGTGTCATCGAAATCAATTTCCGTTCAATGCCGTCTCGCAATTGAAAACGGGCGTGAATATCTTCGGCCATCGATCGTTGAAGCTGCGCAGAGGTGCCCGATGTCAGCCTATGTGATTTCCGAACTCGAGGTGCTCGATCCCGTGGGGATCGAGACTTACCGCAGGCTCGCCGCCAAATCGATCGCCCAATATGGCGGGCGCTATCTGGTCCGCGGCGGCGCCGCTGATATCGCGGAGGGCGGGCCGCCGCCGAAAAACATCGTGGTGGTCGAGTTTCCCTCAATGGATCGTTTGCGGCAATGGTACGCCTCGCCGGAATACGCCGAAGCGCTGAAAGTGCGGGCAACGGCGCTCGACCGCCGCCTGATTTTCGTCGAGGGCGTGGCGCAGGTGTGAGTTTCGGACCGGGTGGGCAAAAGCCAACGGGTCGCGCGAATGCGCGCCCCGTTGGTGTGCCCACCATTTCAATATGCGATCCGGTTAGATGGTGGGCACGGCGCAAGGGCGCCTTTGCCCACCCTACGCGTTCTCGTCCAAAATCCTACCACCCCTCCAGCACGATCTTGCCGCGCGACTTGCCGGATTCCAGCAGCGCATGGGCACGCTTCAGATTGGCCGCGTTGATCGTCCCAAAGGTCTGGTCGAGTGTGGTGCGCAGCACGCCCTTGTCGATGAGGTCGGCCACATCGTTGAGCAGGGCATGCTGGCCGATCATGTCCGGCGTCTGGAACGAACTTCGCGTGAACATCGACTCCCAGTGGATCGAGACGGCCTTGCCCTTGAAGACGCTGACGTTGAACTCCGGGGGATCGTCGATCAATCCGAATTTGCCCTGCGGCGCGATGATGTCGGCCAGCGCCTTGTAGTGCTGGTCGGTGTTGGTGAGGCTTGCGATCAGTGCGACCTGCGGCAGCTTCAGCTTTTCGATCTGCTCCTTCATCGGCCTGGCATGATCGATGACGGCGTGCGCGCCGAGATCGAGGCACCATTTTTGTGATTCCGGCCGGGACGCCGTCGCCACCACCGTCAGGCCGGTGAGACGTCGCGCCAGCTGGACCAGGATCGAGCCGACGCCGCCGGCCCCGCCGATGATCAGCAACGTGCGCGGATCGACGCTTTTGCCGGGCACCGCGCCGAGACGGTCGAACAGCAACTCCCAGGCGGTGATCGAGGTCAGCGGCAGGGCGGCGGCCTGCGCGAACGATAGCGTCTTCGGCTTCTGGCCGACGATGCGCTCATCGACCAGATGAAATTCCGAATTGGTGCCCTGGCGCTGGATCGAGCCGGCATAGAAAACCTCGTCGCCGGCCTTGAACAGTGTCACATCCGGTCCGACCGCGTCGACGATCCCTGCGGCGTCATACCCCAAAATCTTGGTTTCACCTTCCGGGGGTGCTGCGCGCTTGCGCACCTTGTAGTCGACCGGATTGGCTGAAATCGCCTTCACGGCGACCCTGATATCGCGCCCCCTGGGCTCGGGTTTTACGGTCTCGAAATCGATCAGCGAGTCCGCCTCA
>Ga0209839_10000517_pt1 | contig 19464 bp, 17 predicted proteins | sample OrgsoiDNA2013050_FD_185800 | JGI IMG/M metagenome (GOLD analysis project Ga0209839, IMG submission 185800) | Permafrost soil microbial communities from the Arctic, to analyse light accelerated degradation of dissolved organic matter (DOM) -... | ecosystem: Environmental > Terrestrial > Soil >... | reverse complement strand
TCAGCAGCTTCTCGATCTCGACCGGGCGGCCGTCGAGGTAGCGCACCGTGACCTGGGTCTTTCCGTCCGGGCGCAGGTAGGGCACGATCTCGGCCTTGCGCACGTCGGCCAGCCGCTTGGCCAGCTTGTGGGCCAGCGCGATCGGGAGCGGCATCAGCTCCTCGGTCTCATTGGCCGCGTAGCCGAACATCATGCCCTGGTCGCCCGCGCCGGCGATGTCGAGCTCGTCGTCGTCGCCCGGCGTGGTCCGGGCCTCGTAGGCCTGGTTGACGCCCTGCGCGATGTCCGGGGACTGTTTGTCGATCGCGTTGATCACCGCGCACGTCTTGCAGTCAAAGCCGTACTCGGCGTTGTCGTAGCCGATCTTGCGGACCGTCTCGCGCGCGATCTCCTGGATGTCGACGTACGTGTCGGTGGTGATCTCACCCGAGACGACGATGAGCCCCGTATTGACGAGGGTCTCGCAGGCGACGCGGCCGGTCGGGTCATCGGTGAGCACGGCATCCAGCACGCCGTCCGAGATCTGGTCGGCGATCTTGTCCGGATGGCCCTCGGTGACGGACTCGGACGTGAACAGGTACTCGTTGTCGGAAAGCTTGGTCATGAGATCTGGAGAAACAGCTCCGCGGTCGAATCGGCCTCCCCGCTCGACGATCGCAGACCGATCGCGCGGATCCTCTGGAGATCCGCTCGCAGCGCGCGGTACCGCGCGCTGCGCGTCAGTCCAGTCTGCTCACCGAGGCTGAGGAGCTGGTAAGAGTCGAGAAAGAGTAGCGAGGTGACCCGCGATGAGGGCCGCCCGGCCGTCAGCTGCTAGCGCGGGTCCTCCGTCAGCGATCGCGCGTGGGTTCGCACGGCAGCGATCGCGTCGAGGCTCGTGGCGATCAAATCAGGCTGCGGCCTCGCCGGCGCCACCCGGCGGCTGATCGTGGCCGCTTCCGCGGCCGTGGTCGCGCGCGCCCCGCTGGGCGCGGGACCGGCGCTCGTTGCGCTCCACGAAGTCGATGATCAGCGGGATCCCCTCGAGCCGGTAGCGCTCCCGCAGCCGGTTCTCCAGGAAGTAGGCGTAGTCCCGGGTCACCCGGTCGCGCGTGTTGACCTGGATCGAGAATCGCGGCGGGCGCTCCCCGGTCTGGGTCATGTAGATCAGCTTCAGCCGATGCCCCTGGCGCGCCGGCGGCTGGCGGGCGGCGATCGAGTCGGAGATGAAGCGGTTCAGCTGCGGCGTGGGAATGCGCCCGCTAGTGCGGTCCGCGAGCGCCAGCGCCTCCACCAGCAGCCGCTCGACGTGGCGGCCGGTCTTGGCGCTCGCGGTGAGCACGCGCGGGCGCAGCCGCAGCTTCTGCTGCACCCGCGCGCGCTCGTATTCGAGGTCGACGTCGACCGCGACGTCCCACTTGTTGAGCACCAGCGCCGTCGCACAGCCGCTCTTCATCGCCAGCTCGGCGATCCGCAGGTCCTGCGCGGTGACGCCGTCGTTCGCGTCGCAGACGACCAGTGCCACGTCGGCGCGCTCGGCCGCGCGGCGTGAGCGCAGCGAGGTGTAGTACTCGAGCGACTCGCCGACCTTGGACTGGCGGCGCAGACCGGCCGTGTCGATCAGGACCAGATCGCGGTCGTGGAAGGACAGCGGCAGGTCGATCGCGTCACGGGTCGTGCCCGCCACGTCGGAGACGATCACGCGCTCGGCACCGATGAACCGGTTCACCAGCGAGGACTTGCCGACGTTGGGGCGACCGATCACCGCCAGGCGGACGGCGTCGTCGGCCATCTCGTCGCAGTCGTCCTCGGGGACCAGCGCCGCCATCCGGTCCAGCAGGTCTCCGGTCCCGAGTCCCTGGGCTGCGGACACGGCGACCGGATCGCCGAGCCCGAGGGCGTGGAACTCGGCCGCGAGCGGCAGGTCGCGCACCGAGTCGATCTTGTTGGCGGCCACGATCACCGGCACCGGCGCGCGCCTGAGCAGGTCGGCCAGCTCCTGATCGCCCGGGCGCAGTCCGGCGCGAGCGTCGACAACCAGGACCGCGGCGGAGGCGTCGGCGAGGGCGGCCCGGGCCTGGTCCTGGATCAGCCCCGCGAGAGCGTCGCGGTCCGCGAGGTCCACGCCCCCGGTGTCGATCAGCGTCAGCGAGCGCCCGTTCCAGTCGGTCTTGAGCTCCTTGCGGTCACGGGTCACCCCCGGGCGCTCGTGGACGACCGCCTCCCGGGACTCGGTGAGGCGGTTGACCAGCGAAGACTTGCCCACGTTGGGATAACCGACGATCGCGATCTTCATGGCCAGGCCAGGCTAGTGCACGTCACCGGGAATCCTCCCGCGGGCCAGGGCCGGGCTACGGGCCGGCCGTGCCGGCGTGGCTCCGGGCCTCGCGCACGAGCTCGACGATCCGCTCCACCACCTCTTCCAGGGTCAGCGCGGTCGTGTCGATCAGCGCCGCGCCCGCGGCGGGCTCGAGCGGCGAGTGGGCCCGCGTGCGGTCACGCTCGTCGCGGATCGCCTGCTCGGCCAGCACGGTGGACGCGTCGGCACCCAGCTCGACCGCCCGGCGCCGGGCGCGCTCCTCCGGCGAGGCGGTCAGGAACACCTTGACCGCCGCGTCCGGGGCCACCACCGTGCCGATGTCCCGGCCCTCGGCGACCCAGTCGCCATCGGCCAGCAGCCTGCGCTGGCCGGCGACCATCGCCGTCCGCACCGCCGGGTCGGAGGCCACGCGGGACGCGGCCTCGGACACCTCAGGCCGGCGGATCGCCTCGGTGACGTCGCGTCCGTCGAGCATGACCCGCTCTCCGAGCTCGATCCACAGCTCGGGCGCGAGCTCTGCAGGGTGCCGCCCGCGCTCGGTCGCAGCCAGGGCCACGCACCGGTACATGGCGCCCGAATCGAGGTAGGTGAAGCCGAGCGCCTTCGCCGCCGCCTTGGCGACGGTCGACTTACCGGCTCCCGCGGGCCCGTCGATGGCGACGACCACGAGCGTTATCCCAGCCGCGCCAGGTCGTCGGCGAACCCCGGGTAGGAGACCGAGGCGGCCTCCATGCCCACCACCTCGACGCCCTCACGCGAGGCGAGCCCGGCCACCGCCCCGAGCAGCGCGAGGCGATGGTCGCCGTGGGCCTCGATCCGGCCGCCGCGCAGGCCGCCGGTGCCGCGGACCGCGAATCCGTCATCGGTCGCCTCGATATCGGCCCCGAGACCGCGCAGGCCGCCGACCACGGTCGCGATCCGGTCGGACTCCTTGACCCGCAGCTCGCCGGCGCCGCGGACGATCGTCTCGCCCTCGGCGAAGCATCCCATCAGCGCCACGAGCGGCAGCTCGTCGATCGCCAGCGGGACCTCGTCCGGCTCGACCACCGTGCCCTCGAGCGGGCCGCTGCGGATGTCGAGGTCGGCCACCGGCTCGGCGGCCGAGAAGTGCCCGTCGGGCTCGACCTCGCCGACGACGATCGCGCCCATCCGCTCGAGGATGCGCAGGAAGCCGGCTCGCGTCCAGTTGACGCCCACCCCTTCGATCAGCAGGCGGGACCGGGGCACCAGCACTCCGGCGGCGATCAGGAAGGCCGCCGAGGAGAGGTCTCCCGGCACCTCGACGAGCTCGAGCTCGAGCTCGTCCGCATTGCCCACCGTGGTGCGGTGCAGCCCGTGCCGATCACGCGAGCGCTCGAGTGGAGCCCCGGCGCGCAGCAGCAGCCGCTCGGTGTGGTCCCGGCTGGCGACGGGCTCGATCACCGCCGTGCGCTCCGTGGTCATCCCGGCGATCAGCACGCACGACTTGACCTGGGCGCTGGCCACCGGGAGCTCGTACTCGACCCCGGCCAGCCGGGCGCCGTGAACGGTGAACGGAGGAAAGCGGCCCTCACTGGCATCGATGCGGGCGCCCATCAGGCGCAGCGGATCGGCGATCCGGTCCACGGGCCGGCGGCGGATCGACTCGTCGCCGTCGAGCACGAAGCTCGACCCCTGCTGAAACGAGAGCCACCCGGGCAGCAGCCGCATCAGCGTCCCGGCGTTGCCCACGTCGATTGTCCGTCCGGGTGGCTGGGCGTTGCGCAGCCCACAGCCCCGGATCAGCAGCTCGTCGGCTCGCAGCTCGACGATCGCGCCCAGCTCGCGCACCGCCGCGAGGGTGGAGTTGGTGTCCTCCGCGTCCAGGTAGTTGCGGATCCGCACCGGCTCGGAGGCCATCGCGCCGAACAGGGCGGCTCGGTGCGAGATCGACTTGTCGGCCGGCGGGGCAACCGCGCCCTTCAGCGGACCGGAGGGATCGAAGCGGGCGTTCATGCCCGCGCGACCGGAAACCCGAGCCGCGCCACCAGCTCCTCGGTTCGGCGGGCGGGCTCCTCGCCGGCGATCCACAGGGCCACGACCCCCTCGCTCATGTCGGCCGTGGGATACAGCGCCATGTCGGTGATGTTCACGCCGGCGCGGCCCAGCTCCAGCGCCAGCTGCGCGATCACGCCCGGCCGGTTCGGGACCGAGGCGCGCAGCTCGAACAGCGGGCCGCCGGCCAGCTCGGCCTCGAGCAGCCGCCGGCGGTCGGCGGCAGCGGTGTCGTTCCAGGCCGTGATCCGCTCCGCGTCACCGGCGGCCAGTGCGTCGCGGACCGCGCCCAGACGCGCGATCGTATCCTCGATCCCGAGCACCAGGGCATCGCGGTTGGAGATGTAGATGTCGGTCCAGATGGCGCTCGACGCTCCGGCCACCCGGGTGGCGTCGCGGAAGCTCGGGCCCGTGGCCGGCAGCCGCTCGTCGCCGGCGGCCAGGGCATGCGCCGCCTGGGAGACGAGCACATTGGCGAGGACGTGCGGAAGGTGGGAGACGCTGGCCAGGATCGTGTCGTGGACGTCGGGTTCGATCGCCACCGGGCGCGCACCGAGTTCGCGTAACAGGCGGTACAGCCGCTCATACAGCACGCCCGAGGTCTGCGCGGTCGGCGTCAGGTACCAGGTGGCGGCGTCGAACAGGTCCGCCCGAGCATGCTCGACGCCCGAGGTCTCGGCGCCGGCCAGTGGGTGCCCGCCGACGAACCTCGGGTCGCGGTGGGCCGCCACGACGGCGCGCTTGGTCGAGCCGACATCGGTGACCACGCCGCCGGCCGGGGCCGCGGCGAGCGCGGCGTCCACCGCCTCGGGCAGGGCGCCCACGGGCACGGCGACGAACACTGCGTCGGCGTCGCCGACCGCCTCCTCGAGGCTGACGCAACCACGGTCGACGGCTCCGCGAGCGACCGCCCGGGCCAGCGCCGCGTCGGAGCGGTCAAAGCCCGATATGTGCGCGCCGACGCGCTCGCGGGCGGCGAGCGCGATCGAGCCGCCGATCAGGCCGACCCCGACGATCGCGATGTTCACGCGTTGCGGCGGGCCCGCACTGCGGCGGCGAGGCCGTCGAGGACCTCGACGGTCGTTTCCCAGTCGATGCACGCATCGGTGATCGACTGGCCGTAGGTCAGCGCGCCGGGCGCATCCAGGTCCTGGCGGCCGGGGAGCAGAAATGACTCGAGCATCACGCCGACGAGCGCGCGGCCGCCGCCGGCGATCTGCGCGGCGACCTCGGCGGCGACGGCGGGCTGGCGGTCGGCGTCCTTGCCGCTGTTGTCGTGCGAGAGGTCGATCACGACTCGCTCGGGCAGCTCCGCGGTGCGCAGCAAGGCGAGCGCCCGCGCGACCGGCTCGGCGCCGTAATTCGGCGCCTGGTGGCCCCCGCGCAGGATGATGTGGCAATCCCCGTTGCCGCGGGTGTAGAGGATCGCTGGAGTCCCGTCGACGTCGATCCCCGCGAACGCATGCGGCACGGCCGCGGCCCGGACGGCGTCCACCGCCACCTGCACGTTGCCGTCCGTGCGGTTCTTGAAGCCGACCGGCATCGACAGCCCGGAGCCGAGCTGGCGGTGGATCTGGCTCTCGGTTGTGCGCGCGCCGATCGCACCCCAGGAGACCGCATCTGAGATGTACTGCGGCGTGATCGGATCGAGAAACTCGCAGCCGACCGGAAGGCCGAGCTCGAGCACGCCCAGCAGGACCCCTCGCGCCATCCGCAGCCCCGTGTTGACGTCTCCGGATCCGTCCAGGTGCGGGTCGTTGATCAAGCCCTTCCAGCCGGTCGTCGTCCTGGGCTTCTCGAAGTACACGCGCATGGCCACGCACAGATCCGGACTGACCCTCGCCGCCAGCTCGCTCAGCCGCTTGGCGTAGTCGAGCGTGGCGGCGACGTCATGGACGCTGCACGGCCCGACGACGACGAGCAGGCGATCGTCGAGGCCGTCGAGGATGGCGTGGATCTCCGAGCGCCCGTGCTGGACGACCTCGGCGCGCCCGTCGGCCAGCGCCAGCTCGTCGAGCAGCATCGCCGGCGGCGCGAGCGGCTCGACTCGTTCGATCCGCTGATCACGGAGCTCCTCGCCCGCGCTGTGGCTCCTGACGGGCGCCTCAGACAAGCGCATCCGCCATCGCCGATGTCCGGGACGGGGTCTTACCGGCCACCGCCGCAGCCGCGTGCACGCGCTCCAGGTAGTCGGCGAACTCGTCGGCCACGAGCTGCTGGGGGCCGTCGCAGATCGCCTGGTCGGGCTGCGGATGGACCTCGACGATGATCCCGTCGGCGCCCGCGGCCGCCGCGGCCAGCGACAGCGGCAGCACGAGATCGCGCCGGCCGGCGGCGTGGCTCGGGTCGACGATCACCGGCAGGTGGCTCATCTGCTTGAGCACCGGGATCGCCATCAGGTCGAGCGTGAACCGGTACGCGGTCTCGAAGGTGCGGATGCCGCGCTCGCACAGCATCACGTTGCCGTTTCCCTCCTTGAGGATGTACTCGGCGGCCATCAGCAGCTCCTCCAGCGTCGAGGAGAGCCCGCGCTTGAGCAGCGCCGGCACGCCGCAGCGGCCGACCTCGGCCAGCAGCGAGTAGTTCTGCATGTTGCGCGCGCCGATCTGGATCACGTCGGCCACCTCGAGCACCTGGTCGAGGTCGCGGAGGTCCATCAGCTCGGTGACGATCGGCATCCCGGTCTCGGCCTTGGCCTCGGCCAGCATCCGCAGGCCCTCCTGCCCGAGGCCCTGGAATGCGTACGGCGAGGTGCGCGGCTTGTAGGCGCCGCCGCGGAACAGGGTCGCGCCGGCGTCCTTGACGATCCGCGCGGTGCTCAGCGTCTGCTCGCGCGACTCGACCGTGCACGGCCCGGCGATCATCGCGAACTTGGTGCCACCGATCTTGCGACCGGCAATGTCGAGCACGCTGCGCTCGCCGTGCTTGATCTGGGCCGAGGCGAGCTTGTAGGGCTTGAGGATCGGCAGCACGCGGTCGACGCCGGGAGCACCCTCGAGCTCGAGCCGCTGCACGTGCTCGCGATCGCCGATCGCGCCGATCACCGTCAGCTCCTCGCCGACGATGGGATGGGTGCGGGCACCGACTGCCTGCACCCGGTCGATGACGGCCTGCACCTCCTGGTCGGTGGCCGTCGGTTTCATCACGATCATCATCTGCTGATCCTTTCTCCGCCTGGGAACTGTACGTTCTGGGTGGTCCCGGCGGACGGTCGCCCCCGGGCCGGAGCGCCGGAGCACCGGCACTCGGAGTGGTTCTGCGGCGCTCGGCCACGTGTCCTGCCCGTCGCGAGACGGGCGCTGCCCCGTGGCATCGCCGGCCGTGGCCGGCGAGGGGCCGAGCGCCTAGCTAAATCGCCAGGCGTAGAAGCTCGCGTAAGAGCAACCGAGCGTGGACCGGCCGCGAAGCGGCTGATCGGCGAGACTGGCGCTGCTGGAGAGGCTCAGGTCACTCATACGCAGCCCCCGTTTTTAGCAGACCGGGGAGCCGGAGCCAAGCGCCCGCCGGCCGGCGGGGCTCACAGCAGCTCGCCAGCGTCCACCGGCCGGCGGGGCTCACAGCAGCTCGCCGAGCGCGGTGACGAACTTCGCGTTCTCCGCCTCGGTGCCGACGGTCACCCGCATCGCGCCCGCCCCGCCCAGCGCCGCGCCGGCCCGCACCAGCACCCCGCGCTCGGCCAGTCCCTTGACGATCCGGGCCTCCTGCTCAGCCGCATCGTCAGAGTCGGGCAGGCGCAGCCAGATGAAGTTCGCTTCCGACTCTGCGGTCCACAGCCCGAGCTCCCGGACCCCGGTCTCGAGCTCGATCCGCGCCGCGATCGTGCGGGCGACCCGTTCCTCGACGGCGTCCTGATGAGCCAGCGCCTCCACCGCCGCGGCCTGAGCCGCCGCACCGAGATAGAACGGCTGCCGCACCTGGTCGACGGCCGTGCGGAAGTCGCCCGATCCGCACAGCCCGTAGCCCACCCGCAGGCCGGCGAGCCCATAGACCTTGGAGAACGTGCGCAGCAGCACCAGGTTGGGCCAGCGCCGGAGCAGCTCCACGGACGCGAACGGGTCACCGAGCACCAGCGCAAACTCGCAGTATGCCTCGTCCAGGATCACGCACACATGGCGCGGCACCCGCTCCAGGAAGGCCTCGATCTCGTCGAGGCCGAGCGCGGTCGAGGTCGGGTTGTTGGGATTGCAGACGAGCACCAGCCGCGTCGCGACGGTGATCTCGGCCGCCATCGCGTCGAGGTCGTGGCGGTCCTCGCCGTCGAGCGGCACCTCGATCGCGCGCGCTCCCGAGGCCGCGGCCAGGTGTGGGTAGACCGAGAACGCCGGCCATGCGTACACGACCTCCGCGCCGGGCTCGAGCAGGGCCTCGCCGGCCGCCAGCAGGATGTCGCAGGATCCGTTCCCGAGCGCGATCCGGTCGGCCGGGATCCCGTACCGGTCCGAGAGCGCGCGCCGCAGCGCTGCGTAGGAGGGATCGGGATAGCGGTTGACGCCCGTCAGCACGCGCTGGGCGGCCTCCGCCACGGCCGGCACCGGAGCGAATGGCGACTCGTTGGAGGCCAGCATCGCCACCTCGGCGCCGAGGTCGTACCCGGCGGCCACCGGATAGACGGGAATGCGACGGATGCGCTCTGCGAACTCGATCGTCACGGTGCCTATTGTGCCGATTCGAGGTCGGCGCGCAGGGCCCTGGCCTCGCGGAGGTAGACGTGCCGGGGCTCGTGGTCCTCAGCGGCGTAGTAGTGCACCAGCACCCGGATCACGTGCGGCAGCGCGCCCGGGACCGGCACCTCCCGCGCGCACAGGAGCGGAACCCGGTCGAGGCCCAGGCGTCGCGCCGCGACGGCCGGGAACTCGGCGTCGAGGTCGTCGGTGAGCGTGAAGATGCAGCTCACCATCGCCTCGGCCTTGAGCTCGTTGCGAGCCATCAACTCGCGCATCAGCGCGTCCGTGGCGCTGAGGATTGAGCTGGCGTCGTTCGCTTCGACGCTGTTGGCGCCCCGAAGCGCGAAGAGCCGCATGGTCGGCGGCGGATGCTACTGCTCGAGCTGGTGCTGACGGGTCTGTGAGGCGACTCCGGCGGAGCCGCTCATCGGGTCGATCCCGAGGTCTCCGAGCACGATCCCGGTGATCGGCATGAACGAGAGCACGAGGAAGGCCGAGAAGGCCAGCGTGGCGCGGCGCAGCCGCACGCTGGTCCCGAGCGCGGCCAGCGGCAGCACCCAGATGATGTACCAGGGCACGAGCCAGGCCAGCGAAGCGACCAGCGCCAGCGTCGACCAGCCGGCGCCCGAGAGCCAGTCTCCCCGGCGGCGCACGTTGAACGCGATCGCGAGCACCACGGCGACGTTGGCGATGCGCAGCAGCACGGGCGTCCCGCCGCCGAGGCCGGCCAGGTCCCCGATCACGTTCGGGACGCTGAAGTTGGTCAGCAGCGTGCTCTGATCGGAGAGGTTCGGGATCGAGAACCCGAACAGCACCAGGTAGGCGACGGCGAGCACGACCCCGGAGATCGCCGCCCCGGTGAGCACGCGCACCCGCCGCCCATTCGGTCGAGCCGCGATCAGCAGGAACGGCAGCAGCAGGATGGCGGTGAACTTGACCGCCACCGCCAGCATCAGCGCCACGCCGGCGGCGCGGTCGCGGCCATCGAGCAGCAGCGAGATCGCCCCCATGGCCGGGATCAGCATGAACACGTCGTTGTGGAACCCGGGGATCGCGTACATCAGCACCAGCGGGTTGGCCGCCACGAGCAGGACCGCGAAGCGGGGGTCGCGTCCGAGCTGCCGCGCGATCCGGGCCACGAGCGCGATAAAGCCGAGGCTGCCGAGCACCGTCACCACCTTGAGCACCCAGTAGGCGACCGGGAGCGGCATCAGCGCCAGCGGATACGTGGCGACCGTGAACGCCGGCCCATAGGGGCTGCGCAGGTGATGCCAGGTGGTCAGGCGGAGCACGGGGTCGTGCGGCGCCTGCGCGATCACGTGGGTGTACGGATTGAGATTGTGCAGGCCGCCGAGACGGGCGTATCCGATGTAGTTGAAGACGTCGGTCAGCTGCAGCGGCGGGCTCATCAGCAGGATCACGTGCAGCGCGACGATGCAGGCGGCGATCGTGCGCATCGACAGCATCCGGGCCGAGGCCACCACGACCAGGTACGCGGCCGACATGATCACGAGCACCGCGCTGAAGCCGATGCTGATCGCCAGGTCGTTGCGGCCCATCCGCCCGAGCAGCCCGTGCAGCGGGCCCGAGAGCCAGTGCGGGAACGCGACGGAGCTGCGCGGGACGAGCACGCTCGGGCTGCTGGTGGCGACCACCACGACGGCCAGCGCGCACAGGATCAGCGTGGCCAGCGCCAGCCGCCCGGCCAGGGGCCGGACCGCGATCCGCGGCAGCGGCAGCGGCAGCCGGGCGGTCAGCCACGGCGGCCGAGGCAGCGCGACGGCGCCGTCCGATTGGGCAGCTCCAGCGCCGGCCACGGGACGATGCTCGAGCGCCATTGAACGCTCGGCAGGGCTGGAGTCCTGTCGCATTCCCCGAGATACTGCCCGGAAAGGCGTTTGCCGGGATCTTCGGGGAGATTGGGATTCGGTTAAGTGGGCGCCCGCGGCGCCCGGGCTCGTCCGCCGCTGCGGGCGCGCGCGGCGCCCACGCGCCTGCGCCCGGCGCCCACGCGCCTGCGCCGCTGCACCCGCCGTTAACCTCCGAGGACGTGAGCGCCGGCACGCTTGCCCACGAGCTACCCGAGCCCGGCGCCCGCCCGCGCCGGGTCACTCAGGTGATCTCGGGCGACCTCGCCGTCGTCGGCGCGCTCACCGCTCTGGCCGCCGTCCTGCGCTTTGCCGCGATCGGTCACCAGGGCTTCTGGTACGACGAGGGGAGCACGGCGCTGCTGGTCCATGCGTCGCCGATCAGGATGCTGCGGCTGCTGCCGCACCGGGAGTCGACGCCGCCGCTCTACTACTGCCTGGCCTGGGTGTGGGCGCGCGTGTTCGGCTACGGCGAGGCAGGCCTGCGGTCGCTGTCGGCCCTGGCCGGCGTGGCCACCGTGCCGGTGGTGTACGCCGCCGGAGCGCGGCTGATCTCGCGCCGCGCGGGGCTCGTCGCCGCCGCCCTGACGGCCTGCAACCCGCTGCTGATCTGGTACTCGCAGGAGGCGCGATCGTACGCGCTGCTGGTGCTGCTGACCGCGTTCTCGCTGTTCGCGTTCGCGAATGCGAGCGAGGAGCCCTCGCCCCGGCGCCTGACGGTGTGGGCGCTGGCCGCGGTGCTGGCCCTGGCCACCCACTACTACGCCGTGCTGGCCGTCATCCCGGAGGCGGTGTGGCTGCTGGCCGCGCACCGCCGGACCCGCGCCGTGCGCCTGGGCGTCGGTGCGGTGGGTCTGTTCGGCCTGGCGCTGATCCCGCTGGCCGTGGCCCAGGCCGGCACCGGTCACACCAGCTGGATCGCGGCGATCCCGCTCGGGCCCCGGCTCGGCCAGATCCCGCGCCAGTTCCTGATCGGCTTCGGCGCCCCGGCCGCCGGCCGGATGGCGCTCGCCGGGGCGGTGATCGTCGCCGGCGCGCTGGCCTCGCTGACCTGCCGTGCCGACGCGCACGAGCGCCGCGGCGCGCTGCTGGCGGCGTCGATCGTAGCCGCCGGCCTCGCGCTGCAGCTGCTGCTGGCGGCGGGCGGCAGCGACCAGCTGATCACCCGCAATGTGCTGGCGCTGTGGGTGCCGGCGGCGCTCCTCGTCGCCGCGGGCCTGGGCGCCCGCCGCGCCGGCATGCTCGGCCTGGCCGGCGCCGCGGCCCTGTGCGCCGTCGGGGTCGTGGCCGCGGTCGGCGTGATGCGCGATCGCAACCTGCAGCGCCCGGATTGGCGCCCGACGGCGCGCGCGCTCGGGCCCCGCCCGGCGGCCGGGTCGGCGGCGGGTCGCGCGATCCTCGTCCAGCACTACCGCCAGCTGTTGCCGCTGTCGCTGTACATGCCCGGCCTCCGGGCTGTGCCCCGGCGCGGCGCGCTCGTGTCCGAGCTCGACGTGATCTCGATCGCCGCCCCGCGAGTGCGGCTGTGCTGGTGGGGAGCGGCCTGCAACCTGACCGGATCGCAGATGCAGAGCTCATATCCGATCCCCGGCTTCCGGGTCATCTGGCGCCGCCGTGAGCTTCAGTTCACGATCCTGCGCATGGTCGCTTCGGTGCCGGTGCGCCTGACGCCGCGGATCGTCTCGCAGGCGCTCACGACGACGTCGATGGGGCACGACGAGCTGCTGGTCCAGCCGCCCGGTTGAGCAGCTCGACCTCCGCCGCCGTCAGGCGCCGGAAGGACCCGGGTCGCAGGTCGCCGAGCTCCAGCGGCCCGAAACGCACCCGCGCAAGCGTCACCACCGGATGCCCCACGGCTTCGCACATTCGCCGCGCCTGGCGTTTGCGGCCCTCATGGATCGTAATCTCGAGCGTGTCGGGGGACACGCGCCGGACCCGAGCGGGCGCGCTCAGCCCGTCCTCGAGCCGGACGCCGTCACGCAGGTTCCTCAGCGCCCGGTCGCGGACCGGGGCCCCGGTGACGACGGCGCGGTAGGTCTTGGGGACCTCGAAGCTGGGATGGGTGAGCCGGTGCGCCAGCTCACCGTCGTTGGTGAGCAGGATCAGACCGGTGGTGTCGAGGTCGAGCCGCCCGACCGGGTACAGGCGGGCAGGACCCCCGACCAGCGAGACCACCGTGCGCCGGCCCTGCGGGTCGCTCGCCGTCGAGATCACCCCGGCCGGCTTGTTGAGCGCGTAGACCACGCGCGTCTGCGATTCCTGGACCCGGGCGCCGTCGAAGGCGACCTCGTCGCGCTCGGACACGTCGCGGGCGGGATCGGCGACGACGGACCCGCCGATCGTGACCCGCCCGGCTCTGATCAGCTCCTCTGCGGCCCGCCGCGACGCGACCCCCGAGGAGGCGAGGTACTTCGCCAGTCTCACGTCCTGCCACCATAGACAGGATGGATCTGACCCTGCTCGAGCAGACGCTGGCCGAACTCGGCCAACCCGCCTACCGCAACCGGCAGGTAGGGAGATGGGCGGCGCAAGGCGCCGCCTGTTTCGAGGACATGACCGACCTGCCGCGCGATCTCCGCCTGACGCTGACCGAGCGAGTGCCGTTCTCGACCCTCACGGTGGACGGAGAGGCGCGGTCCCGGGACGGAACCGTCAAGACCCTGTTCCGGACCCACGACGGCCGGCCGGTCGAGGCGGTGCTGATGCGCTACCGGGACGGGCGCCGCTCGCTCTGCCTCTCCTCGCAGTCCGGCTGTCCACTCACCTGCACCTTCTGCGCCACCGGGCAGATGAAGTTCGGCCGCAACCTGAGCGCATCGGAGATCGTCGACCAGGCGCTTCACTTCCGCCGCATGAGCGAGCTCGACCACGCCGTGTTCATGGGCATGGGCGAGCCGATGATGAACCTCGACAGCGTGCTCGGCGCCTGCGAGCGACTGCCGGACCTCGGGATCACCCATCGCCGCACCGCGATCTCGACCGTGGGCTGGATCCCGGGCATCGAGCGCCTGGCCCAGGAGCGGATGCCCGTGCGCCTGGCCCTGTCGCTGCACGCGGCCGACCCGGCCCTGCGCTCGGAGCTGATGCCCGTCAACGATCGCTACCCGCTGGCCGACGTGCTGGCCGCCTGCCGCGATCACTACGAGCGCAAGCGCCGCCAGGTGTTCGTCGAATACGTGATGCTGGCCGGCGTCAACGACTCCCACGGCCAGGCGGTGAAGCTCGCCGAGGCCCTGGATCCGCGGGTCTTCAAGGTCAACCTGATCCCCTACAACCCGACCGGCTCGGCCTACCGCGGCTCGAGCCCGAAGGCGATCGGCGCGTTCCAGGACGAGCTCGAGCGCCGCGGAGTGAGTGCGACGGTCCGGCTGACCCGCGGGCAGGACATCGACGCGGCCTGCGGTCAGCTGGCGGCTCGGGCGGCCTGAGACCAGGCTCGGCGCCGGCCGCGAGGCGGCCAGGGCGCCTCAGCCCGTGCCGGCCCGCGCCTCGCCGGCGCGCATCAGCCGGTCACGCAGCTCGGCCTCGATCTCGGGCGAGGGGTCGAACTCGGAGGAGTCAGGGAGCTCGTCGATCGATCGCAGCCCGAACAGGCGCAGGAACAGGTCGGTGGTCCGGTACAGGATCGCGCCGAACTGCGAGCGGCCGGCCTCCTCGACCAGCCCGCGCTCGAGCAGCGTCGCGGCGGCCGATTCCGCGTTCACGCCGCGGATGCGCGCAATCTCGGGCCGGGACACGGGCTGCAGGTAGGCCACGATGGCCAGCGTCTCGGCCTGCGCGGGCGTCAGCGGCGGGGTGCGCGGGCGGGCCAGCAGCCGCCGCGCGGCCGGCTCGGCATCGGGGTGGGTGGCCAGGACGTACCCGCCGGCCAGCTCGCGCAGCACCAGCCCGCGGCGCTCGAACTCGTAGTGCTCACGCAGGCGCTCAACGGCGGTCACCACTTCGTGCAGGTCGGATTCGGTGGCGTCGGCCAGGGCGGCGGCGTCCACCGGCTCGGCGCTCAGGAACAGCAGCGCCTCGATCGTGCGCTCGAGCTCGGCGGTCATGCCGAGAGCTCTCGGCTGCGGACGGGGGCGTCGATCGTGATCTCCCCGAACGGCTCGTCCTGCGTCCAGGTCAGCTCGCCCTGCTTGTAGAGCTCGAGCAGGGCGAACAGCGTCACGGCGACCGTGACCCGATCCACCCGGGCCACCGCAGCGTCGAACGTGAAGCTGCCGTGGCGCAGCATCGCGCGCAGGTGCGCGAGCCGTTCGGAGACGCTCACCTTGGCCACCGTCATGTGCCGCACGTCGACGGGCGGCGGCAGCTCGAGCAGACCGCCGAGCGCGGCCGCCAGCGCGCGGGGGTCATAGACGGCGATGGCGTCCGGCAGCGAGGCGCGCCGCAGCCACGGCGGCAGCGGCGCCGAGCGGAAGCGGTGGCCCGATTCCGCCTCGAGCGTGCGCGACAGGTGCTGCGCGACGGCGCGGTAGCGGTGGGCGTCGAGCAGGCGAACCAGCAGCTCCTCGGCCGCCTCGCCCGGATCGAGGTCGATCTCCTCCTCTTCCTCACCCGGCAGCATCAGCCGGGACTTCAGCTCCAGTAGCGCCGCGATCAGGACCAGGAACTCGGTGGCGGCCTCGAGGTCGAGCTCGCCCCGGCGCTCCAGATGATCGATGTAGGAGATCACGATCTCGGCCAGGTCGACCTCCAGCAGGTCCACCTCCTCGCGCAGAATCAGCGTCAGCAGGAGGTCGAACGGACCCGCGAACACGTCGAGGTCGAGCTCGAGGTCGATCAGCCGCACGGTGCAGACGTTACAAGCGCTCCCGGACCGGCCCGAAGCCCATCGCGGCGCGGACGTCTCCGAGCGTCTCTGAGGCGATCGGCCGGGCCTTGGCCGCCCCGGTGTCGAAGATCCGGTCGAGGCCCTCGACGTCAGCCCGCAGCTCGTCGTAGCGCTCCCGCACGGGAGCCAGGAATTCCACCACCGCCTCGGCGACAGCCTGCTTGAAGGCCCCATATCCGAACCCCTCGAATTCCCGCTCGATCTCCTCCGGCGAGGTGTGCCTGACGGCGGCCAGGATCTGGATCAGGTTCGAGATCCCGGCCTTGTCAGGGGAGCGCCTGATCTCGGTGCCGGAGTCGGTGACCGAGGCGCGCAGCTTCTTGACCACCACCTCGGGCGGATCGAGCACCAGCACGGTCCCCTGGGGGCTCCCGCCGGTGGTCGACATCTTGCGGTCGGGGAACTGCAGGTCCATGATCCGGGCGCCCACCTCGGGGATGCGGTGCTCGGGGACCACCAGCGTCTCGCCGAAGCGCTGGTTGAAGCGCTCGGCGATGTCGCGCATCAGCTCGATGTGCTGGCGCTGGTCATCCCCGACGGGAACCTCGTCGGCCCGGTAGGCCAGCACGTCGGCCGCCTGCAGCACTGGATAGAAGAACAGGCTCGCGGACACCAGCTCGCGCTGCGGACCGGCCTTGTCTTTGAACTGGTGCATGCGGTTCAGCTCACCCCACGAGGTGACGCTGCACAGCAGCCAGGTCAGCTCCGTGTGCTCCATCACGTCGCTCTGGCGGAAGAAGATGCAGCGCTCGGGATCGAGGCCGGCGGCCAGCAGGATCGCGGCGGTGTCGTACACCGACTCGCGCAGGGCCGCGGGCTCGAACGGCACGCTGGTCGCGTGCAGGTCGACGACGCAGAAGATCGCGTCGCCACGGTCTTGACCCGCCACGTACTGCTGGATCGCGCCGATGTAGTTGCCGAGGTGCTTGCGCCCGGTCGGCTGGATGCCCGAGAAGATGCGCATGGCTGAACGCGGCAGGCTAGCGGCCGCGGCCCTACCTGGCCGCGACGGCGGTCCCCGGGGAGCGCTTGGCGGCGTCGCGCTGGGCCAGCCACCACGCCGCCACCACGCCGCCGATGGCCCCGCTCACATGGCCCTGCCAGGAGACGCCGTAATGCGGCACCAGGCTGGAGAGCAGCGCCCCTCCCCAGATCACGGCCACCACCGCGCCGATCAGCAGCTCGAGCCTGCTGTGGTCGAAGAATCCCCGCGCCAGCAGGTAGGACGCATAGCCGAAGACGAGGCCGCTGGCCCCCACGGTGACCGAGTGCGAGGGCCCGATCAGCCACGTCCCCAGGCCGCCGATCACGATCACGATCAGCGTCAAGATGGCCAGCCGCGCCGCGCCCCGCAGAGCGATGATCGCTCCCATCACTACCAGCGGGATCGTGTTGTCGATCAGGTGCGGGAAGCCGACGTGCAGGAACGGCGCGGTGAAGATCCCCCACAAATGGCCGACGCTGCGCGGGTAGATGCCGTCGCCGTCGAGCCGCTGGCTGTCCAGCGCATTGACGACCTCGACCAACCACATGATCGCCACGATCGCCACCAGCAGCTGAATGCCCTCCCGCTGCGTCTCGCCCTCGCGCGGGGTGACCGGTGCCTTGGAGGGGGTGGTGACGCTCACGGACACGATTCTCGCATTCCGGTGACTCCGGCCGTGCAAGTCGCCGGCCGGGGGTGTGTTGTGGGGCCCGGAGGGGGCGTTTCGGATCGGGCCCAGAACGGCGGCGCCCCTACCGCGCCAGCACCTCCGCGGCGATCGCCAGCGCCACCTCGGACCGTTGCCGCAGCGAGGGCGCGAACACGAACTCGCCGGGCGTGTGGGCGCCGCCGCCGCGCGGGCCGAGCCCGTCGACGGTGAGCGCGATCGCGGCGGCGAAGTGGCTCGCGTCGCTGGCGCCACCGCGGGAGGCGGACGCGATCGGCCGCCCCAGCCGCGCACCGGCTCCCGTGAGCAGCGTCTCTGTGGCCGCCCGGCTGTCCATGCCGGGCCACTCGCGCAGCAGCTCGGGCTCGAGCCGGACCCCGGCGAGCTCGGCGGGCACGGCGTCCCTCACGGGTTCGAAGGCGCCGAGCCTGACCGCCCGCAGGTCGAGCATCAGCTCGCCCTGCGCCGGAACCACGTTCAGCGCGTCTCCGGAGCGCATCACGGTCGGCACTACGCTCAGGTGATCCGGGCCGTCGGGCGCGTGCCGCTTGGCCAGCTCGCCGGCGATCTCAGCCAGGGCGAGCAGGGCGTTGCGGCCCTGGTCGGGGGCCGAGCCCGAGTGCGCCGACCGGCCGAAGGCGTGCACGCGCAGGGTTCCGGCGGCCTTGCGGCGCACCACGACGGCGTCCTCGCCGTCACGACTGCGCTCTCCGGCCTCGAAGCAGAGGCAGGCGTCGTAGCCGGCGAACCGCTCCACGTGGCCGAACCGAGTGGTCCGCCATTCCTCGTCGGTGACCAGCAGCACGGCGATCTCGGCGAACTCGCCCGACACCGCGGCCAGGGCTCGGGCGACGCCCAGCGCCAGCACCACCCCGCCCTTCATGTCGGCTGTGCCCGGGCCGTAGAGCCGATCGCCGTCGCGGCGCATCGGTCCGTGCGCGTGATGCCCGATCACCGTGTCGAGGTGCCCGAGCAGCAGCAGCCGGCGTGAACCGTGGCCGGCGATCCGGGCCAGCATGTCGGGCGCGCACCCCGCCGTCGAGCATGGCACGCGATCGATCCGAGCCTCCGGAGGCAGCAGCGCCGCGCACACCGCGATCGCCTCCTCGGCCCCGTCGAGATCGCCAGAGGGAGACGAAACGGCCACGAGCGCCTCAAGCTCGCGCTCGGAGCGGGCGGCGATCTCAGACGCGGCGTCAGCGATCGAGATCCCCACGCCCGGCACGCTACTGGAACCCCGCCGGCGCGAGCGTCCCCGGCCGCGCCCAGGCGCCTCCGGCGCCCGAGCCGGCCCTCACCCGGCGTCCCACGGCGCCAGCGCGGTCGCGATGCCGGCGCGGTCGAGGCCGGCGCCGAGACAGCACAGCAGCGCCACCCGGGCCGCCGCCGGCGAGAGGAACGGGGCGCAGATCGCCCCGCTGGCCCGGAGGTCGGACTCCGAGCCGGCGAATCCGTAGGTCGAGAACATCATCGACCCCCGCTCCGGCCGGCAGGTCACGAGTACCGGCGTCCGCGTCGCCGCGCTCTGCAGCTCGCCGAGCGCAGGCACCGATACATGGCCGGCGCCGAGCGCGACGAACACGACGCCGTCCGAGCTCTCCGCCGCCCGGCGCAGCGCGGCCCCGTCGTCGCCGAGTCCTGTCGATACGACCTCGACCCGGTGCTCGAGCCGGGTGACGGCCAGCGGCTCGGGGCGCATCGGAGATGCGTGGAGCCACAACCGGCCCTCGACGACCCGCCCCACCGGGCCGGCGGTCGGCGATCCGAACGCGGCCGGCCCGCTGCTGTCGACCTTGCGCACGGTCATCGCGCCGTGGATCTCGCCGCCGAACACGACCACCACGCCCAGGCCCGACGCGCGCTCCGAGCCCGCGACGGCGACCGCGTCGAGGAGGTTGGCGGCGCCGTCGGCACCGGGGCTCGAGGACGGCCGGCTGGCACCGGTGAGCACGATCGGCGCGTCGGCGTCATGGAGCATCGCGCACAGAACAGCAAGCTCCTCGAGCGTGTCGGTGCCGGTCGTGAGCGCGACTCCCTCACCGGCCCGGGCGGCGGCCGCGGCGCGCGCGGCGAGCTCGAGCGCCTGCCCGAGATCGATCTGGGTGCCCGGCAGCGAGAGCACGGTCTCGGCCGCCAGCTC
>Ga0209839_10000516_pt1 | contig 19497 bp, 9 predicted proteins | sample OrgsoiDNA2013050_FD_185800 | JGI IMG/M metagenome (GOLD analysis project Ga0209839, IMG submission 185800) | Permafrost soil microbial communities from the Arctic, to analyse light accelerated degradation of dissolved organic matter (DOM) -... | ecosystem: Environmental > Terrestrial > Soil >... | reverse complement strand
GGGGGGGGGGGGGGGGGGGGGGGGTACTGCCAGTGCGGCGCTGACAGGATCGGCTTCGGACTGGCTGGCGGGTGCGGCTTCGATGATTGGGTTATCAGCTCCTCCGGGCGACGTGCCGGAGGCCGGGCAACTCGTTCGAGTGCGCGGCCAGCAGTGGGTGGTCTCCGGCGTGCGGGAGAGCCGCCAGCCGGTCGATGAGCTGGCCGCGAGCCGGCTGCCGGGCCGCACTCTGGTCAGGCTGACCAGCGTCAGCGATGACGACCTCGGCGAGGACTTGACGGTGGTCTGGGAGGTGGAGCCGGACCGCGAGGTGGTCCCGGCGACGCGCCTGCCCGCGGTGACACCGGACGGCTGGGATGACCCGCAGCGGCTGGGCGCGTTCCTGGATGCGGTGCGGTGGGGCACGGTCGTTAGCGCCGACACGCGGACGCTGCAGTCCCCGTTCCGGTCCGGGATCACGATCGAGGAGTACCAGCTCGAACCGGTGGCCCGTGCGCTGGCGATGCCCCGGGTCTGCCTGCTGATCGCTGACGATGTGGGGCTGGGCAAGACCATCGAGGCGGGGATGGTCGTCCAGGAGTTGCTGCTGCGGCACCGGGCCCGGCGGGTCCTCGTGGTGTGCCCGGCTGCCCTGACGCTGAAGTGGCACGAGGAAATGGCCGCGAAGTTCGGCCTGGACTTCACGATCCTGGATGCTGCCGCGCTTCGTGAGCTGCGCCGCACCCATGGCCTGGAGGCCAACCCGTTCGCGGTGTACCCGCGGGTGATCATCAGCCTGCAATGGCTGCGCACGCCGCGGGTGCAGCGTCTGCTCGACGAGGTCCTGACGCCCCCGTCCCGTTATCCGGGATATTTCGACCTGTTAATCGTGGACGAGGCGCACCACTGCGCGCCGCCCGCGCCGGCCCGCGGTCGCGGGTATGCGGTGGACAGCAAGCAGACCGGGGCGGTGCGCCGGGTCGGCGACTACAGCCAGCACCGGCTGTTCCTGTCCGCGACGCCGCACAACGGCTACCCGGAGTCGTGGCAGGCGCTGCTGGCGATGCTCGACCCGCAGCGGTTCACCCGGGGCGTGGAGCCGGACCCGGCGGTCCTGGATCAGGTCATGGTGCGCCGCATGAAGAGCGACCTGAGACTCCCCGACGGATCGCCGCGCTTCCCCGGCCGGGACACCCGGGCGATCGAGGTGAGCTACACCGAGGCGGAGCAGAAAGTCCACGAGCTCCTGCAGCAGTACACGCTCAGCCGGCGACGGGTTCCGGGAGTGGCCTCGGCCCGGGCGGGCGACCTGGTCACGCTGGTGCTGAAGAAACGCCTGTTCTCCTCGCCCGCGGCCTTCGCCAGCACGCTCGAGGCTCACCAGGACAGCCGCGAGGCAGCCGCGCGGGCGGACCTGGCCGGGGACGAGCTGCCGGACTGGCTGGCCGAGGCCCTGGAGTGGGACGCCGAGCCAGCCGACGACGACGCGGGCAGCGAGACCGAGCGGGAGCTGTTCGCCCGGCTGGCGAGCCTGCAGCCGACGTCATCCTCTATGGAGGCGGCGCTGCTGGCGCAGCTCGCCGACTGGACGGAGCAGTTCGCGGAGCCAGCGGACAGCAAGGCCCGGGCGCTCATCGAGGAACTGGACCGGGTCTGCCGCCCGGGCGGGAACTGGGCCGCGGGCGAGCGGGTCATCGTGTTCACCGAGTACGTGGCCACCCAGCGGTGGCTGGCGGGACTGCTGGACGCGCGCGGGCTGGGCGGTGACCGGCTCGGCCTGCTGTACGGGGGGATGGAGGAGCGCAGGCGCGAGCACCTGAAGGCGGCGTTCCAGGCCGCTCCCGACCGCGATCGGGTGCGCATCCTGCTCGCCACCGACTCGGCGAGCGAGGGTATCGACCTGCAGCGGCACTGCCACCGGGTGATCCACTACGACATCCCGTTCAACCCCAACCGGCTGGAGCAGCGGATCGGCCGGGTGGACCGGCACGGCCAGCACCACGAAGTCGAGGTCGCCCACTTCGTCGGGTCGAACTGGGAGCACGCGCCGGCCGGGTCCTACGAGGCCGACCTGGAGTACCTGTCGCGGGTGGCGCAGAAGGTGGCGGTCGAGCGGCGGGACCTGGGCAGCGTCAACCCGGTCCTCGCGCATGCGGTCGAGGCGCGCATGCTCGGCCGGCCGGTGCTCATCGACCCGCTGACCGTGGCGCCCAGGCCGTCGACCAGCATGCTGCGTTCCGAGCGCGATCTGCGCGAGCAGGTCCGCCGGCTGCACGATCAGCTTGAAACGAGCGTCCGGCAGCTCCACGTGGCCCCCGCCAACGTGCGCCGGGTCGTGGATACCGCCCTGGCGATGGCCGGGCAGCCGCCGCTCGCCGAGGTCGGCGGCGCTTCCGGCGCCGGGCTCATCGCCCCGCCGGACCTGCGCTCGGGCTGGGAACGCACGCTCGCCGGGCTGGCCGACCCGCTCAGCGGGGAGCCCCGGCCGCTCACCTTCGACGCGGCCGTGGCCGGCGAGCGTGACGACGTAGTGCTGGCCCACCTGGAGCATCCGCTGGTGGCCCAGGCGACCCGGCTGCTGCGCAGCGCCATCTGGGGCGGGCGTGCCGCCCTGCACCGGGTGGCGGCGCTCCGCTTTATGCCGCCCGACGAGGCGGGCGTGGACGGGCTGCTGGTGGCGGTCTTCGCGCGGCTCGTCGTCGTGGGGGCGGACGGCGGGCGGCTGCACGAGGAAGTGATGCTGACGGCCCGGGTCGTGCCGCAGGCGGGCCGGTCCCGTCGGCTGGAGCTGGAGCAGCCCCGGTACGGGGCGCTGCGGGCGGCCGTGGAGGACGCGCTGGAGCCGTCGGCCTGCCGCCCGGCGTCGGCCGCGGACCGGCTGCGCCTGGCGGAGCGCTGGGCCGACCTCGAGCCTGATCTCGCCGGGGACGTGCGAGCGCGGGCCGCCGAGCGGCTGACCTCACTGCAGCGGACCCTGGAACGCCGGCGCATCGACGAGACCCGGCGCGTCGAGACGGTGTTCACCCAGCTGCACCTGACGCTGGAGACCGCGCTGGCCGGCCCGGGTCCGGTTCAGCTCACGCTCGACGACTTCGACGCTCCCGAGCTGCACCAGCTGGAACGGGACCGGCAGGCCTGGCAGAGCCGCCTTGACGGACTGGGGGAGGAGAGGGCCCGCGAGCTGGCGAGCATCGAGCGCCGGTACGCGAGCGTGCGGGAGCTGGTGTTCCCGTTCGCGGTGGCGCTATGCGTACCCGACGCGCTGCCGGGTTCCGATCAGGGAGCGGGCGGATGATTCCCCGGCGCAGCCGTCTTCCCGGTGGTGTGGGCGAGGAGATCCGCCGCCGCCATTCCTGGCTGGAGCTGCTGCAGACCTCTGGCCCGTTCCTCACCCTGCCGGTCGTGCACCGGGTCTTCCCCAACGGGCTCGCGCCGGTGCCCGTGCCGCAGCGGGCCCGGCTGCGCGGGCTCGTCGCCGCGATGCTCGATGACCGGGGCGCGAGCAGGCACGCGGTCATCGAGACGCTGCTGCGGGACGCTCTCGACTGGCAGCAGCACCTCCGGATCGACTCCGCTATGCCGCAGGCCCTCGCCGAGGTGGTCGCCGAGCACGGCGTCCTCGTCCGGCCCGATTTCGGCTTCTACGCCGAAGAGTCCCCCGACAGCGACGGCGACGAAGAGGACGACGACGACAGCTTGGACGAGCAGGACAGTCCCGGCCGCCAGGCAGCCGTCAGCGAGCTGGCGGCGGGTGGCGGCGGGCCGTGGAAGCTGCTCGGCTGCTACCTGCCGTGGGGCAGCCATCCGCTGACCCGGACGACGGCCGGGGGCTGGACCGCCAGCCCGGTCGAGCGCCTCGCGGTCCTGCTGCGCGCCCGGGACGTGCCAGTCGGCCTGGTCACCGATGGCCGCTGGTGGGCGCTGGTGTGGGCGCCGCGCCGGGGCACGACCGGCGCGGCGGTCTGGGACGCCAGCCTGTTCAGCGAGGAGCCCGCGGCGCTGCAAGCGCTGGTCGCATTGCTGCAGCGGTCCCGCTTCCTCGCGGCCGCCCCGCCCGACCGGCTGCCCGCGCTGCTCGCCGAGAGCCTGGAACGGCAGGAGGAAGTCACCGAGACGCTTGGCCGCCAGGTGCGCGAGGCCGTCGAGATGCTGGTCACGACCCTGGACCGGCTGGACCGCGAGTCCGGCGGCAGCCTGCTCGCGGGCGTGGACGACGACGACCTGTACGCGGGCGTCGTCACCGTGATGATGCGCGTGGTGTTCCTGCTGTTCGCCGAGGAGCGCCGACTGCTGCCCAGCGACGACGATCTGTACGTCACCGCCTACAGCGTCGGCCACCTCGTCGACCAGCTCGACCAGCAGGCCAGCCTCGGCGGCGAGCAGACCCTGGAGAACCGGACCGCCGCCTGGCACCGGCTGCTCGCCCTGACCCGCGCGGTGTCCGCCGGCGTCGCGCACGAGGACCTGCGGCTGCCCGCCTACGGCGGCGGCCTGTTCGACCCGGACCGCTACCCCTGGCTGGAAGGCCGCGCCCCCGGCGATCCCGCCGCGGCGGCCCGGCCGCCCGCCGTGGACGACCGGACCGTGCTGCGGATGCTGCGTGCGGTCCAGTACGTGACCATCGGCGGCGAGCGGCGTCGGCTCACCTTCCGCGCGCTCGACGTCGAGCAGATCGGCTACGTCTACGAGGGCCTGCTCGAACTGGAGGTCCGCACCGCCACCGAGCCGGTCCTCGGCCTGGCCCGCCCGTCCGGCTGGCCACAGCGGATCAAGTACGACGCCGAGGTCACCCTGTCCGACGCCAGCGGCCGGCTCGGTTCCGCGGCCCTGCCGGAATGGCTCGCCGAGCGCACTGGCTGGACCGCCAAGCGAGTTCAGGCCGCACTGGAAAAACCTCTGAATCCTGAACGAGGCGCCTCCCTGCGCCGCGCTGTCGGGAACGACTCCGCCTTGACGCGGGACCTGACCCCCTTCCTGGGTCTGCTCCGCGACGACGAGCGCGGCCTGCCCGTCATCACGCTGCCCGGCGGCCGGTACGTCGCGCGCAGCAGTCGCCGCGCCGCAACAGGGACCCACTACACGCCCCGGGCGCTGGCCGAGGAGGTCGCCGAGGGCGCGCTCCAGCCGCTCGTCTACCGGCCCGGCCCGCTCGAAACCGGCGATCAGGCCCGGTGGCGCCCGCGGCCCTCCGAGCAACTCCTCGACCTGCGGGTTGCTGACATCGCGATGGGCTCTGGCGCGTTCCTGGTCGCCGCCTGCCGCTACCTGGCCGACAAGCTGGTCGAGGCCTGGCAGGCCGAGGGCCGGGCTGACGCCCTGGCTATGGCCCTGCATCAGGAAGCGGGCCGAACCGGGGCGGACGCGGAGACCGAGGGCATCCTCCTCGACGCGCGGCGCCTGGTCGCCGAGCACTGCCTGTACGGGGTGGACATCAACCCGCTCGCCGTGGAGATGGCTAAGCTGTCGCTCTGGCTGATCACGATGGACCGGGAACGACCGTTCGGCTTCCTCGACGACCGGCTCGTCCACGGCGACAGCCTGCTCGGCCTGACCGATCCGCAGCAACTCGAAGAGCTGCACCTGATCCCGGCGGACGGACGGCGGCTGCACGCGGGCACCCTGGACTTCGCCGACGGCTGGCGCTCCCGCCTGCAACAGGCCGCCGACCTGCGCCGCCGCATCACCGCTGCGTCGGTAGTGACGATCCGGGACATCGAGTTCAAGGCGCGACTGCTGGCCGAGGCGGACGAACTGTCCGGCACCCTCACGGCCGCGGCCAACGCGGTCACGGCGACGGGCCTGGCTGCGGCGAAGCTACGCGGCAAGAAGTGCGACGGGGCGTTCCTGGAGTTGTCGATCCGGGTGGCCAACGGGCTGGACGATTCGGCTGGGCTGGAGGAGTGGGCGCAGGAGAGGTTGCAGGCGGGCAAGCCGCCGGGGATCGTGGACCGCGAGCCGCTGCACTGGCCGCTGGCATTCCCGGAGGTCTTCTCGGACGCGGCGCAACCAGGCTTCGACGCGATCCTGGGCAACCCGCCGTTCCTGGGCGGGCAGAAGATCTCGGGGACTCTGGGCGACGACTACCTGGCCTGGCTGCAGCGCTGGGACGGCCGGGATGTGAAGGGGAGCGCGGACCTGGCCGCCCGGTTCGTGCTACGCGCGGAACGCCTGCTCTCGGCACGCGGTCAGGTGGGCTTTGTCACGGTCAACACGCTGGTCGAGGGCGCGACGCTCCGGGTTGGGCTGGAACAGGTAACTAGTCAGGGGCTGACTATCCGGCAGGGCCGCTCTCCCCATCCGTGGCCAACGGCCAGCGCGAACCTGCAGATCGTGGAGCTATGGGCCAGCCATGCTCCGGTGTCGAAAGGCGCCACATTGTTCTGGCTGGATGGCGAGGAGGTTCCGGCGATCGGCCCGGACCTCGAACCCTACGGACGCATCCGTGGTCGGCCCAAGCGACTGCGGGAGAACGAAGGCATCGCCTTCGTTGGCTCATATGTTCTGGGGCTTGGATTCACGCAGACCTTCGACCAGAAGGATGAGCTGATCGCCCGTGACCCGCGTAACGTCGATGTGCTCCAGCCTTATGTAATTGGCAAGGACCTTAACCAGCGGCCTGACTGCTCGGCAAGCCGCTGGATCATCAATTTCCGTGGGTGGCCGCTTTCACGGGCAGAGGAATATCCGGACTGCATGGAGATTGTCCGCCGTCTCGTAAAGCCCAATCGTGACAAGGTAAAGCAGCGGGACGCGCGTGAAACTTGGTGGAGATTCACGCGCCCGAGGCCAGAATTGTACGAGGCGATCAAGGGCCTCGATCATGTCTTAGCGATCTCGCTTGTGAGCAACGCTGTCATGCCTGTCCGTGTATCGAATGGTCAGGTATTCGCTCATAAGTGTGCAGTTTTCTCCCTAGACGACTTCGCAGACTTGGCGGTGCTGTCATCCAGCGTCCACTCCACTTGGGTGGTCCGCTACACCTCCACTATGCGTACTGACATCAATTATTCCCCTTCAGATGTGTTCCTCACGCTGCCGCGACCTGAGCCGACGGCGGAGCTGCACGTGCTCGGCCGGGATCTGGATGAGAATCGACGGGAACTCATGCTCTCTAGGGCATGGGGATTGACCAGCACCTACAACCGGGTCCGTGACCCTGACTGCCACGACCCCGCCATCCGTCAGCTCCGAGAGATTCACGAGCAGATCGACGAGGCCGTGTTGCGTGCCTATGGCTGGGACGACCTCGACCTGAAGATCGGCCATCACCCGACGAAGATCGGCTTGCGCTGGACCGTTGGCAAGGAGGCCCGGTTCGAGTTGCTGGATCGGCTGCTCGAAGAGAATCACCGGCGGTATGCGAAGGAGCAGTCGTGACCGTGACCGGCCAGGGGCCCGAGGCCGGGCAGGCGTCCTCGTTCGAGGTGCGGGCCGAGCTGGAGAAGCTGCTCGAACGTGACTTGCTCGGCCCCGGCGACGGGCCGGACGAGGAGCTGCCGCCCGGTATTTCCCCGGCCGCGCGCTACCTTCTCGGCCGCCTGGTTCCGCGGCACCCGCCCGCCGAGCCGCCAGGGCCAGCCGACCCCGTCGCGCAGGAGGACGAGGCTGAGCCGTCGGCCCCGGATGCGCCAGGCACAGAGTCAGACGGGGCCGACCCTTCGGCGGTGGACCGGGAGGTGCTGGCCGGTGGTGATGACTCCGGCGACGACGAGGCCGAGAGCGAGGCGACGGTCCGGACCGGGTCCATGGCGGCGTCCGCGATCGGGCTCGCGTTCAGTGTGCCGGCCGACGTCGACCTGGTCCTTGTTACTGCTAAGTGGGGGCGGTACGAGCGCACCCCGTCGGAGGTTCATCTGACCGAGCAGGGCCGGCCGCGCATCGTGTGGCGTCGTCACCAGGCGGGCGGCGAGTTGGAGGTGCCGCTGGGCGCCGATGGCACCGGCGTCCTCATCCCGGATCCCGGCCAGGAGGGCGTGGTCGTCCAGTACACGGTCCGGCACCGCGGGGCGCGGCGGGTGGTCGAGCTGGCGCTGGTGAACGCCCAGCGGGCGGCGGCCAGCTCGCCCGACACCGCGCGGCTCTACCAGGTCGGGATGACGGTGACCGCGCTGGACGGGCACCGGGCCATCTTCGCCGGGCACAACGATCCCGAGCTGGACGAGCCGCCGGGCGGCCACGACGACGAGCGGCTGCATTTGCAGCTCCTGTACCGGGCGAGCCGGGAGTATGCTCACGGCCGCCAGTGCGCGGTGGACGCGGCGGTCCGCGACGGCGAGCGCCGCGCGTGGCGGCTGTCCACGACCTGCTTCCCGGCGGCGGAGGTGCCGGTCGTGGTGCCGGGGTCGGTACCTGGCCTGACGCTGGACATGGCCCGGCTCGGCAGCCCGGAGCTGGCCAGCGACGAGCTGGTGCGGGCGCTGCGCCCGCTGGTCAGCGGGTACCGGGCCTGGCTGGACGCGCAGCAGGCACGGCTGACCGAGGACGCCGAGGTGGCCCGGTACGCGCCGGCGGGCGAGCACGCGCTGGAGCGGGCCCGTGAGGTAGCTAACCGGCTAGACCGGGCCATCGATCTGCTGCGCCGCGACGGGATCGCGCGGGAGGCGTTCCGGTTCGCGAACCAGGCGATGGCCCTGCAGCGGGTACGCAGCGAGCTGGTGCGCGCTCGGCTGGCCGAGCCCGGCGCGAGCGTGTCCGCGCTGCTGCGCCGGTTCGACAAGCCTGGGTACCGGAGCTGGCGGCCGTTCCAGCTCGCGTTCGTGCTGCTGTGCCTGCCGGGACTGACCGACCCGCGGCATGCCGATGCCCGGCGCGGCGCGGCCGACGCCGAGGTTCAGCTGCTCTTCTTCCCGACCGGCGGCGGCAAGACCGAGGCCTACCTGGGCTTGGCCGCCTACACGTTCGCGATCCGCCGACTGCAGGGGGTCGTCGGCACGGGCGAGGATGCCCGCGACGGCAGCCGGGGCGTCGCCGTGCTGATGCGGTACACGCTGCGGCTGCTCACGGCGCAGCAGTTCCAGCGGGCCGCCGCGCTGGTGTGCGCGTGTGAGGAGTTGCGCCGGGAGCGACTGGCCGCCGGGGATGCCCGATGGGGAACGACCCCGTTTCGGGTGGGGCTTTGGGTCGGGGCGAGCGTCACTCCCAACAGCTTCGAGGATGCCGAGCGGCAGATCACGGAGAGCAAGGGTTATGAGGCCGCGATCGGCGGCCCGCTGCAGCTCGTGGCCTGCCCGTGGTGCGGGTCCCGGCTGTCGGGCAGCCGCGACCTCACGACGAGCAGGCTGCGCCGTCGGGTGCTGCTGCACTGCAGCGACCCGGAGGGGGACTGCCCGTTCACGCCGCGCAGGTCCCCGGCCGAAGGGCTGCCGGTGCTCACGGTGGACGAGGAGATCTACCGGCTCACCCCGGCGCTCGTGATCGCCACCGTGGACAAGCTGGCCCAGCTCCCGTGGCGGGCGGCCACGGCGCCGCTGTTCGGGCTGGTGGCGACCGAGTGCCCGCGGCACGGCTGGCAGAACCCGGAGTTCGCCTCTTTCTGCAATGTCCGTCATCCGCCGTCCGCCGCCGCCGGGCTGCCCGCCGCGGTGGCCGGGCCGGTGCTGCGGCTGCGGCCGCCGGACCTGATCATCCAGGATGAGCTGCACCTGATCAGCGACGCCCTCGGCTCGATGGTCGGCCTCTATGAGACCGTCGTGGACCGGCTTTGCACCCGGCGGGATAGCGGGGGAGCGGCCATCCGGCCGGTGCTGGTGGCGTCGACGGCGACGGTGCGCCGCGCCGGCGACCAGGCCGAGCAGGTGTTCGCGCGCGGGCTGACGGTGTTCCCGCCGCCGGTCATCGACGCGGGCGAGACGTTCTTCTCCGCCATGCAACCGTCGTCGCCCTCGGCGCCTGGCCGTCGCTACCGGGGCGTCCTCGCGCCGGGCGAGCGGCTGAAGGCCGTGGAGATCCGGGTGGTCTCCGCCCTGCTGGAGCATGGCCAGTACCTGCTGGACCGGTATGGGATGGCCGCCGACCCGTACCTGACGGTGGTCGACTACTTCACCTCGACCCGGGAGCTCGCAGGCATGCGGCGGCTGGTCGACGACGACATCGCGGACCGCCTCGCCAGCCAGCAGGTCGCCACCCGGCGGCGCCGGCCGCGGGTGGATGAGCTGACCGGGCGGATGCCGAGCAGCCGCATCGCGTCGACGCTCGCGGAGCTGGAGCGGCCGTTCGACCCGGCCGCCGACTCGACGGCGGCGCTGGCGGAGTTCCGGCGCGACCCGGCCGCCGCCCTGGCCCGGGCGGAGGGGCGGATACCGGCGATCGACGTGCTGCTGGCGACGAGCATGCTCCAGGTCGGCGTGGACGTGCAGCGGCTGGGGCTGATGGTGGTCACCGGGCAGCCGAAGAACACCGCCGAGTACATCCAGGCCACCTCGCGCATCGGGCGGGACCGGAACCGGCCCGGCGTGGTGGTGACCATCTACCAGTGGAGCCGCCCGCGGGACCTGGCGCATTACGAGTCGTTCGGCTACGACCACGCCACGTTCGGGCTGCGGGTGGAGGGCCTGACCACGACTCCGTTCAGTGACCGGGCCCTGGACCGAGGGCTCAGCGCGGTCCTGGTCACGGCGCTGCGGCATTCCGGGTACGCCGCGCTGGCCAACACGGCCGCCAACGCCACGGCACTGTCCGGGCCAATGGTGGACGCGCTGATCGCCGACATCCAGCAGCGCGCCGCGCGCGTCACTCATGACCAGGAGCAGGCGGACCAGGTCCGTGACGAGTTGCGGCACCGGCTGGACAGCTGGCGCGGCCACCGGGCGGCCGTCACCGTCGGCCAGCTCGGCTACCAGACCGCCGCGGACGTGACCGGGCTGCTGCGGGACCCAGACACGGGGGCGTGGGACCTGTGGTCGGCGCCGCGCAGCCTGCGCGAGGTCGAGCCGGAGATCATCCTCCAGCTTGACCGGCAGGACCGGAGCCTGGCCGAGGCGCCGAGTTGGAGCTACGACCGGGCCCCCCGAGGAGCAGGTGGAGCATGACCGTGCCAGCCGCGGCGGGAGCCGGCCAGCGTCGCGATCCGACGCGCATCGGCCAGGCCCGGCCCAGTCATCTCGTCACCGTTACCGGCGTGGGCGCCACCGTCGACCTGCCGTCGATGAGCGTGGTCGTGCGCGGCCTGGACGCGTGGAATCCCGAGCACCAGGACGCTATCGAGGAGCCCCGGCTGCTGGAGGCCGTCCGGCGGGTCCTGGGCCAGCAGGTGCGGGCGCTGCGGCATGCGCCCTGGGACCCGGCGGAGCGCGACGACCCTTACACCAGGGTCGGCGTGCCCGTGACACCCTTCCCGCGCTGGGTGCGCTGCCCGCGCTGCCACCGGCTCGGCCCGCTCGACCCGCCCGGCCAGTTCGAGCTGGTGCACCGGTTCGGCCGCCGCCCGGACCTGGCCAAGTTCGTGCACGAGCACTGCCAGAAGCAGGTCAGGACCCGGACCGCGAAAAAGCGTGCCTGCGTGCCCGCGCGATTCCTGGTCGTCTGCGAGGACGGCCACCTCGACGACTTCCCCTACGTCGAGTACGTGCACGCCAGCCGGGGCGCGCCGTGCGACGGCCCGCAGTTGTCCATGTCGGACGCGGCCAGCACGCTCGGGCCGCAGGTCACCGTGCGCTGCCTGTGCGGCGCCTCACGTAACATCCAGGAGGCCGCAGGGCGGAGCGGCTGGGAGAAGCTGCCGGCCTGCCGGGGCCGGCATCCCCATCTGCAGCGGTTCGTGTCCTGCGGCAAGCGGCTGAAGCTCATCGTGCTCGGTGCCAGCAACCTGTGGTTCGGCGTGACCGCCAGCGCCTTGCACCTGCCGCAGAGCCAGACCATCGAGGACCTGGTCGTGGCGCACTGGCCGATCCTCGGCGCGCAGCCGACCGCGGAGGTCGCCCAGGCGATCATCGACGGCATGGACGCACTGCGCGCCCTGCGGCCCGTTTCCATCAACGAGGTGTGGGCCTGCATCGAGAAGATCCGCGGCGCGGGCGGCCCGGCTGACCCGGAGGCTACCGGGGAGCTGCGGGACCTGGAGTGGCAGCTGCTGTCCCGGCCCACGACCGAACGGCAGGACGCGGACTTCCGCGCGACTCCCACCGCCAGCCCTAGCGGCTACGACCGCCTCCTGGACCAGGTCGTCCTGGTCACCCGGCTCCGCGAGGTGCGGGCCCTGGTCGGCTTCACCCGCCTGGCCGCGCCGGAGCGCGATGACCTGGAACCGGTTCGCCGGGTGTCGCTCGCCAGGGGCGCGCCGGACTGGGTACCGGCCGTCGAGCAGCGCGGCGAGGGGATCTTCCTGCAGCTCCACGAGGCCGCGGTCGCCCGCTGGGCTGCTGCCGTCGAAGGCCATGAGCGGCTGGCCGCCTTGCGGCAGGCCTATCAGCGCTGGGCGGCCGACCGGGACCAGATCGCCAGCCCTGGCTTTCCCATCGCCCGCTTCCTGCTGATCCACACCCTCAGCCACATGCTGATCCGTCAGGTCGCGCTGGAATGCGGGTATTCCTCGGCCAGCCTCCGCGAGCGCATCTACCTGGGGACGCCTGCGGTTCCCACCGCCGGCGTGCTGTTGTCCACCGCCGCCAGCGACAGCGAGGGCACCCTCGGCGGGCTCGTCGCGCTCGGCCATCCCCGCCACCTGGAGCGGCTCCTCGGCCAGGCGTTCGATGACGCGCTGCGCTGCTCATCGGATCCGCTCTGCGCCGAGCACGTGCCCATTTATCCCTCCGCGACGCTGCACGCGGCGGCCTGCCATGCCTGCCTGTTCGCGTCGGAGACGAGCTGTGAGGCGGGCAACCGCTGGCTCGACCGGGCCGTCCTGGCCGACCTGACCCACGACGGCCTCGCGTTCGTCTCGTGAGCCGGGATGGCGCGGACGGCTGGGGCCCGGTCTGGAGCGACACGGCCCATGGTGCCGGGGGCGAGGACGCTGCGGAGTGGGCCAGCCGGACGGCTGAGCAGTTGCCGGCCGCGGACGTGAGTGAGCTGGCCCGTGCCGCGGCGCAAGGCCCGGCCGCCGTTCAGCGGCTTCGCGCGCAGACCACCGCGCCTGTCCTGCGCGGGGCCTGCGAGCAGCTCCTGGCCCGGTTCGCTCACGATACGCCCGGCTACCTCTCTGGCCTGCTCAGCGGGGCGGCGCGGGCTATCGTGCGGGCTCGGCGACTGCAGTCGCTAGCTGTCGTCTGGACCGGCCCCGAGTCTGGCATCACGACCGGCCGCCTGACCGCCGCTACCGTGATCGACCTGATCGACGCCGCCCGCCGCGACATCCTCCTGGTCAGCTACGCCACTCGCACGGAGCCCGCCATCAGCGCCGCGCTGGACGCGGCCGCCAGGCGAGGCGTGGAGATCACGCTGCTTGTCGAGCGGCACGCGGACAATCCGGCCTACTCATCGACAGAAACGCCCTTTCCCGGCCTCGGTGCCATCCGCCTGCACTGGCCGCGCGGGCAGCGTTCGGCGGGAGCGTCGCTGCACGCTAAGGTCATCGTCGTCGACGACGGCATCGCGCTGGTGGGCAGCGCGAATCTCACCAGCCGCGCCATGGAAGCCAACCTCGAATGCGGCATCCTCATCCGCGGCGGCCCGCAGCCACGGGCGATCCGCCGCCATATCGCCGACCTGCGCGCCAGAGGCGACCTGCGTCGGCTCGGCTAAGGGCCGCATCCAAATGCGAGGCCTTTCTCCTCGGCCGCGCTGACCGGTCATCAGGAGGCCTCCTCTTGCCAGCCAATCAGGCCAAGCTCAGACCCATGATTGCATCCAGTCCGGATGCCTGCCAATATTGACCGGTGGACACTCGGGAGTTGTACGAGGTGCAGCAAAAACTGCGCCTCTTCGCATCAGCACATGGCATGCAGTGGGTGTTGGATGAAGTCGACGAAGCCGTATCGCTTGGAATCTCAGAAGCAAGGACGCTCAGGCAGTCTACGCGGCAAGGCCAAATTACATATGAAGATGTGACAGGCCTTGACGACCTGGCCTTTGCGAAATCGGGTCGTGCGCGCAAGGGGACGGAAGAATTCGCCGGGCGTCGCCCAATGACTGATTTGGAGCAGGTTGAATTACTTGTAACAGCGCTAAGGCGAGTTCTTGTGGATCTGGACGGGATAGCAGATGAGGCAGTCAGTATACTGAATGATCCAGTAGATCGGGAGCAGCAGGATTCCCTGGGCCACGCCAAGTTGGATGAAGATATCGTTCTGCCTGCATCTCCGCCAGTCTATGAAATTTCTTTCGCTCCCGACGAGGGAAGCACTTCGCCGCCCATCTCTACTGGGGCGCTGCGCAATCCAGAACGTTCTAGCAGAGCAGCTGAGCTCCTCGCGCAGATCGACAGGGAAATCCGGTCATGACTAAAATAGATGATCTGCTGGCCGATCTGGGAGATGCTATCAACGGAAGGGAGGTCTCGTACAACTCAGCCTCGGCTGCCTCGGACATTTATGAAGGCTATGCCTTCGGTCTGGTCATCCGGGCGGCCGTGGCAGCCGGGGGGTTCATAGTCTACAGGGATCGCAAGGGGAACGCAGTAGATCGGCTACTGTTTCGCACGAGCCCGGGCATGCTGTACTCAACGGCTCACCCGTATACTTATGGCGTACTTTATTTCCCCGGTTGTGATCCTCTTGAGCTGCATGTAGGCGTCCGAGTGCAGGGAAAATCCGGCGTCTTGCATGAGTGCGATGTTTTGGTGCTGTCTATGAATGAAGCCAATCTTTCTCGAAGCAGGAGCGTCGCACCGCGCGGCACGCGCTCTTTGATGGCTATCGAATGCAAGTATTATGCAAGTTATCTATCCCTTTATCTGGCGCGAGGCTTCCACGGCCTGCATTCAGACCTAGGGCTCAAGTACCCTTTCTTTGTTGCTAATCTGCGAGCTCAGCGAATCGAACGATACCTTACTTATCACAATCGCAACTGGGAAAATGGAGTAATACCGCATTCGCGTCATGCGGTTTACTTTGAAGGACAGGTGCGAGAAGCTTTTAAAAAGTATCAGTCGATTCATGGAGCGCTTGCGCCTTAGGTTTCTGCGACCCGTTTGCCATCGCGCGTTCGGCGCCCTGCTGGGCCTCGGCCATCCGAGTGCGGGCATTGCGGCGAGAGGTCTTCCGACCGTGGCGGCGAGCCTGCGTTGGGAGAGCGGATTTCCGCCAGCCATGCTGGCGCGGTAGCGGCAACAGCTACGCTATCGACCGCCTGCTGGCGGATTTCACGGAGGGCGTCGGCCTCGCCCAATGATGGCTATCAGGTCATTCCTGGCCCGCCGGCCGCCTGGGTCGTTGTTGCAGATGAGGAAGGCGGCGAGGTCGTTGAGATAATCAGCCATGGAGCGGGCGGTCTCGATGTCCAGGACCCGGCGCAGGCCCCGGGGGGCCTGGCCGCTGTATCCGTCGGTGACGGCTGAGGCTCTCAGGTGACCGTATTGGGTGGCCAGAACGATGCGCCCGCCTGGCAGCCGGACGATATGCCAGGCGATGATGCGTCGGAACCGGCGCTTTCGCGGAGCCGTAGCCCGCTCCCGAACAGCAGGTCGGCGAAGGCCGCGTTCCGGCGGTCACGACGGCCACGCCATCCTTTCTGGGCAGCCCAGCCGGTGAGTATCCGCAGAGCCCGGACGTCTTTCGCCTTGTTCGCAGCGACCTCTGCCTTGGAGCCGTCCCGCAGCCGGACGGTGCGCATCGTGACCGGGCTGCGCGCAACGTGCCCTCGGGCGACGGCCCAGTCGAACAACAGCTTGGACGCCGCCAACTCCCGGTCCCACTTGGCACCACCGATCCGTCTCGGGTTGTCCGGCGATCGTTGCCGCCAGGCCTCATACATCGTCGATGTCGTCGGAGGCGGCCGCGTCCCAGCCCCTTGCCCCGGCTCCACAGAAACGAGAAGAACGGGCGGTAACCCTTTACCTACGATCGCTGCGAGCCCTCCGCGATGAACGAGAACCGGGATCGCCGGAAGACTGGTCAAACTCAACGATGACGCCTTCGCCTGGACGCTCGCCGACCGGGCGCTGCAGGCCGCCCAGGTCGGCGACGACCCGCTCACCCTCGCCGACGGGCGCTGGGCTGTCGCCCCGGTCCTGCGCCGGACCGGTCGGCCCGCCCAGGCCCGCAGCCTTCTGGACCGCGTCGCTCGCGACATCGAGACCGGAGCCAGCGCCGCCCCCGACCAGCTGTAGATGTACGGGACGCTGCTCGAAGTCGCCGCCTACATCGCCGCTGTCGACGGCAATCGGAGCGCCGCCAGCGAGCTCGTTGGAGAGGCCCGGAGGACCGCCGGCTGGCTGGGCCACGACGCCAACCTCCGGCACACCGCCTTCGGTCCGGGGCCGCTGCTGGATCGACGTCGCCAGAACCGGCCGGTGGGGGGCGTGTAGCTGGCGCCGGGCTGGGCGGGCGGCCATGCGGCGACCGGGACGCCCGGCCAGGTGGTGGCGTCGGCGATGATCACGCGGGCGGGGCGGCTGGCTGCTGCTTCGTGCCGTCCGTCGCAGGCGGGGCGGAACACGCGGCGGGCGTGGTTGCTGCGCCGGTGGTAGCCGCCGTCCGGGCTGAGGGACAGGTATTGGCCGCTGCCGCCGTGCAGGCCCGCGCAGGCGCATCGCTGACGGGCGTTCTGGTCCTGGAGCTGGCTGGCGATCAGCTCGTCCAGGAACGGCGGCAGGTCGACGGGCAGGCACGGCTCCCAGCGAGGGCTGCGATACGAGTCGTCCTGGGCGACGCACGATCCTCACACCCGCCCTCGCCCGGGCCCTGATCGCCGCCGGGTTCGACGTCATCGCTGAATCCGGGATCGGGTCTGGGGTGTTCATCGGCGACGAGGAGTACGCGGCCGCTGGTGTCGGTCTCGCCGAGGCCGGCCGGGTGTGGTCGGTGCCGCTGGTGCTGCGCTACAAGCCACCCGATCCCGGCGACCTGCGGCACCTGCGGCCGGGGCGGCACACCGCCGCCCTGTTCCATGCTGAAGGCGACATCGACCTGCTGACCGCGCTGCAGGGTTGCGGAGCGACCGCCTGGAGCTATGAGTTCGTCACCGAGGACGGCCGTTTCCCGCTCGGACGGCCAGGCGGCTGGATCGCTGGCGTCCAGGCCGTCCTCGCCGGAGCACATGCCCTGCAGACCGCTGCCGAGCGGGGCGTGCTGCTGGCCGCCGTGGACGGAGCGGAGAAGGCAAACGTCGTTGTCATCGGCAGCGGCAATGTGGGCGCTGCCGCCGCTGGGACAGCCGCCGTGCTCGGAGCGAACGTGACGGTGCTGACCCGCAGCGAGGCCTCACGCGCGGATTACCTGCGGCGGGCGCCAGGCGGAATACGGGCCGTGGCCAACAGCCGCGACACGCTGCTGGCCCGTCTGGCCGAGGCGGATCTGGTGATCGGGGCGATCCTGGTGTCCACCTACGACTCCCCGCCCATGATCACCGAAGCCGATCTGGCCCTGATGCGCCCGGGCACGGTCAGCGTGGACGCTACCTGCGGTTACGGGCCCGGATACCTGCCCACCGGCGGCCCGCTCCAGTCATCCGGAGATCCGCCCCGCCAGGTCACCGGCCCGGCCGGGCAAGAAGTTTTGCCAGCGGAACGCGGTTTAGGGCAAAAGATCTCTGCCCGGCCGCCTAGGCAGAGCCCGGTTGCGCACCGGACCGCCCGGCGCAGACTGACCCAGCAGGGAAGGAGAACCCGCCAGGCCCCGCCCACCGCTCATGACCGTGGGCGGCTGATGGCTGATTTCCCTCGCGACGCGGCCCGGCGGCTTCCTACTTCTACCCACGGGCGATGGCTTTGCCGGATAGCTGGAAAGACAGATATCGCGTGAACGCGATATAGTTCCTGTGCGATACTCGGCGGGATGGACGGGCAGCGCTGGGTCGTGGAGATCTCCCCGGAGGTCGAGAACTGGTATGCCACGCTCAAGAGCAAGGACAGGGCAACTGCGGACCGGGCGTTTGAGCGGCTCGCCGATAGTGGCCCGGCGTTGCGGATGCCACATGCCAGGCCGCTTGGCGAGGGCCTGTTCGAGCTGCGGTTCACCTGCGAGGGCACGGCGCGCCGCGTGACGTACTACACCGACCCGCCACGGCGGATCATCACCCTGACGACCTTCCGCAAGCAGCGCCAGCAGGAACGGCGGGAAGTGACCCGGGCCCGACAGGGTATGAGAGCCGACCAGGATGCGAGGAGCAGCTGATGGCAGGCATCACCCTGGACGAGCTCCAGGCGAAGTACCCTCCCGAGGACCGGGAGGAATACGACCGGGCGTACGCGGCGGCATCACTGGCCGGCGAACTGGCCGAGCTCGTCTACGCACTGCGCACCCGGGCGGGGCTGACCCAGACCGAACTGGCCCGGCGCATGGGCACTACGCAGTCATCAATCGCCCGGATCGAGGGCGGCGGGAGCCTGCCCACCGTTGACATGCTCGCCCGGCTCGCTCGCGCGACCGGTATCGCGCTGCACATCGCGGCCCCCGGCATCGCCGACGTCACGCTTAGCGGCGCCGCCTGACTCAAGGACCACTTCGCATCTCTCGCAGGGCGGGTCATCCGGCCCGCGGGCTCTGAACTGGCCGCCGCCACTGACGGAGACGCCGGCCGGACCGTCGGCGCGATGATCAGCCTCGCCGACAGGATCGGGCAGCTGCTCGCCGGCGTCGCCGGGGACGAGGCCGCGCTGCCCAGACTCCACGGTCGCCAGGTTGGAGGTCCGCCGCAGGGCTGGCCGGCTGCCATGCCGCTGCTGGCTCGAAGGTCATTGGATTAGCGGTGGGTGATCCACCAGAGGGCCAGTCCGACGAGGCCGGTGCCGGCTGCCGTAGCGGCGCCGCGGGCGGCGGCGAAGATGATGGCGTTGCGGAGGCGATGGCTGGTGCGGGAGATCTTCACCGGATGTCCTTCCGGTAGTGCCCTGGCCTTATGCCGGGGCCGTAATGCCCATTGGCGGGTCACGGGATGGCGGGCAGCGCATTCGCCCTGGCGGCTGGCTGCTGCCTCGTGCCGGCCGCCGCACGCGGGGCGGAACACGCCGCGGGCTTAGTTACTGCGCCGATGGTGGCCGCCATCAGGGCTGAGGAACAGGTACTGGCCCTTACCGCCGTGCAGGCCTCGTTCTGTCGCTGGAGTTGGCTGACGATCAGCTCGCCGGGGCGCACGTAGTCCCGCTCCAGGCTGATCGTCTCGGCCTACGATGGTGGTAACGATGTGACGAAGGAGCGGATGTGAGCGATCAGGTGGCCGGCCGGTGGCTCGTGTGGGGTGCAGGCACATCGGCCGACGTGCTGGCCAGCGCACTGGGGGGCCTCGGGTCGGCATTGGCCAGCGCTATCAGCAGCCTGGAGCCGGTTAGCCTTGACGACAACTCGGTGCGCCTCACCTGAAGGCTGAGAAACAGGTGCCGCGGATCGCCGTGTCCGGCCACCGCGGCTTTCCGGCCGACACCATCCGCCTGGTCAGCGATGCGGTCATCGTGGCGCTGCGGGAGACAGGTCCGGGTGTCGCCGGCCT
>Ga0209839_10000514_pt1 | contig 19511 bp, 17 predicted proteins | sample OrgsoiDNA2013050_FD_185800 | JGI IMG/M metagenome (GOLD analysis project Ga0209839, IMG submission 185800) | Permafrost soil microbial communities from the Arctic, to analyse light accelerated degradation of dissolved organic matter (DOM) -... | ecosystem: Environmental > Terrestrial > Soil >... | reverse complement strand
GGTTCCTCAGATAAATCCAGCATATGGGAACTGAAAAGGGGTTGTTTGTTTTCTTTAAAATATGTCTCACCGGCGTCGAGTAACCCACTTATCCAGGGCAACCATTTTTTGGCAGCATGGTCGGTATGAACGATTACAGGGATTCCATAATATTTCGCGACCGTATGTATATGTAAGGCACCGGAAACGCCGCCATATATATTGGCCTGTAATTTATCATTGGGCATTCCTTTGCCGGCTACGAATTGCGCACCACCGTTGGAGAATTGAATGATGATCGGGCTGTTTACTTTTGCGGCCGCTTCCATCGCTGCATTAATAGTATCCGTTCCCGTTACATTGACTGCCGGTATGGCAAATTCATTGTTTTTTGCATCCTGATAAAGAGCTTCCAGTTCATCGCCAAATAAAACGCCGGCTTTGTATTTTGCCATGGGATTGTTTTTCTTTTCTTTTAAGGACGCAAAGATATGCAATCCAACCCGCACGGGACGGGCGATTCATTGAAAATCATCAAAAAATTAATCCGCCGCAATAGGATTCTTAGAATTCTTTCAGTCCTGGAATTTTCCGAGGTTTTTTTGAATCAGGGCCAGGTTTTTTTGCAGGGTCTGTTTTAATTGTCTTTTTACCAGTTGCCCCATGGAACGGCATTTCAGAAACACGGGCGCCTGGAATTCGGAGGCGAGTTCTTCGCGAAGCTGAATGAGTTTTTCCGGTGTGGAAATATTATCGGCCGACATAATATTCAATAAATGCATTAAGCGAAATCTGGAAGACGCTACGCGAAAGGCCATCATTGTTCTTTCTTCCGTTTGATACTGGGTAATGGAATCCTGATTTAAATATTTTATACAAATATCCACCAGGGGCCTGTTCTCTTTAAAAAATTGAGGCAGGTAAATATTTTTTCTTCCTTCATATGACTGCTGATCAAAATCAATGGCCCGGATACGATACTGGAAATCCTCGATATCCGGAGTTATATCAACCACAAAATTATAGGACCGCATATCTCCCAACAGGCGCACAAAACTTCGTTCATTAAATTTTACAAACTCTTTAGCGAAACGGATCCGGTTGGTGATGGGTTCATGCAAATAATTATGTATAAAAATATCACCGGGAATACCGGCTATATGATCTTCTATCAGGGTTTGCTGATGAGTGAAAAAACTGATCCGGTTTGGGGACAACAAATGTTCCAGCTCAAGCCCATAAACACGTGAAGCATCGGCTTGTTTGATATAGAAATGATCATAGTTATCATTGAACTTGTTTACGATTCTGATCCTAAACGGGCTTGAATTGGCAAAACTGCAGAAATCAACCCGTGCCACGTCCAGATGTTTGCTGAAAGTAAGGTCTCCTTCCGTTTTTAAAATCGCATACATTTTCACCAGCCCTTCCCGGATAAATTGCCAGTGCTGCATGTCGTAAGAAACGGTTTCCCACAAACTGTCGTTTCCGTTTTTGTCTTTTAATGGAACGGCATAAGCAACGTGTAACAGGTCGGCATAAGAAACGGGTAGTCTCACTTCACGACCGTGAATCTGAAGATAGTGGCGAAGCTGATCGTTTACGGGAAAAATGGGTTTTTTCCGGGAAGGTTTATTTGTATAATTATTATCCGGCGCGTGCACGTCGAATGAGAAATTCATTCTTATCGCTTTATGTAAAGATCCTGTTTTAAGCCTAAAGCTTAAAGCCTAAAGCCTAAAACTATGGATATGATGGTAAAATCAATACCAATACGATGATATCAGGTAAAGGAGGATATAGATGACAAACGTAAATGATAATATAAAGGAGAGACAAATTTTGAGGAGGGAAGTTGCGAAGATTATGAAATAATGCCCAGGTTTTAAGTTTTCGGCTTTAAGCTTCTCATGGGTACCTCCTGCTAAATTGTCGGAAACTTAGCAGGAGGGCACTGGATAAACAGTTGGTTTTTGAACACGGGTATTGGAACTGTTATCGGTTTTCCCCATGGATCTTGGATTTCAGATTAGGATTTCAGGAATAAGGTTCGATTCTAAGGGCCTGGATCGGTTTTAAGAGGATTTGGATCGACTTCTCCTTCCTGGCTAAGCCGAGAAGGTTTGGTTTTTCGATGGATCAGGTTCGGTTTCTCAGGATAGGATCGGTTTCTTGGTCAGGACAGCTTCGGGTGGTCTTTCGGATAGGATCAGTTTTTCAGAACAGGATCAGGTCTTTCGGTAAGGATTGGTTTTCCGGGATAGGATCAGGTTTTTCGGATAGGATCGAGCTGGTTTTCAAGGGATAAGAAAAAAATGAAGTTGACTGATATCGGATTTTACTCGGAAATTCTATCGGATATTGGATAAAAGAACTTTGGTCGGTTTTAGGATATTGTTATGATTGAGTATGTATCGATCAACTTCAATATCAAAAATAACTTATACACATATTAACAACAATAGCCCTTTTGCCTGATTTTAACAGTTCATGAAATACACACTGATGGGTAGTTTAACGGGAATCATGAATCGTAGAATTACTTTAAAAGCCTAAAGCTAAAAGCTTAGAGCCTAAAACTCAATGATTTAGGATTATGATATAAATTGATAGTTATTTATTTAATCATGAGTTGATACCAGTGAAAGTGGTTTGGGCTATTCTTTTCCGAGTGAAAAATAAAATATATGGATTACAAATAGTCGAGTGAGAACCTGAAATCAGTTTTAGGCCTGCCTGCCGGCAGGCAGGCTGTACGCTTTGGGCTTAATATGCTTTATGTGTAAAAGACTGTAACACATCATATTTTGTGACGATATGGAAATTCCCGCTGTCATCCCTCGAGAGCACGGCACCATTTTCTTTATTTATCAGCGAGCTGATTCTTTCAACAGCCGTATCAAAGGCAACGACCGGATAGGGTGCTTCAATCACGTCCTGGATCTTTTTCTGTCTGATGTCTGTTCCATTGCTGATCATGATATTAAATAAACCACTTTCGCTTACGGCTCCTACAGGAATCCCTTCCTGCAGCACGGGTATATTTTCAATATGTAATTCCTTCATCCGATCCACGGCTTCGCCGACGGTTTGATGGGGGGCAAGGGTTACCAGCACATTGGCTCCCCGGGCATTAACGATATCTCGAAAAGTTTTTACGTCCAGGAATCCGCGTTCCATCATCCACTGATCATTATAAATTTTTGCTACATACCGGCTGCCATGGTCGTGGAAGATACAAACGACCAGGTCCCCTTTTTTCAGTTTGCTTTTCAATTGTATCAAGCCCTGCAAACAGCTTCCGGCGCTATAACCACAAAATAATCCTTCTTCTTTTGCCAGCCTGCGGGCCATGATGGCGCCGGCCTTATCGGTTACCTGTTCAAAATGATCGATCACTTTCATATCGTAATTCTCAGGCACAAAATCTTCGCCGAAACCTTCAGACACATAAGGATGTACTTCATTCATGTCGGTCAATCCGGTATTAAAATATTTTGTAAGCAGGGATCCGAATACATCGATGGCCCATACCTGAACGGTTGGATTTTTTTCTTTTAGATACATTGCAGTTCCGGTGACCGTTCCACCCGTACCGGCAGTGCAAACCAGGTGCGTGATCTTTCCATCTGTCTGTTCCCATATCTCCGGGCCCGTACTTTCATAGTGTGCAAGCCGGTTTGCCAGGTTATCATATTGGTTGCAATGAAATGAATTTGGAATTTCTTTCGCGAGCCGCCGGGCAATGGAATAATAACTGCGCGGATCATCGGGTTCCACATTTGTCGGACAAACGATCACTTCGGCGCCGATGGCCTTGAGGATGTCAGATTTTTCCTTGGATTGTTTGTCGGTCGTGGTAAATATGCATTTGTATCCCTTAACACTGGCGGCCAGGGCCAATCCCATACCTGTATTGCCACTGGTGCCTTCAATGATAGTCCCCCCGGGTTTGAGTTTTCCTTCCTGCTCGGCCACTTCAATCATCTTGATTGCCATGCGGTCTTTTATGGAATTCCCGGGATTAAAATATTCCACTTTAGCAGCAACGGTGCAGGGAAAGTCCCTGGTGATTTTATTGAGAAGGATGAGCGGCGTGTGGCCGATGGTCTCCAGAATATTATTTTTTATATCCATGAAGCAAATGTACAAAGGATTAGGCACTGTCGCCCTTGGACCAGCGGCCCGCGTGGCCCTCATTTTTCTTTTCCTGCATATATTTATCGACCAGTATAAGCCCCAGGATTACGTTAATCCCGACAAAAATATTTACATAGGTATTGTTCAGCATTTTGCTCCAGTTCAGTTTACCGGCATCCAGTGTATATGCGGGTATCAGATGATTTGTTGAACTGTTGTCCCAGTGTATCTGTCCGATAAAATAGATGAAAAGCCCCGTGATCATTACCAGGAAAAAAGCGGCGATTCCGCGGATAACGTTTTTATTGATGTAATTTTTGGTAGCCGGGGCAACGTGAAACTGGGCAATCTCCTCCATTACATTTTTAGTGAAACGAAGAGAAGGCATTTCAAGTTCTTCTTTCTGAAGTAATTCATGAACGCCCAAGAGTTCATTGTATTTACCCTGCCATATGGGATCCTCCGCCAGCCGCTGCATGATCAACGCCTTCTCGGCCGGGCTGCAGTGACCGTCAATATATTCCCAGATGATCTTTTCCATTTCCTGATCCATAACTATAGGTTTAATAAATCTCACGTACCTCATGAGCAAAATATTTTTCCATCTTATCTTTTAGACGTTGGCGTGCCCGGTGAAGTTTCACCTTCACCGTATTCGCATCCAGCCGCATGATTTTCCCAATCTCATCCAGGGTCTGTTCTCCCTTATAAAAAAGGTTCAGCACCTGGGAATCATCCGGGCTCAACATAGAAATAGCCCGGTTCAGCATAGCGTGCCTTGATTTTTGCTCGACCAGGTTCGCGTTGAACCCCGATTCCTTATTTTCCACCTGGAGACCCATCCTTTCATTATCAAGGGAAAGGGTATCCAGATTCTTCTTTCTTAAGAAACTAAGGCAGGTCGTTCGGGTGATGGTAAATAACCAGGTACTGAATTTTGAATCTCCCCGAAAATCGGCCAGTGAGCGGTATGCTTTTACAAAAACATCCTGGGCTATTTCTTCCGCGTCTTCCCTGTTTTCGGTAAACCGGAGAACCAGGGTAAAGACATAGTTCTGATACTTTTCTACCAATACCGCAAATGCAGACTGTTCCCCTTTCAGGATCCTGTTTATGATCTCCGTATCAGGCTGTCCGGTTATTATCACATGTATAAGACGTTGGTTAGGATTGCCCGGTTACAGGCTAAGATACATTATAAGCCTAAAGCTTAAAGCTTAAAGCCTAAAACCAATGCCAACCGCCACCAGCCAACGGCCAACCGTCAACCGCCAACCGCCAACGGCCAACCGTCAACCGCCAACGGCCAACGGCCAACCGCCAACCTTCAACCGCCAACGGCTTTCTTCGAAAAAACACCCATACCTGTAACCTGAGCAGAAAACAGGTCGTCTGATACGGTATAACAATTGGTAAAAATTAAAAAACAAGTATATGGGACCCGATCAACTGGTATTTTTTTGGCTTATCCTGAGCACACTGGCACTTTGTACACTGATTTTTGGCATCCGGTATTTTAACAATCGTGAGAATATGGCCATGATTGAAAAGGGGCTCGACCCGAAATTAAAACCGGAACGCAGGCCAGCTCCTTTCCGTAATCTGAAATGGGGATTATTACTTGTCGGTGCGGGTCTGGGATTATTCCTGGCTTACCTGCTGGATAATTTTCTCTTACTTAGTGTCCGAACACAATTTAGAAATGGAGCAAATGATGACGCTAATGTCCCCATCTATTTCGCATTGATCGCCATAGGCGGGGGAATCGGACTGATCATGTCTTATAAAATCGAAAGAAAAAATTTCCCCGATAACGACTAATCCGGTTAATGTGATTTGACTGCTGAAGGCATGGGACTGTTGGATTCCAGCAGTTCCATTGCTTTTTTTATGACAGGATCCACCTGGTTCATAACATAAAAATATCCTTGTGTCCGGAAGATCATTCTCGCCAGAAGGGCTTTTATGCGGATTGCCACCTGGCTGCGATCCGAAGGACCCACCCGTCCCAGGTCTATTGAATCTTTTTTTGCATAAATCTGAAGGTCATTCCAGGCTTCTCCCTCTTTTTTGTATCCGGAATAAAAAGCAGCTGCTGTGGGGAACTGTTTGAGTTCGGCCTGGTGTTGAATATAATATATATAAATAAAATTATTCAGTGTGCCGCTGATATACAAGGCGCTCACTTCCCTTGAAATCTGTGTCGTGTCCAGGGCAACAAAAACATCGGGTGTAATGCCACCCCCGCCATAGACAAGCCGTCCTGCCGGGGTCCGGAAAACGGATCCCGCATGTACACTGGTGGTATCGCCATGAAGAACTTCCCCATTGTGAAAACGGTCTATCACTTCTTCGTTATACGCTTCCCGGCCTTTGTTATATGGCTTTTGAATACTACGACCCAGGGGCGTGTAATAACGGGCGATGGTTAAGCGCAATTCGCTGCCATCATTGAGTTCAAAGGGTTCCTGAACCAATCCTTTTCCGAACGTGCGCCGGCCGACAATACTGGCCCGGTCCCAGTCCTGCAGCGATCCGGCCAGGATTTCACTGGCGGAAGCCGTTCCTTCATCAACCAGAAGAATGAGCTTACCCGATTCAAAACTCCCGGGCCGTTGGGCGTGATATTCCTTCCTCGGGCTCTTCCTTCCCTCTGTATAAACGATCAGATCGTCGTTCCCGAGAAATTCGTCGGCCATATTCACGGCTTCGTCCACGATCCCGCCGCCATTGCCCCGGATATCCAGCACCAGTTTTTTCATGCCTTGTTTTTCCAGGGATCCCAGGGCTTCCATAAATTCTTCAAATGTGGTTCTGGAGAATTTATTGATCCGGATGTAGCCGGATTCTCCATTGATCATATAAGAGGCGTCCAGGGCGGGCAGGGGAATTACGCCCCGCTGAATGCTGAACAATTTTCGCGTGTGATTGCGGAGCATCGTTACGTTGACCAGGCTGGCACCCGGACCGCGTAAAAGTTTTTTTATCCGCTCAGCGGTAATGCCATTGCCTGCAACAAGGGAATCATTCACCCGAACGATCTGATCGCCGACGAGAAGCCCGGCTTTATCACTCGGTCCGCCGCCGAGTACATTGGTTACGTTTACGGTATCGCTGAGAATTTGAAATTCAACGCCAATTCCCTGGAAGTTGCCCTGCAGGTCCTCATTCATTTCCACCTGGTCAACGGCTGGAATATAGTAGGAGTGCGGATCCAGGTGGCCCAGTATTCCCTGAATGGCTTCTTCGCTTAACGAATCGGCATGAACGGAATCCACATATTTATCCTTGATAATATCCAGTACTTCCTGGACCGGGGTCAATTTGCCCGTTTTAAAAAATCCACCGGTATACGTGTTTGGATAGAGTCTGAATCCGACCAGCATTCCAAGGATCATGACCACCGCAAATAAAAGGGGCAGCCAGAAATTCAGTTTTTTCATGTACTTGATTTCACCTGATGGGCTGCAAATTAAGCAAAGAAATGATGCATGGCGGATGGTTTATAGTGTATGGACCATGGACCCTTAACCATACACTATAAACCGTTTAACTTCGCCCGGGAACACTAAAAAGAAAACATGTCAATATTGATCGCGGACAGCGGCTCTACCAAGACGGAATGGTGTTTTATTTCGAATGGAAGAAAACAGCTGATCGAAACCCAGGGGGCCAGTCCCTATTTTTTAAATGAATCCCAGCTGGTCGCTATGATGCAAAAAGAACTTCTGCCCTTGTTAAAAAAAAAGACGCCGGCCCAAATATATTTTTATGGTACTGGTTGCGCGGCTGCTGAAAACCGGGCAATGGTCAGGAGGGCCCTTATACGAGTTTTTCCGGAAGCGGAGGTGGACGTGAATCATGACCTCACGGGCGCTGCGCGGGCACTTTGCGGAGAAAACAAAGGGATTGTAGCCATTTTGGGAACCGGCAGTAATTCGGGTTATTTTAATGGTAAGAAAATAACGCGCAACAGCCCCGGTCTGGGTTATGTTCTGGGCGACGAGGGAAGCGGGGCCTGCCTTGGAAAAAAAGTTTTGCAATATTTTCTTTATAAAACTTTTGATACGGAACTCCACGATAAATTCAATAAAAAATATCATATCGCTGCGCCGGATATCCTGGATGCTGTCTATAAAGAATCACTACCCAATCGCTATATTGCCGCATTCACGATGTTCCTAGTCGAAAATCGTGGCCACTATATGATAGAAAATATTATTGAGGACGGGCTCTGGGATTTTTTTTCCATACACCTGGCCCATTATCCGGAGTCTGGGAAAATGCCCGTTTATTTTACGGGAAGTGTGGCTTTTGGGTTTCAGGATATTCTGAAAGAACTTTGTAAAACATTTGGATGGCAGTCCGGGAAATTTTTAGCCAAACCCATGGAAGGATTGATCGCATATCATAAAATGAAATGATGAATTTCGAAAAGATTACGGAAGAACAGGGTCCCTACCGGCACCTCGAAAAAATGAGTACGCGCGAACTGCTCACTTTTATTAATAAAGAAGATCAGCAGGTTCCCCAGGTTGTTGCCCAGTCGATTCCGCAAATTGAAAAACTCACCGAGCACATAACGGATAAAATGCTGAGCGGGGGCCGTCTTTTTTATTTGGGTGCGGGGACCAGCGGCCGCCTGGGGATTTTGGATGCCAGTGAGATTCCGCCCACCTATGGGATGCCCTATGGACTGATCATCGGCCTGATCGCAGGCGGAGAAAAAGCTATCCGCACACCGGTGGAAAATGCGGAGGACGACGGGGAGCAGGGCTGGCTTGACCTTCGTGAATTTGAAATTAATGAAAAAGACGTGGTTATCGGAATTGCTGCCAGTGGAACAACTCCTTATGTGATCGGTGCACTAGAAAAATGCCGGCAGAATAAAATCAGTACTGGTTGCGTAACCTGCAATCCGGGAACACCGCTGGCTGGCGCTTCAGATTATCCGGTTGAAGTGATCGTAGGCCCTGAGTTTGTAACGGGTAGCACCCGGATGAAAAGCGGTACGGCCCAAAAGCTGGTTTTAAATATGATTTCCACCACCGTAATGATCCGGATTGGCAGGGTAGAAGATACCCGGATGGTAAATATGCAGCTTACCAACAGCAAGCTCATAGAACGCGGCACAAGTATGCTCATGAATCAAACCGGCATCACTGATTATCAAATGGCAAAAAGTCTTTTATTAAAATTCGGGAGTGTTAAAAAAGCGGCTGAGAGCAGAAGGAAAGTGTGAAAGTATGGGAGTATGGGAGTATGGGAATAGAATATGGAAGTATGAAGGTTTATATAAATAATAAAATGCTTTAAGCTTTATGCTTTGAGCTTTAAGCTTAAGAAGGTGCACGATATAGAACCATATTATAACTGGCGGCACATTTATGTGAGTGAGGAGGACGAGCGGTCCCCTTTTTTCGGACGCGTTTATTCTGAGTTTGAATTTACGCAGGCGATCTACAACTATTTAATTCACCCCCAATGGGATGAATTCGGTTCACGCACGCTGTATTTGAAAGTTCTCCTGGCCGATTATGAGGAAAAATATGTGATCATGGAACTGATCGGAGAATGGAATGACGCCATTGAAAACGACATCATGAGTCTGAAAAGGGAAGTGGCAGATAAATTCATGGCGGAGGGTATTTTTAAATTCATCCTGATTGCCGAGAATGTGCTTAATTTTCATAGCGGGGATAAGGATTATTATGAGGAATGGCTGGAAGACGTGGAGGAGCAGCAGGGATGGGTGGTCTGTATCAATATGCCCGAACCAACGCAATATGATTTCCGCAGGGCCAAACTGGACCGTTATATCGGCCTGATCGAACAGCCGGACTGGAGGATTTTCAAGCCATTTCATCTTTTCAAACTCGTATCTGCCCTGCAGGATCGAAGGTTGAATCCGTGAAGAGCCCATCGGCTGGCGGAAAATAAATTTGCCGGGTCACCGGAATCATTTATTTTTGGATCCATATATGTCAATCGCAAAAGCATACCGTTATTTTGGATTTTATTTTTTCTTCTATTTTAGAAGCAAACCGGGAATGCTTTTGTTAGTCAACAGGTAATTTTAAAACTTAACAAATAGAAATCCCGGTCAAAAGCCGGGATTTTTTTTTATCATATGCAACACCCCATTCAACGTGTGGCCATTCAGGGATATGAAGGAAGTTTCCATCAGGAAGCGGTCCGGATATTTTTCGGTGAGAAAACGAATATCCTGGCCTGTGCCCGGTTTGAGGACGTGGTTAAATCGGCCACAGATCCGGGTCTTTGTGATGCTGCGGTGATGGCCATTGAAAATTCCATTGCGGGAAGTATTCTTCCCAACTATTCCCTGTTGCGTAAAAGCGATCTCGTAATTGGCGGTGAGATCTATTTACAAATCAGGCAGAACCTGGTCGTCAATCCGGGTATTACACTAAAAGATATTAAAGAAGTTCATTCCCATCCGATGGCCATTCTGCAGTGCATGGATTATTTGAATGAGTACGACTGGAAACTGATTGAGACGGAAGACACGGCACTGAGCGCAAAACATATACATCAGCGTAAAAGCAAACATATTGCAGGAATCGCGAGCAGTCTCGCTGCCAGTTTATTTCAACTGGAAATGATCGCCCCGGATATTCACACGATGAAAAATAATTATACCCGTTTCCTGGTACTTCACCGGAAAGAAAACGTGTTGCCCGTGCCGGATGCGAATAAGGCTTCGGTAACTTTTCAAACGGACCATTCCAGGGGAAGCCTGGCAAAAGTGCTGACCCTGATTGCCGATGCCGGAATCAATCTCAGCAAACTACAATCCTATCCAATCCCGGGAAGCGACTGGAAATATAGTTTCCACGCCGATATGGAATTTGAAAATACCAGTGAATTTGAAAATGTGATTGAGGTTATCAAACCCGCTATTTCTGATTTGAAGATTTATGGAGTTTACCGAAAAGGAGTACAGGTTTAATGTGTTTAGATGACAGATGACGGATGACGGATGACAGATGCGTTAGGCGTTAGGCGTTAAGCGTTTCGCGTTAAGCTTAAAATATGAACACAGCCAAAAGATTAGACGGTATTGGAGAATACTATTTCTCAAAAAAATTGCGGGAGATTGAAGATCTCAACCGCGAAGGGAAAAATATTATCAGCCTGGGCATCGGGAGTCCGGATCAGGCGCCCCATCCTGACGTTATCCGGATCCTGCAGGAAGAGAGCAGCAAACCCAATACGCACGCCTATCAGAGTTATAAGGGTTCTCCCATTTTACGTAAAGCCATGGCCAGTTGGTATAAGCAATGGTTCGGGGTGGATTTGAATCCGGACCTGGAAATACTGCCATTGGCGGGATCCAAAGAGGGCATCATGCATATTTGTATGACCTATATAAATCCAGGTGATCTCGTTTTGATCCCCAACCCGGGTTATCCCACTTATCAGAGCGCGGCCAAACTGGCCGGAGCTAACCTCGCTGCCTACGAGCTAACAGAAGAAAATAACTGGATGCCGGATTTCGGGGAATTAAAACGACTGGTCAGTTCCAAACCGGCCAATCAGGAATCCGTACTGATGTTCGCGAATTATCCGCAGATGCCAACCGGACAATTACCAGATAAAAAACTATTTGAACAACTGGTTTTATTTGCAAAAGAAAATCATGTATTGCTGGTGCATGATAATCCCTATAGTTTTATCCTGAATGACAAACCGATGAGTTTGTTGCAGATAGAAGGTGTCAGCGACCATGTGATCGAATTAAATTCATTGAGTAAATCGCACAATATGGCCGGTTGGCGCGTGGGAATGATGATGGCCAATTCCAGGCACGTTGAAAACGTGTTGCGGTTTAAAAGCAATATGGACAGCGGCATGTTTCTTCCGGTTCAGCTGGCGGCAGCAAAGGCCCTGTCACTTCCTGCGTCCTGGTACGAAGAAGTCAATGCGCTATATCGAAGCCGTAAACAGGCCGTGGAAAACATGCTGGAAGGACTGGGTTGTCATTTTTCGGGAAAACAGGCCGGGCTTTTTGTATGGGCAAAAGTTCCCGATGGCATTTCGGACGGGTATGCTCTTAGTGATCTTTTATTATATAAGGCAAATGTTTTTATTACACCGGGAGGCATTTTCGGAAGCGCTGGAAAAAATTATATACGGGTGAGCTTATGCGCTCCGGAGGAAAAAATCCTGGAATGCTTTGGAAGAATTAAGCAGGCAGGTTTTATAAAACCAAAACAACATGTTTAATACGGTTACTATTGTTGGAGTGGGTCTGATAGGCGGATCATTTAGTCTTGCATTAAAGGATCATGGCCTCGTAAATAAAGTGATCGGTGTAAGCCGGAGCGGGGCTACAGCGCGCAAGGCGCTCGAACTGGGAATTATTGATGAAGTATTGTCGCTGGAAGAAGCCGTAAAACAAAGTGACTTAATATACGTGGCCATCCCCGTCGACGTTACCGTTCCCGTGATGAAGACCATCCTGGACCTGATAACCCAGAAACAAATTGTAGCCGATGCCGGATCGACCAAATACGCACTTTGTAAATCTGTTTCAGGACATCCGAACAGGAATCGTTTTGTCGCCACACATCCGATGTGGGGAACAGAGTATAGTGGTCCGGAGGCAGCGGTACACGATGCGTTTCGCGGCCGCTCCTGCGTGATCTGTGAAAGAGAAAAATCAGATCCCGAGGCATTGGCAGGGGTAGAAAAAATCTACACGGTTTTGGGCATGTCCCTCGTGAATATGGATTCGGAGAGTCATGATGTACATGCAGCCTATGTGAGCCATATTTCTCATATCACTTCATTTGCCCTGGCGAATACCGTTTTGGAAAAAGAAAGGGAAGAAGACGCGATTTTTGAACTGGCGGGCGGTGGTTTTGAAAGTACAGTAAGGCTTGCGAAGAGTAGTCCGGCTATGTGGGGACCTATCTTCATGCAAAACCGGGAAAATGTACTCGATGTGCTCAATGAGCATATTATGCAACTGCGTAAATTTAAGAGCTGCCTGGAAAAAGAGAATTATGAGTATCTGGAGGAGCTGATGGTCAATGCGAACAAGATCAGAAGGATACTTAAATAAAACGCTTAACGCTTAATGCTTAACGCTTAACGCTTAACGCTTAACGCTTAACGCGTAGTAATTGGGAGGGCGTAAAGTTCTGAATAAAATGGAAAAAAATAAAACGAATTGAATAAGCCAACAGACTTTTGAAAAATGGCGTTAAGCGTTCAGCGTTAAGCGTTAAGCTTAAATGAGTACCTTTGCGCAAAATTTTAGAACCTCATGAGTACATTTGAAGGGCTTGGGTTACAGGAAAATCTCCTGCAGGCTATTACGGCACTAGGGTATACCCAACCCACCCCCATACAGGAGAAAGCCATTCCTGTTTTATTGAGCGGCACCAAGGATCTGGTGGGCCTGGCGCAGACAGGAACAGGAAAAACTGCAGCCTTCGGGATGCCCTTATTGCAGCTCCTGAAAGTTGAACAAAGATTTCCGCAGGCCCTGGTGGTTTGTCCGACGAGAGAACTTTGCATGCAGATCGTAAGCGAACTGGAACTTTTCAAAAAATTCATGACCGGAGTGCAGGTGTTAGCGGTATACGGTGGCGCTTCCATTGGCATGCAGATCCGGGACCTCAGGCGGGGCGTACATATCGTTGTGGCAACACCCGGCCGGCTGATCGATCTGATTGAGAGAAAAGCCATCAACCTGGAAGAAATTAAATATGTAGTCCTTGATGAAGCGGATGAAATGCTCAACATGGGCTTTCAGGACGATATCGAATTTATTCTTCAGAATACACCCAAACGCGACGCGACCTGGTTGTTCAGTGCCACGATGCCCGCAGAAATCAAAAGGGTGAGCAGGAAATACATGAAAGAACCCATGGAGATTACTGTGGGCACAAAAAATACCGCCAATAAGAATACTGACCATCAGTTTTTTGTTACGAATGCACATCACCGTTATGAGGCGTTGAAACGCATGATTGATTTTAATCCCGGCATATATGGTATTATTTTTACGCGAACCAAGGCTGATGCGCAAAATATTTCTGAAAAACTTACCCGGGAGGGTTATGACATCGATGCTTTGCATGGCGATCTGACCCAGCAGCAGCGAGATAAAGTGATGGGCGAATTCAGGGAGAAGTCCTTGCAGCTACTTATCGCTACAGATGTGGCTGCACGCGGAATCGACGTAGTCGGAATCACGCATGTAATAAATTATGAGTTACCGGATGATGTGGAAGTATACACACACCGGAGTGGAAGAACCGGTAGGGCGGGTAATACCGGAGTTTGTTTGTCCATTATCAATTCCCGGGAAATCGGGAAAATTCGTCAAATAGAACGTATGGTTCAGGTGCCATTTCACAAAGTTGAAATTCCAACTGGTAAGGACGTATGCCGCAAACAGTTTTTCCATTTCATGGAAAAATTACTGAGTGCTGATATCAGTCATGGTGATTATGAAACCTACGTTCCCATGCTGGAGGAAAAATTTGCGGACGTGAGCAAGGAAGAGATATTAAAAAGAGTGGCGTCTAAGGAGTTCTCGCGTTTTCTTAAATATTATGAAAATGCAGAAGATCTGAATGTGCGCGCTGTACAAAGAGACAGGGAATCGCCCGCCCGCGGACCCAGGGAACGAATCCCCATTGGCGGTGACCGGTCACCGAGACCCTCATTTTCTCCGGGAAACGGCGATTTTGTAAAGTTGTTTGTAAATCTGGGCACGAAGGATGGTTTTTACAAAGCCAGTTTCCTGCAATTTGTTCTGGATATGAGTGATCTGCGGAAAGACGTCCTGGGAAAAATTGACATGAAGGAAATGAACAGCTGGATCGAAATCGACAGGAAATCGGCTCCCCAGATGATCAGGTCCATTGATGGAAAGAACTACAAAGGAAGAAGGATCAGGATGAATGATGCAAATAGCAGATAGGAATTTTCAAATTTTCAAATTATAGTTATGGTAGCAACAAAATCAATGAAGGAAATCACCCAGGACGCCTGGATCAAACGTCCTCTGATTATTTCCGGTCCCTGCAGTGCAGAAACAGAGGAACAGGTATTGAAAACTGCCGTAGAGCTACAGGAAACCGGTAAGGTGGACATTATGCGGGCAGGCATCTGGAAACCCAGAACACGTCCCGGAAGTTTTGAAGGGATCGGAACCAAGGGTCTTGCCTGGTTGCAAAAGGCCCGGGAGATCACGGGCATTCCGGTAGCTGTGGAAGTGGCTACTGCCAAACAAGTGGAAGACGCCCTGCATTTTGATATAGACGTCCTGTGGATCGGTGCGCGTACTACCGTAAATCCATTTAGTGTGCAGGATGTGGCAGATGCACTGCGTGGTGTTGACGTTCCCGTGCTCATAAAAAATCCCATCAACCCCGACATCGATCTCTGGATCGGTGCCGTTGAGCGCGTGGCAAAAGCAGGCATTAAACAAATCGGACTTATTCACCGGGGATTCAGTTCCTATGGAAATACCGAATACCGGAATGCACCGATGTGGCACCTGGCCATAGAAATGAAACGCCGGCATCCGGGTATGCTATTTATCAACGACCCGTCACATATTTGCGGGCGCCGGGATATTCTGCAGGAAGTTGCTCAAACGGCCATTGATCTGGACTTCGACGGACTGATCATCGAATCTCATGTCGACCCGGATAAAGCCTGGAGTGATGCTAAACAACAGGTTACGCCGGCCAGGCTGGGAGAAATTATTTCCGCCATTCGCTGGCGCAGGGAAGACGTGGCTTCGGAAGAATACCACGCGGCCCTGGAAAAATTAAGACAGCAGATCAATCAGCTGGATGACGAACTCATGCAGATCATCGGTGAGAGAATGAAAATTTCAGAAAAGATCGGTCAGTATAAAAAAGAAAATAATATCACGATTCTGCAAACAAATCGTTGGAACGCCATCCTGGAACGAGCTTTCAAAAAAGGAGATAAACTCGGTCTGAGCCAGGAATTCATTACAAAATATTTTGATGCGGTACATATGGAAAGTATTAATCACCAGAATAAAGTGATGAATTCCTAGAAAATATCGATGTATGCTGAAAAAATCTTTTTCATTTTCTTCTTCCAAAACCACCTGTTATTTCGACGCGTCATTTGCACAAATCGGAACCGTGGTTGAAAAAGACAGGTCAATATTTATTACGGACCAGCATATTTTTGATCATCATCAGAAACACTTCAAAGGGGTAAAACTCATTCAGATCCGCGCCGGCGAATTGTATAAAACCCAGACAACCGTAGATCAGGTCATCGATCAGCTCATTGCGCTGGGTGCGGATCGGAAAACGACCATCGTTGGCGTTGGAGGGGGTGTGGTAACAGATATTGTCGGTTATGTTGCTTCCGTTTATATGCGCGGTGTTCCTTTCGGATTTGTTCCAACATCCATCCTTGGCATGGTGGACGCATCAATCGGTGGAAAAAACGGGATAGATGTGGGTCTATACAAAAATATGATCGGCGTGATCCGTCAGCCGGAATTTTTATTTTATGATGTAAGCCTCTTACAAACGCTTCCCATGGAAGAATGGGTAAATGGGTTTGCCGAAGTGATCAAACACGCGGCAATCAAGGACGCCGCACTTTTTCGTGCGTTGGAAAAAAATTCAATCAATAATTACCGGAAAAATAAAAAGGAACTGACAGAACTCATCAGGAAAAATGTGATGATTAAATCGTCAGTTGTGCAAAAAGATGAATTTGAAGGATCTGAACGCAGACTGCTCAATTTTGGCCACACGCTTGGTCACGCTGTTGAAAACGTATACCGGATGCCTCATGGTCACGCCATTTCAGTCGGAATAAAAGCGGCCTGTCTGATTTCAGAAGAAATGTTGAATTTCAAAGAGACGGCACGTGTAACCAATCTTCTGCAGCAATACGGATTACCCATTAACGTCCCGGTTGACTTCGGAAAAGTAGTTGAGATCATGCGCATGGATAAAAAGAAGACCAGGGATGTCATGAATTATGTGTTGCTGGAAAAAATTGGCAAGGCGGTGATTAAACCGATCCCTATGTATCAGCTTGAAAAATTGCTCTATTCAATTGCCCGTGCCAGATAATATACGATGAACGTTACGATTTCTCCATCCGCGATTCGAGGGCATGCGCAGGCACCCGCTTCCAAGAGTTCCATGCAAAGAGCTTGTGCTGCCGCATTGGTTTCACATACAAAATCGCATATCATTAATCCGGGATCTTCCAATGATGACCTGGCGGGGCTTCGCGTTATCCGGGCAATGGGCGCTGTTGTTAATAACCTGGCTGATGGTTCCCTGCTCATTGAGAGTCATGGAATCAAACCCGTCAACAAATTTGTGAATTGCGGCGAAAGCGGACTGGGACTCCGGATGTTTGCGCCGCTGGTGGCGCTGCATTCGGGTACGATGACCATCGAAGGAGAAGGAAGCCTGCTCAGCCGGCCCATGGATTTTTTCGATGAGGTTCTTCCCCGGCTGGGCGTGGAAATCCAATCCAATATGGGTAGGCTTCCGCTGGTCATTAAAGGACCGCTGGTTCCTTCCAATATTCAAACCGATGGTTCCCTGAGTTCCCAGTTCCTGACCGGCCTGCTGATGGCCTATGCAGCGTCTGATGCGAAAGATGTTACGATTGTTGTCACCAACCTGAAAAGCCGGCCCTATATAGATCTAACGTTGTCGGTTATGCGCGATTTCGGTTTAAAAGTTCCGGAGAACCGCGATTACCAGTCTTTTTATTTTTCCTCTGAGAGTTGGAAAAAACCATCGGACCAAATTGAATATGATGTGGAAGGCGATTGGAGCGGTGGTGCCTTCCTGCTGGTGGCGGCCGCTATTGCGGGCCAGGCAACCATTGGCCGGCTGGATCCGGCCTCAACACAAGCAGATAAAGCGATTTTACAGGCATTACGCGATGCTGGTGTGGCCATGATGGTAAGAAATAATGAAATACATATTGACCGCAGTGTACCGGGACAATTGAAGTCATTTCGTTTCGATGCAACGGATTGTCCTGATCTTTTTCCACCGCTGGTTGCCCTGGCGTCCGTGTGCCAGGGATCAAGTTTTATTAAGGGCGTCAGCCGCCTGGCACACAAGGAAAGCGATCGTGCGCTGACCCTGCAGGAAGAATTTATAAAACTGGGTGTTGATATCCTGATCAATGACGATGTGATGGGCATTAAGGGAATATCATCCTTAAAATCAGCTACGGTTCATTCCAGACATGATCACCGTATAGCCATGGCTACTGCCGTCGCTGCTTTGAGAGCCGTCGGACCCGTTCAAATCGAGAAAGCAGATGCTGTAAATAAATCATATCCGGCTTTTTTTAACGACCTTATCCGGCTGGGCGCCTCAGTTCATGTATTAAATAAGATATTTTAGTATGAATTCATTCGGACGTTTATTCAGGATGACCATTTTTGGTGAATCGCACGGAACCAGCGTGGGCCTGATTCTGGATGGATGTCCTGCAGGATTGTCAATAAAACCGGAAGATTTTGAACTGGATATAGAAAGAAGAAAAGGCGGTCGGCAAAAAGGTACAACACCCCGGCAGGAATCCGACCTACCCATTTTTAAATCCGGAATATTTAATGACCGGTCCACCGGAGCGCCGATAACCATATTATTTGAAAACAACAATACGCGATCAGGAGATTACGAAAAATTAAGGGCCATTCCCCGGCCAGGTCACGCTGATTTTGTGGCGCATGAGAAATTCGGAGGGTTTGAAGACTACCGTGGCGGCGGTCATTTCAGCGGAAGACTGACGGTGGCACTTGTTGCTGCAGGTGTTATCGCAAAGAAGTTGTTGCAAATTGTAAAAACAGAAATCCGGTCAGAAATAAAAGAAATCGCCGGAATGGAAGACCTGAATGCAGGACTTCAGAAAGCCATTGATGCAAAAGATTCTGTGGGCGGTATTGTGGAATGCCGGGTTGAAAACCTGCCAACTTCATTGGGGGAGCCTTTTTTTGACAGCGTGGAATCCCTGATTGCGCATGCAGTATTTGCGATTCCGGCTGTGCGTGCCATTGAATTCGGGACCGGCTTCGCAGCGGCCCGCATGTTTGGCTCAGAACACAACGATGCCATTGCGGATAAAACGGGAAGAACAATTACAAATCATGCCGGCGGTGTAGTGGGTGGCATCAGCAACGGAAATGAACTCGTATTCAGGATCGCCATCAAACCCACTTCTTCAACACCGAAGGAACAGGAAACCTACAACCGGGACACAGGAACCCGGGAATTATTTTCCGTAAAGGGCCGCCACGATCTGTGTATCGCGCTCCGGGTGCCGGTTGTATTGGAAGCCGTGACTGCCTTAGTGATAGCCGATCTTCTGTT
>Ga0209839_10000513_pt1 | contig 19519 bp, 19 predicted proteins | sample OrgsoiDNA2013050_FD_185800 | JGI IMG/M metagenome (GOLD analysis project Ga0209839, IMG submission 185800) | Permafrost soil microbial communities from the Arctic, to analyse light accelerated degradation of dissolved organic matter (DOM) -... | ecosystem: Environmental > Terrestrial > Soil >... | reverse complement strand
TATAGTTGCATTTCCTTTATGGAAATCAAATCAATTAACTGGCTCTTCAGCGGAAGGAATGACAAATGCTTTTTTATGGGTTTTGCTACCAATTATAGCCATGCCGTGGAAGTACTTTTTTAGAAAGTATGTTTTTATCACAAAAAGGGACAAATGATCTAAATGCTACGACAATACATTTAGAGAACGTTTACAGCAAAGTCTCGAGTACTTGACCTTTCTTATAAACATTTATCGGGAGCTTGTTTGCGCCTACTCTGGTCGGTATTCAGCTTGCCCGTTTTATTTTTGCCTCGCTCTCATTAATCCGGTTGTAGAAGTATAATTACCCGGTTGATAGGAAAGGTCCTTCAGAAATACTTTTTCAGCCTCTTTATATTTCTTTTCTTTCAATAGTGCATTGCCTAAATAATGTCTTGCCGGTATTAGCCAGTCGCGCGGTTCCTGGTACACCAGCGAATCTTCTGTTTCTGCCCCTTTTGTAAAATAATAGATAGCCTGCTCTAAATGATTCTCTTTTTCTGCCATGGTGCCCATTAATATATACTTGGCAACGGTACCGCCTGTTACCGGTGCGTTAAAGGGCGTCAATACAACTGACATGTCTTTTTCAAGTAAAAGAGTTTCCATGATGGCCAGCGAAGATTTTGCTTTGTCGAGTTTCCCCGTATTGGCATATGCCATGCCCTTTGCAAATTCCTGTATCAATGCTCCGTAATGGTAACGCTTTCCGATGGCAGGCTCAAACAGGATATCATCCCAGTTTTGAAAAGTTATCATGGTAAGTTCAGGAGTCATATAGATGTACTGTGCAAAATTACCCATGGGATCTTCCACAGATAAAAATGTTGTATCAATGGCATTGCGGCATTCCAATGCAACTTTTATTGCCTTGGAATAATCATTGGTATTCATCGAACAGGCAGCCTGCATATGACGGTTGTGATATTCATATAAAAAAACATTATTCTCCACACCGGGAAATAATTTTTTATAACCGTAATAATTTTTAACCGCTGCTTCATTTACTTTTATTCCCTTGTCATATTCACCGGTTCTTATGTATATATGCGATGGCATATGTACCATATGCGAAAGCCCCGGCGCTAGTCTGCCCAGCCGTTCCGCACTAGCATTTGCTTTCGAAGCAAAGGGAGATGCTTCCAGGGTGTGTATATAGTAATGATTTGCGCCGGGATGTTCGGGGTTATATGTAAGGATATTTTCCAGCACGCTGATTAATTCCGGTGTCCATGGTTTTGGCCTGCCGTCATGCTGCCATAAGTCCCAGGGATGCAAATTCATTAGAGCATCCGCGTATAACGTTCCTATTTCTGCGTCCGTAGAATATTTTAGGTAAAGAGTCTTCATTTTAGAAGCATACTCCTGGTTAAGTGCGGCTCTTTCGCGGGTGGAATCCGCGGAGTAATGCGACTCCATCGCCTCTATCAGGTCTCTTTCTTTTGGAGAAGAATTGTTCATAAACAGTTTTGCTTTTGAAACAGCCAGCAACGCATCCTTTGATGCCACATAAACAGCGTCATTTATGTTTGGTCCATAAGCCAGGGCCACGGCCCAATAAAGCATGGCAGCGGTTGAATCAAAACTCAGCGCTTTTTTAAAAGAAGGCAATGCCTCCGGAATATGAAAGCCATAATAAAGATTGATGCCCTGGTTGAAATAAAATTGAGCACTGTCGCTGGTGCTGTTTATCTTCCAGGTATGTGAACCGGTTCCCGGCAAAGGAATCATATTCTGTATTTCCTCATTGGTAATATGATAGTCTGACCAGTCAGGCGTGCAACGCAATGAGGTTAAGCTCATTTTTTGCCTTAGTTTGCGATAAGTTTCATTATCAACTTGCTTAGGGGATTGTTCATGGATCTTTGAATATCCCATCAGCAGAAGGATTATGGCCCCGGTTGAAAGGAAGAGGAGTTTCAAAGATGAATACTTTTATTGGTGAAGAAATAAAATCTTATGATTTATGTTGAGCCGTGTTACCTAAGATACAATATTAATAGTTGCTCTGTTTCCGGATGTGCGTTTCCTGTCCCGCTTCAGTAAAGGATTGCTTCGCCTTTAGTAGCCTCTTCTTCGCTACGAATATGTTACTAAATCCTGTTTCCTCTAAGGGTTTTTAGTGGCCAGATTATGGGGCACAATGATACGGTATGATACTATAGGATACAGAATGATACAGTTGTAAGCTCCCCCGAATTACGGCCATACAAGATTAGAGAATTTGCCCTAAAGGCAAATGAATCTTACAAATAAAATAATCTCATTGATAACATCATCCGTTTTAGTAAATTACATATATGATTGATCCAAGGGAACTAAGAATGGGAAATATAGTAAGTCATACCCGAAATCTTCCGGAGGAAGATAAGTATTATACAGTTTTCAATATTTTGCCTGAAGAATTGATGTTACAGTCTTCAACAGATCGTTTTTCAGTTGGCATAAAAGATGTTCATCCTGTTCTGTTGACTGATAGTATTCTGCCTTTGTGCGGTTTCGGTCCATTAAAAACAAAACCGCAGAATCAATGGCACCACAATAAAGTCCAAGGCTTTAGTATTGATAAAGAAATAGAAAACGAAAACGACTTGGTTTTTAAATGGTATATATATACGGTTAGAAATGAGTTTATCTATCTGGAATCAGTTCACCAGCTTCAAAATCTATTTTTCGCTTTGTATGGCAAAGAATTGGATACAAGATTGATTTAAAGTGAAAAAACACAGAATCCGGAAATCATTTTTGAAGTACTTATTGGTTTGTAGTTATGGGTTAGGGTTGATTCTTCATAATGAAACAATTGCATTATCTCCATTCGGACTTCATCTGAAATTGGCGATCTTTAAATTCCAATGCAAATACACCCTTAAAAACGATCGGCGAAAATATAGGGAGGCTTACATCATCTGCTGATGGGGCAGATGCCATCTATTTTGTTCGGACAGTACTCTTTGTATAGTAAAAGTGCTCAAAGTGACTATTTGCGCAAAGGATTGAAATTCAACGAGGGAGAAGACCGGCGAAATCATGGAGAGCCAGTGAGCTTACCGGAAGTTCTGGGATAAAACTTCACTAATGAGTTTAAAAATTCATTGAATAAAAATCCCGACCTTGATAAAGAATATGAATTCAATGAAATCTTACTTTGAGATAAAACAATCATGTACTTCATATATTTTCAGACCACCAATATCTTACAAGATTAGGGAATACCTTGAAAAATTTGTGGTGGAAAATATCCTTAATAAAAGAAAAATTATTCAGGGTGGTAAATGGAAGGTTCATTTGTCAATGATTTTTGTTGAAGGTGGTCAAAGATATACTTTAAGGCATGTATTCTTGGGAAAAGGATCAAGAACTGTGACTGCCGAAACTGTAAAAATATATGAAATTCTTATTCCATTAATTTGTATACAAGAGTCTAAAACTCCATTATTAGCGACAATTGAATCAATGTATGAAGCACTAAAAATATTTTTCACTCAAAGTTATAAAAGCATATCGTCCGATTTTATAGGGGAATTATGGAGCCAGGTTGATTTGGATTATTTGCTTTCACTGCCTTATCCTGCTCCATTAAAAGATCAAAAATATGTAGGTGATGAGATTAGACTAGGGAAGTGACCTCTGTAGACAATTAACTCTTGCGATTTAATTTTATTAAAGTTTTTGGCAGTTTTATTATTGTGAACCACGATTAGTTTTGGAATTATTGGCAATTATGGACACTCTGCAAATGCAAAGGCTAATTTCTAAAATCGACTGTCTGCCGGACGAATATTCGAGTATAAAAAAACAAGCCTTTAAGTATCTTAATAATAATTCAAATATTGATGGTCTTGACACCCTGAATATTTTTCACAGACCATGGAATGCACCTTTAAATTGGGGATTGATGCTTTATAAAGGAGCCGAAATAAAATGGTTTGAACAATTCAGGGAAATGACAAAAAAGGAGATCCCGGAATTTTATAAAAAATTTCTTAGTCTAATAAATGGTTGTTTTATTTTTGACATTTCCTTATATGGATTAACTCCATCAGTATATCTTAAGGGTACATTAGATAGGAGTATATTACAATGCCATGATTTGACAACTGCAAATAGTCAATGGATAAAGGAATATGAAGTAGATAAAAAATATTTTCACTTTGGTGGCCGTCAATATTCATATTCTGAAAATCTGGGCTATTTTTTTGATGGTGATAAGATAACGGCAATTCTCCCTAATGGAAATGTTATAAATGAATGGACAAATTATTTTGAGTTTTTATTTGATGAAATAGAACTGGCGGAACAAAAGGCGCTTAAAAATATTCCAAAAGGTATAAACATTATTGTTAACGATTAATTACGGAAGATGGACGTTCAGGCAGATAAGGGGTTATCAAGATCTTTAGTCAGGAAATATTTTTTTAGGCATGAAAGAATCCTGGCGCACATAAGGATAGTTAATCTGAATACAATAGCGAACAATAATGCGTCTTAAAGCATCAAAAGATTTCATACCTTCCTTCCTTTAATCATTACACCATTAAACAATTAATCATGAGAAAGAAAATGGGAGTTACCCAAAGGCAAGGGATTAAAGCGATCGCTGCTGCGGCGGTGATCAGTCTGTTCAGCTTAACAAATGCAAAGGCACAAGAGGTCAAAGGAGAAGCCGTGGTGACTTCCGAGACGGTGACTGCAACGGTAACGAAGATAAACCAGCAAACTCGCGAAGTGACAATCAAAACGAGTGATGGCCAGGAGCACAGTTTTGTAGCCGGGGATCAGGTAAAAAACCTGGCACAGGTAAAGAAAGGAGACATCATTACGGCAGTATATACTGAAGAGCTTGCTTACCAGGTCAAGCATCATGGCGAAGCCGGGGTGCAGGGTACTGACGCAGCGGCATCGGCTAAACCGGGTGAAATGCCCGCAGGCGCCGTAGCTAAACAGGTTACCATGACCGTGCAGGTCACAGCGATCGATCCGACCGTGCCTTCCGTAACATTCAAGGGGCCCCAGGGAAATACCAAAACGATTAAAGTGAAGGATCCAAAAAAACTCAATGGCGTGAAGGTCGGAGATATGGTAGACATTACGTATACCCAGGCGCTCGCAGTCACGGTAGATAAAGCGCCGCAGAAATAAACGACCACCCAGTCTCAATGCAATCGCGTATGAAAAAATGGATCTGGATACCGGCATTCCTGTTCGTGCTCTTTGCATTCCGGAGCACTAAATCCATTTCGCCGGAATGGGTATCCCTCTTCGACGGTCATTCGCTGGACGGATGGAAAGTAGGGGAAAACGCCGGGACATTTTCTGTAAAAGATGGCCAAATCGTCGTGCATGGTCCCACGGCACATTTGTTTTACGAAGGCAATATAAAAATCATGACTTCAAAAATTTCGAGCTGAAAGTGGACGTCATGACCTATCCCGGGGCAAATTCGGGCATTTATTTTCATACCCAATACCAGGAAAGCAGCTGGCCGAAGAAAGGATTCGAAGTGCAGGTGAACAATTCGCATACCGACTGGAAGCGAACCGGAAGCCTGTATGATGTTGTCAATATAAAGGAAGTTTATGTGAAGGACATGGAGTGGTTCACGGAATACATCAAAGTGGATGGGAAACATGTCATCATAAAAATCAATGATAAAACAGTAGTAGACTACACCGAACCCAATGATTTCAGGCCTGCGCCCGATCAAACGGGTCATTTTCTTTCCAGCGGTACATTCGCTTTACAAGGGCACGATCCGAACAGTGAAGTGCATTTCAAAAATATCATGGTTAATGTACCGGACTGAATGCCTTCACAAGAAAGATTGATTTTTATTTTGCCTTTATAATCTATATCTTAACTTATCATTCTTCCTCAGTAAATTCTTTCTACCCTACATTCGGGATTTTCTGATTTTTTATTTCGTACCTGAGAGATACTGTATTGGAAATAATTTTTAACCTGCTTAAAACTTAAAACATGAGAAAAACATTCTTTATGTGGCTGTTCGTTGCAGCTGCATTCTTTGTCAACGGCCAGGGAAGTTCGCTTTATAAAGTTAACCTGGCTACGCCCAGATCCGGAATGAAATCTGTATTTGAAGAAAGTTGGAAATTGCACATGGTGAAGTTTCATAACGGATCTGATAAAAGAAACGTATACGAAGTAGTCAGTGGTCCTGATGTCGGATCTTTTATAATTGTACAGGGACCTGTTTCATATGCAGATATGGATAAAACATTGCCTGATGCAAAAGAGCATAGCCTGGACATGGAAAAAACTTTTTCATCTAAGCTGGAACCGCTGAATAGTAATTCGCTTGTCCGGTGGGTTGATACCTTAAGTTATAAGGGTGATGTAAAGGCTCAGCTTTTTCTTCTTACTATTACAGTGGTCAAAGATGGTAAAATGGCAGATTACATGGCGGAGGCCAGAAAAGCTGTGTTGCTTTATACAAAACTGAATTCTCCCTTTTCTTTTAATATGATGGTAAAACAGCAGGCCGGTTCAAGTCCTACAATTATTTTGATAAGGAATCTGAAAGATGGTTATAAGGAACTGGATGCTGATTATTTTCACCTGGCAACAGACTGGTTCAAGACGGCTTATGTGAAAGAATACGGACAGGAGGCATGGGATAACAGGTTAAAGCTGATGGCGGATGATGTTGTAAATCGCACACAGCATTTCGAAAAACTGCGTGCCGACCTGAGCTCAAAATAGGATAACCTGCTGCTGGTTTATAAAATCCCGGAGTTTAATTATTCCGGGATTATTTATGTCCTGTGTAATATCAGAAGTTACTAATCCCTCAATAAACTCCGGCAAACCCACTGTAACCGCGCTTCAGTACTTCTTGTATCGGATTGGGGAACCACAAAGGTGCTTGTCTCAAAGGGATTTCGCGTGTTCGGTTCTGTACGGAAGCAGGCTGACGCCGATCGTTTGCAAAACGAGTTCGGTAACGGGTTCGTGCCTCTCATGATGGACATTACGGACGCCAACTCTGTACATCAAGCTGCCCGGAAGGTCGGCTCCCTGATAGGCGACAGGAATTTGGTTGGTCTGGTGAACAATGCAGGAATTGTGGTGAGTGGTCCACTGCTTTATCTGAAGCCCAGCGAGTACAGGCGGCAGTTGGAAACCAACTTGATCTCGCCGCTTGTCGTGATCCAATCCTTCGCTCCTCTTTTGGGAACAGATAAGAAGAGACAGGGTCCTGCCGGGCGCATCGTGAACATCAGTTCTACCGGAGCAAAAGTTGCTATCCCGCTTATCGGTGCTTATAGCTCCTCCAAAGCTGGTCTTGAGGGAATGTCGGACGCGCTGCGGCAAGAACTGATGTTATTTGGCATCGACGTCGTGATCATTGAACCGGGCACCGTGAACACGGCGATGTACGACAAGGGAGAAAAAGAAGATCTGAGTGAGTTCAAGCCGACCGAGTATTGGGAGGCGGTGCAGAAATTCCAGAAGTTCATCGTCACCGAAGCCCGTACTAACGGCTTACCCCCTGAGCGTCTGGGCGAAGCCGTCCACCTGGCACTCAGCAAGGCGAAACCGAAAGCACGCTACGCGGTCGTTCCGCAACGTTTCAAGAATTGGACTTTGCCCAGACTTCTTCCTACGAGGATGCTCGACAACTATCTCGCAAAACAAATGGGACTCAAAAGACAGTAGCCAACCCATGACAAACGAAATCATCACCAATATTGCAAACCTTGCCCTACTCCTGTCGTTTTTAGTAGCGCTGATATTTGGCATTGCGCAGGTTAAAGCTGCAAAACACGACCGCCGTGAACGCCTCACCCTGGAGATGCTGCGGCAGTTTCAAACACGCGATTTTGTTGAACTTTTACTCTATATCGACTCAAATGACATGCCATCCAACTGGGCAGAATTTCAGAAACTTCCTGCCAAGGAGCGGCCCAATCTCGTCCAGTTTGGCCAGCAAATGGAATCACTGGGGATGCTTGTTGCCGATGGACTCCTCAATATGGACACTGTTGATAAAACGCTGGGTTCGTTCGTAACAACCGCCTGGGAGAAAAGTAAAGACATGTTCTTGGATATACGCGAACAGCAGTCCGACCCTTTCGCAGGCGAGTATTACCAATGGCTGGCAGAAGGAATTGATGAACGGATGAAGAAGAACCCGCGCAAGCCTTTTTATGTGAAGGGGTAAAGGGGGTCATGGAATACTACTTTTCTAATATGTCAGCGTTACAAAGTTGCTCAAATTTATACCTACCTTTTTCCACTTGTCTTGACTGGCAATTCTTGCATAACAGTTTTTTGAAAAAAGTGTAATAGCAATAGGAATCATTGTTATTGGGTTTTCCTTTTTATCCATTCTGCCCTCAACCCATTGCACTGTTACAATAAAGTCTTGATTTACTTTTATATTATAAGGTTCTAAGTTGACCTTTGTCCAACCCGTTTTAAAATTGTCAATAGTCATAAAAATTTGCTTGTTGTAAATTAATGTATCAGGCATATTATCTTTAACGGAATAAATATTTATACGGTATTTGATAAAATTAAAATTGTTACCCGAAATATTAAAGTTAAAATCTTTTAGTGTTGCATTTCTCTGTTTGGTTTTGTATCTCATTCCCATTTCTGAACCAATCGTTTCCACCGCAGACTTTTTGTTGTGAATAGAAACTTGAATAAATTTCCCGCTTCCTTGTCTGCCAATTGATTCAGTATTTGTTTTAGTATTTGTTATTACCACTTCGGCAAGCTCTGTAATTTTTACATCTAGTTTGATTGTGTTTTCTTTACTTTCAATAAAGTCTTTTACGACAATTTTCTTTGAAAAATATCCAACCAAACTGATTTGTAATGTGTCTGCTAAGTTTTCTTGACTGATTTGAAAGTTAAAGTCTCCAAGAGTGTCTGTAAGTGTGCCGAGTGGTTTATTAAGAACTCCAATGCTTACATAAGATAATGGCTGGTTGTTTTCCTGTTGAATAATTTTGCCTTTAACCGGGATGCCATCCTTTGTCAAGCTTTGTGAGAATATAGATTCAGAAAGTGTCAAAACAAAAAGAGCTGTGATAAATATTTTTGATTTCATTGGTGTAGGAATTATGAAGCACCAAATAAGGGTGCTGCCAACACTCAAATGTATGTTTTATACCTTTTATGTTTTGTCATCAGGACATTCAGAATAAAATAAGAGAGATCGACTAAAATGATCTGGGATCAACAGGTAACCGTGATATTCTAATAGTACGGGTAATACCTCTCAAACGATAAATGCAATTGGGTATGCCTGGATAACTTCAAAAATGCGTCAAAACAATGATACTAATCCGTCACTAATTCCTCGCAAACCCACTGGAATCGCGGGATGGTACTTTTTGTATCGGTACGGAACAAAATGTGACCATAAGCGTAAGGGATTGAAAGTCAATGAGCGAGAAGACAGGTGAAATCACCGAGAGCAGGTGAGCTCACCGGAAGTTCCTGGATAAAACTTCCCAAATGCCTTATAATTCATAAAAGGGAAGGGCAATACATTTCTTACAAATGGATTAGAAATTAATGTCATCCGCAGGCTTACATAAAAGCTATTACGCTTTCTGCTAAAATCGACGATCTTAAAATAAGGAAAGAATACACGCCTAAAAGCGATCGACGAAAATAACAGGAAGCCAACAGAGGATAGCGTAATTCCAATATGAACCTGTAATGTCTTCCATGAAAAACAGGTGGAGTACAGATTATGGGGCAGAATGATACGGTATAATTCGTAATGATTCCGTAAATGAATTTGCTCATCTTTATAATTCCCCCAAAAACATAGCATAGATAGCTAATAAAAACAGATCGGGATCGTCACTAGATAAAAAACTTTTTTGCCACAGCCCAACCGGAAAATAGTGCTGACAACAGTAACGACTTTCCCCCATTTTAAATAATCCAATAATATTTTAATAAGGAGCGGTTGTCCTAACGACAATATGAAATGTATAACTCTAAGTAGCACATTATCAATAGCAATATTTTTTTAGCGCTGCACTGTAAGCTCCCCTTAAATCTGGGCCAATCGTAATTAGAGTTTTCCAGTTTTTGGTAATTCCAGGGAAACGCATTTTTAAATATTTCAACGCTGGTAATTCGGATGAAAAATGGTGTTACTCTCCCTGGAGGCCACCTTATGATTCTATTAAAACCTTTAATGCACTAAGTATAGGATTTTCCTCTCCCTGTGGATCTTCCTGCTTGGCATCCGGCCGGTCATCCTGTTGAATAATTTGAAGACTTGTATGCCCCTCTTTTTCATCCAGAACGTAACTCATCACAAAATAATTTTCGGGCTTATCTACCAGTCCGGGCCTCGGCGCAAACAGGCTATACTTGACCATGTGAAACGGATGCACTTCCAAAACTTTCCCCCACTGTTCAAATACTTTTTCGTCCCATTCGGTTCTGAAACGGATATCACCACCTTGTTCCCAGTCTGTAATCAAATCACTTCCATACTGCCATTGCTTTACAAGTTCCGGCTTCGTAAGAGCATCCCATACTTTTTGAATCGGAGCTTTAATCAGGATCGTAGAAATATTTCTCGCCATGTTTTTTTCACAATGTATTACAAATAGGTAAGAAGAAGGAGGAGCCACCTCCAATCATGCGGAAAAAATCTTATTACCTCCGCCGTTGCACTGGGTCTAAAAAGATGCTACTGGCCCGCGGATCGAGTATTAAATGGAGGATGAAATCTGCCGCCGGTAATAAAAATAGTCAGTAAATAATTTTGTTCAAGTGCATACTCATTTTCTTAGGTGGCGTTGCCTGCCATGCTCCTTTCTTTTCATTCTAAAATTCATCACGACATTTTTGCTCGTTTTATATAATCCTACGGTAAACTGCCTCTTGTCGCAGACCGGTCATCAGAATAGTTTTGCAAGAAAAAAGTCATGTCTAAAAATGAATCTGTTCGAGAAAAAATGTTTTAGAAGTACTATCCACTCACCTTGTCAATAGAATCCAGGAAATATTTACACGCAAATGGAAAACGCTCGAATAACTTTACTATGTTACTTCATTGGCGGATTATGCTACTATCAGCGACTTTACCTTACTGATCGTAAATAATTCTATAAGCATTAATTATCTTTGTACGTATCATGAAAATAAAAGCCTTATTCATCGTGTTTGTGTTTATCTGGGCTTTAATTGTACCTTATCAGTATTGCTCTGGTCAGGGGAGTTCAAGAGATTCCAGTGTAATTGCAGAATTTGCTAATCGGCTTAGTAGTGATACAAAGAAAGACGACGTTCACGGCAGTATATCCGCCGCGATAATAAAAAACGGCAAGGTCATATGGGCGGGTGCGTTTGGCTACACAACAAGGAACAAGGATATTGCTGCAGACACCAACACTATATATCGTATCGGCTCTATTACCAAAACATTTACAGCTGTCATATTAATGCAACTTGTAGAAGAAAGAAAGGTAAAGCTTGATGACCCTGTCGAAAAATATCTGCCGGAAATAAAATCCCTGAAAGGTTATTCAGATGCGACAATCATCACCTTACGTCAATTGGCCTCGCATACTTCAGGGCTGAAACGCGAGCCAGATATGCAGGGTGCGAGTTTGGGCCCGGTGGATCAATGGGAAAGTAAGTTATTATCCAGTATTCCTTATACTTCATTCATAAGTAGCCCTGGAACCAGTTTTCAGTATTCTAACATTGGGTATGCCTTGCTTGGTCTAACCCTCGAACGGGCTTCGGGTGTTCCTTATATTCAAATGGTGCAACAAAGAATATTTATGCCGCTGCATATGGATAACACCTTTTTTTCGGTACCGAAAAATAAGATGGCCGAACTTGCAGAGGGTTTCGTTAGTTCCAAGAAGAATTTAAGAGAAGAAATAAACGAAAGCCCTTCATCGCAGAGGGTTATAGACAGCACATTGGGTGGTTACACAGTACCCTGTGGCGGAATTTACTCAACTTCTCTTGATCTGGCAAAATTTGTAATAGCGCTGATGGGAAAGACACTTTTGTTTCAGCCGGAAAGCCTTCTGGAAATGCAAGTTACTCCCCCGGGTGGTAGCAATTATGGTTTGGGTCTTATACTTTCTAGATATAAAACATTGGACTTTATAGGTCACGGCGGCCTCGTTCGGGGATACCTTGCACAATTTTCTATAGAAAAGAACAACGTTTACGCGGCCATTCTGCTGCGCAATTATAATAGGGGCAAAACCAATCTAGCATTAGGTTCCCGGAAACTGTTGAATGAATTATCAAAAGGTAGCATGAGATGAATCCATTGAATTAAATCTAACTTTTTGCATAAGCGTATAAGTTCCTTCGATTTCCGCCAGGTAGCGCTGCACCGGAGGGATATCGTTTCATTGCAGATCGACCTTTGACAAGAATTTATATTGAAATTTTATGGAAAGAAAATCTGACCTCCCCTAAAAAACTCTAATTTCGAATGACCTGAATCTAGGGAGATCTTACAATTCAATACATTCCTGCTTGAAAAAGTCAACCTGCATTCAAAAAAAGTCAATGGGCATCAGGGGCCTCCTGCTGATGATGAGCTGCCTGGTTATTTTTGCCAGTTGTAAGCGCCAGGGCATCGTTCCATACTTTGAAAAGAAGGGCGATACCTATTGTGTTTATAAAATCACTGAGGTACAGAATACCGGCACCTTTAAGGCTTTGAAAACAGGAGACATCCTTTGTCTCTATTGTGCCGGTAGCCTTAATTGTTCATTGTATGGTAACCGGTGGCTGCACCTGTACTTCAACGGTTCAGAAAATATCCCGACAGGGAACCACATTTCTATTTTGACAGACGCCAATATCAGTTATTACATTGTGCCGGTCGGATCGACAACATGCACCAGTTGTCCGGGCCAGAATATGTTTGAAATGGCCAACTAATGAAGTGATGGCTTAATTCTTAGCATTCTATTGTCTCGACCCCCTATAGGCTGGACAGTTTTTTAGGTATAATTTAATAAGTTTTAATCTCGTAATGAATCAAATATTTAGACTCTGAGGCTTATTCAAGAATCGACGATTTTAGAGATATGGCATGAAGATGTAGATAAATAAGCGATCGTTGTAAATAACCGGAAGGCAACTGGTAATGGTGCCGTTCCATTGCGGGTTGATAGAGTCCTCCAGAGTGGATGTCTTTGGATTCCTCTACAGCCATACCAAACCAACACAAATATCTGGTTACTAATTCGTCACTAATTCCCCGCAAACCCACTGGAATCAGGGAAAAGTACTTTTTGTATCGGTACGGAACAAAATGTGACCATAAGCGTAAGGGATTGAAAGTCAATGAGCGAGAAGACAGGTGAAATCACCGAAAGCCGATGAGCTCACTGGAAGTTCTCGGATATAACTTCACTTTTCCGCAATAAATCATGAAAAAATGGGGTGGTATACTACCCAAAAATAGATGTGGAAGTGATACTAGCCGCTACGAAAATTGGTTCGACAAACAATACAATATCATTTAATCACCGAAATGAAAGAAATTTGATTTATTATTCACCCAAAAAACTCAAGACTATGGAAATAGAAAAAATTATCTTTTTTAGAAACTTCCTGTTTAAGACATTTATTATAGGGGTTCTGTTTGGGGTTTTCTATTTTATCACTACCATTATATTTTGGAATACCTGGTTGATGTCCTGGATAGAAAGAATGTTTAAAGTAAATGACGTTGAATTAGGAAATTTAACATTGTCTTTTTTCTCAACCTTGCGGATTATACTTGCATTTTTATTTCTAGCCCCATGCATTGCTTTACACTGGATGATTAAGCGAAAAAATAAAACGACAAGAGTTTGAGCACAACTTCTTTGCTTCTCACTATTTGCCTGGAAACCACGCCTGAGTTTGTTGTTTTTGGGAAACAGAACTTTATTAATTTAAAAAAAGCGTAAACAATTTGACCGCTGGTCCCATAAAAAGATTTTTTGTAGTGCTACTTATCATTTGTCCGGGATTTTGCATCCATGCATTTACCCAGACTGATTCCATTTCCATCAAAGCTGGAACAACGGCGTACAATCAATTTAAATTAAGGGAAAGCAGGATCATATTTGAAAGGATTGCGGAATCCAGGTCTTCGCCTGTATGCGATCGGGCGGAGGCAATGCATAACCTGGGATTGCAGGATTGGAAGATTTTCAGAAACTATTCTAAGAGTGAACAACGATTGCATTCATGCCTGCTTTTAAATTGCCAAAAAGCAAAAACATATATATTACTTGGACAAATCGAACTTGATGCATTACATTATTCAAGCGCCTTATCTTTTGCTGATAAGGCGATTCAGGTAAGTCATGACGAAACAGATAAGCTGAATTCTTTTTTATTGAGGGCGCAAATTATTTATGGCGAAAGTTTGGGTATGATAGGGAAAGGATTAATGCCGGATAAAGAAAATCTTTTACAAGCGTCAAAGGCACTTAAATATATATTGGCCAGACAACCGGGAAGATCCGCTCCGGCTGAATTGTTACTGGGCATTTCATTATTGCGGAAAAATGGGCCGGATGCTTACGATGCATGGAAGTCCTACTATTTTATAACCAGTGACAGCAATATAAACCGCGCCCTGTTGCCTTCATATGTTACTTTTCATTCTATACTTCCCGGCTGGCGGGGCAGGGATTTATCGAATTCCGAAAGGTATAATTTAGTGATGGCTTTGGGGGGATCACAGTTTTATGATTATGCTGAATTGTTGGCCGGTTATAGAATATTCGGGAAATACAGCATTTTGGATAGCCCTGGAATCAAACAAATACTACAATTTGAAAAATATATCAAAGCTGTCGAAAAAGTGGATAATACTTTTTACCCTAAAATTGCTGCGGGGGTAAAAAACTATGATTCCGCCTATGAAATGGCGATAGAGATCCCTTCCAGGAAATTATGGATAACACTCGACAGAAGAAATTCAATCAGCAATTACACAGAAGATGATTTTTTTTCCCAGATAGAAACAAAATTCGGCGCCGAAGGATATATGGGAACAACTGTCGGTTATTTCAGTTTATTGCTCGGATTGAAAGTACATGATGAATTGAAAGAGATCAATCAATATGGTCTGAAAGCTTATTTCAGGTACATATCCATTAGCAGGTTGATATCCAGGGACTTTACCTCCTGGTACGGAGCGACAAATGTGGGAGGGTGGGGAACCGATTCCTGCATTTATCAGGTTCGGGATGCTTATTTGCAGGACCCTTTCACCCGGTTGAGCTGGGTAACGGATTCGACTGCATACAAACAGATAACAAACCAAATAGTGGAATTAAGAAAAAGGGATTTAATCATCTGCAGACAGGATATGTATGCTGAACCTTCTTTTTTAGCCCTTTATATAAAGCTGAATGCATCTAAGCAATTATTCGATAGTCTTCAAAAAGCAGGGCTTTCTTCGAACCCACTTTATCTTGCTTTTATTTCTGAAACCATGCGGCTTAACGTGGAATCCACCGTTTTTGCTCATGAAGGAAGGCATGCCATAGATCAGTTATATTTTAAGGCCCAATTTGATTCTATGTCGCAGGATGAAAGGGAACTTCGGGCTAAATATTCGGAAATTATATTCTCATCCAAACCGAAACTGGCACTTACGGGAAGTATACTTGGAGGTGATTTGGATTCGAGTACCATACATGGGAAAGCAAATCTTCGTCTGAGAAAAATAATTGTAAACTGGATGCAGCTACATAACAAAGAAATTGGAGAAATAGACAACTCAATGCCCTTGCTGATGCAACTTGACGTATTAACGGATCAACAGCTCAGGGACATTTGTTTATCTGCCGATCCACTTCCGGCAAAGCTCCAGGCCATGCAACTACCAATCCGTCACTAATTCCGCGCAAACCCTCTGGAATTGGAGGACGGTACTTTTTGTATCAGGAAGTGACCACTAAGCAATTGTTGCGCGTTTTCGAGCTGCCCCCTATCTTAAAGCGGGATAATCCGCATAGAGCGCTTCGACCAGTTCCTTTCGATATCCCGGTGTATGGCTGTAGAGATTGATCGCTTCATTAGCTTGCACCAGTTCATTATTGACGACCTTGCAGGCCACGAGTTTTTCGGTGTTCTGCCAGATACCCGGATCATAGTCAAACGCTGCCTGATAGAAATGCAAAGCTGTCCGTGAATCGCCCAATTTCATTTCAACATTCCCCCTGAAATAATTCAGGAGAGGATCGAAATGGAGCAGGGTATCCAGTTTGTCGATCGTCCTACTGTAATCTCCATAATCCCTGGTATCGGCATACTCTTTCATCCTTAGCATATAAGGCGCAGGTTCTTCCGGAAATAAGGCGATAAAACGGTCCGCGGATTTCCGAAATAATTTTTCGCCGAGGTGTTCGCAGGCCAACATATATTGAAGGGAGAGGTGCTTGTCGTTCTGGGTATGGTCGTCGAATTTTTCAAAGGCCGATTTTGCCGCACTATAGTTTTTATGACTCAACGCATTCTCAAATATTGCCCCGTATTTCTCCCTGGATGTCAGCGAGGAATGAGCATCGAGTGTTTCCGTGTCTTCGATCAGGTATGAAAACAGTATGGCATAGGGTTCACCGAGCTGATAAGAAAAAATATCGGCTGCCCTGAGGGAGTCCTTTACTTTCATAAGTGTGATATCCTGGTAGTTGAGTCCGCCATCACCGAAGGCCCTGAACAGAAGGTGCATTTCTTCGTTCTTCACAAAACCGCGCACCAGCTTGTAGCTTCCGTTTTTCGTGAACTCCAGCGTGCTATTGCCAATATTGAATAAGCCAAAGCCGTTGGCGATCTTGGTCAGCGTATCCACATTATCGATGATAGCGCTTTTTGATCCGGTCCTTGTTATGAATTCAGGAAAATAAATCAGGTGATTGAGGATCTCCGGGTCTTCATTGTTCATAGACTCCTCCAACTGCATGGATAGTTTTTCGGCTTCTGCGGCGGTAACCGGAGTGTTTTGCGCAGACAGGGGTTGTAGGTTCATGGCGCCAGCCGTCAGCAAGGCCAGGCCAAGGGTTTTAAGGATTCGACGCATCCGCCTAAAATAGAGACAATTTTCTGTTTCTGAAAGTCCCGCACGGAAAAAAATTATTGTGTAAGGACAAAAAAAATTTTAAAAGGACAATATCTGTAGCAACAACCCATTGAAAGCTATCGCATTAGTTTCCGATACGACATGAAGGTTCTAATCCGGCAATGGGATTTACCACGCCGCAGGCGTGGCTACTAATCTGGGATTTTTAAGAAATGTTGAAATTTGATGATATCGGAAAACTTCTTTGGCGCAGTCCCGATATATTTATTGTATTTACGCTCCAGTTGTCTTTCGGTTACGGGTATTTTTTTCAATAATTCTTCAATCGTAAGAATGCCTTTGCACTGGTAAATCAATTGTAAGGATTCTTCGAAAACCGGGTCCGTGTCCTTTACATATACTCCTTTTTTCAGCAGAAATTGTTCAACAGAATTTATTATACGAGATACAATATCTGCATTTAAAACCTTGTCTTCCAGATCCAGTGCTTCCCGGCCAAATAAGTCTGCTAATGGGATGACGCAGTTATTCATTTCGCAGGCGGTCATATACAATAAGTTATAAATGCCGTAGGGTTGAAGGACGACTGCGAGCATGCCCAATTCTCCGAAGCCACTTACAAGGGAAGTTCTAATTTATACAAAATCTTGTATAGATTTGATAATCTGGGATGTCGGATATCCGAACACTATCTTATAGAAGGTACATAAAAGTTGCATGGAATAATGTCAGATAGTTATCTATAAAACAAGGACATGAGGAATATTATAATTTTTGGTGCCAGCAGAGGTTTGGGAAATTCAATAGTAGATGGGATAGCAAAAGAAGGGGACAAATTTTATTTAATTTCAAGAACTGAACCTCAAAATTTAAGAGCTAAATCGAATTTTGAAAAAATATGGATAAAATCAGATTTATCAGATTTAAGATCAATTCAAAAAGTGTATATAAGTTTAAAAGGAATTCCTATAGATATTTTTTTATACAATGCTGGAATATGGGAAGAAGGTGAGTTTGAAAAAATTTCGCAATTAAGAATTTTGGAAATTATTCAGGTAAATTTATCAAGTTTAATATTACTCGTTCAGAAATTAATTCCGAATATTAGAAAGGGAATGCTGAAAAAAATTATAATTATTGGATCCTCAAGCGGATTGGAAAATGAAGGGTCTAGTTCCATTATTTATACCGCTACAAAATTTGGAGTTCGCGGTGTTACACATTCATTGCGAGAGTATTTAAGAAATGACTCTATTTCCGTGTCTTGTATATCAGCAGGATCAATTGCCTCTGATATTCCATTTAGTAAGGGTAAATCCGCCGCTTTGAAAAAATATTCTGAAAAGAGAATCCCCGTTTCAGATATTATTGATGTCATAAAAGTCATTATTGAAACTTCAATTGCAAGTTGTATTAAGGAAGTCTATTTACCTGCATTAAAAGATCGAGATATGTAAATGCCATCCAACAATTGATGCATTTGACATATGCATGGGGACCGCCCAAACCATCTGAATACTGGTTACTAAATCGTCACTAATTCCCAGCAAACCCACATATGATCAAAATAGTTTTTACATTGAATTCTTATTTCATATGGTGAAAAGGAATCGGCAGCTACATTTTCAGAACCTGATACCGAATGGAAAAATTATAATCTGATCCTTTTTGAAAATGAAAAACGACTAAACCTTTAGAAAACTGTCCAGTTTAGTGGGGGTCGGTACACGTTTCGCAATATGCAACGCAACAAACCGATTAAATAGTTATGGTAAACACTAATCAGTCACTAAATTAGCAAAATGAAAAGCAAACTGCTGTTTGTTACGATCTTTATCATTCAATTCGCTTTCAGTTATGCGCAACCGGATACCGTTATTTCCATGACAAAAAAGATCTACATGATTCCCATGCGGGATGGGATTAAACTTTTCACTGTCGTACTTTCTCCGACAAACTATAACAAGCTGGTACCCATTTTAATAGAACGCACGCCCTATGGGGCTGATATTGGTATAAATGAAGACTCTGCCATGATCGTTGAAAAAGTACGGCTTTACTACCGAAGTCTGTTCAGGGAGGGATATATTTTTGTCAGGCAGGATTTGCGTGGAAAATTCAAAAGCCAAGGCAGTTTCGAAATGAACCGCCCCCTGTATCATCTGACAGATAAATCAAAAACAGATGAATCTACCGACAACTATGATACGATTGATTGGCTTATCAAAAATGTAAAAAATAATAATGGCAAAGTGGGGATATTGGGGACATCGTATTCCGGTTATATGGCATTGGAAGCTTCCGTTGACCCACATCCGGCCTTGAAGGCCAGCTCACCCCAGGCATCCCCGGCTGATATGTTTTTGGGTGACGATTTTCACCACAACGGAGCCTTTCGTTTGAGCTATGGCTTTGAATATAGTTATT
>Ga0209839_10000512_pt1 | contig 19534 bp, 15 predicted proteins | sample OrgsoiDNA2013050_FD_185800 | JGI IMG/M metagenome (GOLD analysis project Ga0209839, IMG submission 185800) | Permafrost soil microbial communities from the Arctic, to analyse light accelerated degradation of dissolved organic matter (DOM) -... | ecosystem: Environmental > Terrestrial > Soil >... | reverse complement strand
ATCCGCTGCCGTCCATGGCGGACGGCAGGCCCATGGCGGCACGGCTGTAACGCGACTCTGGGGGGCGGGCCGGGTGGCCGGGTTCGGGGTGCTGGCAGGTCAGGGGCATCTCGGCGGGAGCGGCTGGTGCCGCGTTGCGCCGGTGCGGGGTCCCGTCAGCCCCGCGCGCCCCGGTGCGGGGTCCCGTCAGCCCCGCACGCCCCGCGGGCCCCGCAGGCCCCGCGCGGGTCGGCGGTTCGGGAGCGTGCTGCGTCGCCCAGTGTCGTGGCTGGGTCTCTGCTGCTGCTAGGACGACAGTAGATGCCCAGCCACGACACTGGCCGGGGCCGGGGGCGCGGCGAGCTGGCTGATCACGGGCACGGCCGCCGAACCGGGCCGCCAGGACCGGCAGCAGGCGCTCAAGACCAGGACTAACGCAACGGCCGTAGGCCTCAGCGGCCACTTGGCGCGCTGGCGGCGTCCCGTGGCGCCAGAGTCCAGTGTCGTGGCTGGGCAATCTAAGGCCGGTCACCCCCGATGAGTTTGCGGCCGTGGCATCGTCAGCACGGGAAAGTCCCTCACCAGCAAGGAGGACCGATGGACCGCAATGCGCTCACGACCTGCCTGTGGTTCGACACCGAGGCCGAGGCGGCGGCGACCTTCTACACCAGCGTCTTCAAGGATTCCCGGCTCGGCGGGGTCAGCCGCTACACCGATGCCGGGCCGGGGACCGCCGGCGCGGTCATGACCGTCGAGTTCGAGCTCAACGGCCAGCGGTTCGTCGCCCTGAACGGCGGCCCGCAGTACACCTTCAGCGAGGCCATCTCGTTCCAGATCCCGTGCGCGGACCAGGCCGAGGTGGACTACTACTGGAGCAGTCTGTCGGCGGGCGGGCAGGAGGTCGCCTGCGGCTGGCTGAAGGACAAATTCGGCATGTCCTGGCAGGTCATCCCCTCGGCGTTCTTCGAGATGATGAGCGGCCCCGATCCCGAGAAGGCCAGCCGGGTCATCGCGACGATGCTCACGATGACCAAGTTCGATATCGCCGCGCTCCAGAAGGCCTACGCGGGAGAAGGAGAATAGGTAACTCCGCGGGGCGACCGACCCAGCCAGCGGCCGGAATGGGCCCGCGGCCGTTACTCATTGGCCAGGTCTTGCCAGGTCTTGCCAGGTCCGGCCGCTGCGCACGCTCGCCGGCCGCTCGGCGGCGATGTCCGAGCCGGGTCGCGCGTGCCCGTCACGGGTCTTCACCAGGATCCAGCGGCGCTCGCCGGTGCGAGTCAGGCCGAATCCGCCGGACAGCTTGCTGCCCTGCAGGATGACCGACAGATGATCGGGCTCGTCCCGCGTGATCTCGGCGGCGCCCTCATCCCAGATGATCACCACGCCGCTGCCGCGCGCCTGGTCCCGGACGCCCTCGAAGTCACCCGCGGCGATGGAGTGGTCCTCGACCGGCACGGCCAGCCGCCGGACGGCGGGGTCAAGCGAGGGCCCCTTGGGAACCGCCCACGAGCGCAGCACATCGCCGATGCGGATCCGGAGGTCGAAATGCAGCGTCGTCGCGTCATGCCACTGGACGACAAAACGAGAGACCGGCACTCCCCGACCGTACCGCCGGCCCGCCGCGGCTAGCCGACGCCGAGGCTGCTCTTGGCGGCGGCCTCGAAGACGCGGAACGGCAGGAAGCGCTTAGCGACCAGGCTGATCCGCTCGCCTGGCTTGCCGACGGAGACCCGCCGCGGCGGCCGCCGGGAATCAAGGACCTTCTGCACGACGGCCGCCACGGTAGCCGCGGGGGCGCCGTTGGCCTCGTCCCGCTCCATCGTCCCCACCGCCCTGGCCAGCGCGTCGGCATAGACCTTGTCGCCGGCGGCGGCCGCGGCCAGCTGCCTGCTGGCGGTGAAGTCGGTCACGATGTTGCCGGGCTGCACGAGGGTGACGCCGATGCCGAAGGGCGCCACCTCGTAGGCGAGACCTTCGGCGAGGCCCTCCAGCGCGAACTTGCTGGCGCTGTAGAACGCCTGGTAAGGGATGCCCAGCGCCCCGCCGATGGAGCTCACCAGCACGATCCGGCCGCCGCCCTGCGCGCGCATCGGCGGGAGCACGGCCTGCACGGCCCGGACGCAGCCCCAGAAGTTCGTCTCGATCTGCGCCCGGGCCTCGGCCAGAGTGGTGTGCTCGACGGCGCCCGCGATGCCCCACCCGGCCGCGGCGACCAGCGCGTCAAGGCGGCCATGAGCCTGCAGCACGCCGCTGACTCCGCTGCTGACCGCGGCATCGTCGTCGACGTTCATGACCAGGCCCTGCCAGCTGGCCGAGGCGGTACCGCGCCGGCTGGCTCCCACGACTGTCCACCCGGCGGCGGCGAGCCGGTCCGCACAGGCCCGGCCGATTCCGGCGGATGCCCCCGTGACCAGTGCCACCCGTGTCGGCTGCTCCATCTGGCTCCCGTCCGCTCAGTACCGCTCAGGCCCAGTGCCGCTCAGGCCCAGTGCCGCTCAGGCCCGCACCGTGCCGAGGCCGTCGAAGGTCATGGCGCGCTGCAGCGCCGCGGCCCGGAGGTCGGCGGGGATCTCGACGGGGCCGCCGATCCCGGCGGCGTTGATGCCTGCCTGCGCGGCTTCCTCGACGACTCCGCCCACCAGGATGGCCAGCTCCGGAGTCCGGTGGAAGACCAGCACGCCGTGGTTGGCCAGCAGCACCGCGGGAACTCCCGGCACGATCGACGAGCGGATGCTGGCCACCGCCTGCGCGGACCCGCGCGGCCCGTAGCCGGCCACCGGCACCCCCGACGCCAGGCCGAACATGGCCAGGGCCTCCACCCAGCACCCGATCGGGCGGCGGGCCACGGCATAGGCGGTCGCATACGGCGAGTGGGTGTGCAGGACGCACCCGACGTCGGGGTAGTCCTGGTACATGGCCGTGTGCATGGCGACCACGGCGCCCTGGATCGGCGGCAGCTCGCCCTCCAGCAGGGCTCCGTCCAGCCCGACCCGCACGACGGCCGAGACGGGATGGTTGCGCAGTGACGGGCCTGCCGTGAAGTACATCTCCGCGGCGCCCGGCACGCGGACGCTCACGTTTCCGTGCCCGTTGGCCGAGATCGCCCCGCTGGCGACCACCCGCTGCGCGATATCCGCTACCTGGTCGGCCAAGTCCGCGTCCATGTCAGGTCTCCCCCTTACCTTCTGGCCGGCCCGCTCCGCCGGCGGCCCCCGTTCGCGCGTTGAGCCCAAGGTAGCGCCGGGGCGCCGGACTGGACAGTCGCCGGACGCCCCGAGCCCCGGTTGCGTGGGGCGGCGACGCTGGATGAGATAACCGAACGGGAGCGCGAAGTCCTGACCTTGATCGGGCTCGGCCTGTCCAACACCGAGGTCGCGGCCCGCCTGCACGTCAGCCTGTCCACCGCCAAGACCCACGTCGGCCGGCTGCTCATGAAGCTGGGTGCCCGCGACCGGGCCCAGCTGGTCATCGCCGCCTACGACGCCGGCCTGGTGGGCACGTCCTGACCGTTTCATGATCACCTGGGCTGGTGACAACCCGCGGGAAGCAGGGCAGGGTAGGCATGAGCGCAGCCGGAGCAGCCCGAGTTGAAGGACAGGGGTCGCATGCCAGACATCCTGACTGCCTACGCAGCAAGCCAGCCCGCCAAGCCCGCGGTCATCGACGACAACGGCCGCGGGGTCATCGTCTCCTGGACCTACGCGCAGCTAGAGGCGGAGGCAAACCGGCTGGCCAACGCGCTGGCCTCGCTGGGCGCGGGGCCGGGCCAGAAGGTCATCTGGTGCGGCCCGAACTCGCCGCAGATCGTCGCGGTCATGGCCGCGACGCGCAAGATCGGCGCGGTCGCCGTCCCGCTCAATTACCGGCTCACCCCCGAGGAAGCCCGCCATATCATCGGGCATTCCGATGCGGCCATCGCGTACGTGGACGCCGAGTATGCCCACCTGCTGGCCTTGCCGGACGGTCAGCGGGACACGCTGCGCCACGTCGTCGTCTTCGGCGGCACTCCCCCAGGCGGTGCACTCGGCAGCGACTTCGTCGCGGCCGCGTCCGCCGAGCCGCCCGCGACCGCCGACGAAATCAGCGGCGGGGCCACGATGATCTACACCTCGGGAACCACCGGGAAGCCGAAGGGGGCGCTGCGCCACCGCGCGGACGAGGCTTCGACGCTGGCGCTGCTCAGCCTGATCGGCTACACGCCCGACGACGTCTACCTCACGTCCGGCCCGCTCTATCACAGCGGGCCATCCGCGTTCATGGCCGCCGGGCTGGCGTTCGGCCAGACGATCATCGTGCAGCGCAAGTTCGACGCGGAGGACTGGCTGCGCCTGGTCCACACCTACCGGGTCAGCTCGACGTTCTCCGCACCGCCGCCGATCCGGCTCGTCTGCGGGCTGCCCGCCGACGTCAAGGACCGCTACGACCGCACGTCCATGAAACGGATGCTGGCGAACGCCGCCCCGTGGAGTTTCGCGCTGAAGCAGAGCTACCTGGCCGGCTTTCCCGCGGACTCGCTGTGGGAGATCTACGGCTCCACCGAACTCGGGGTGAACTGCGTCCTGCAGCCGCAAGACCAGCTCCGGAAGCCGGGATCGTGCGGGAGGCCGGCACCCCTCGTCGAGATCCGCCTCCTGGACGAGCTGGGCGAACAAGTAACGGGAACGGGGCCAGATCATCCCGGCGAGCTCTACGTGCGCTCGGCGCAGGTGTTCAGCGAGTACTACAAGCAGCCGGATAGCTATGAGGCGGCGCGCCAGGGGGACTTCCACACGGTGGGCGACATCGCCTATCGCGACGACGAGGGGTTCATCTACATCTGCGACCGTAAGACCGACATGATCATCTCGGGCGGGATGAACATCTACCCCGCCGAGATCGAGGCCGCGCTGGAGCAGCATCCGGGCATCTTCGACGTGGCGGTGTTCGGGATCCCGTCCCCCGAGTGGGGCGAGGTGGTCCACGCCACCGTCGTGCTCGCCCCCGGCGCCTCGATATCCGCGGCGGATGTCGTGACCTTCGCGCGCGAGCACCTGGCCGGTTATAAATCCCCGCGCTCGGTGTCGTTCATCGACGAACTGCCCCGGACCGGCTCGGGCAAGCTCCTCAAGCGCGAGCTCCGGGCTCCGTACTGGGCTGGGCAGGCGACCCGGATCGGCTGACCTCCCGGCCGCCAGCCGATCCTGCGGCCAGCCGATCCTGCGCCGCGGCCGCGGCGGCTCGCGCCTCGTCGGCCAGCATGCGCGTCAGCTGGCCCGCGGGCAGCTCGCGGCCCAGTTCGTAGGCCTGCCCGGCCCACAGGTTGACCAGGTCCGGGTTCCCCGCGGTGCGGGCTGCCTGACGCAGCGGCGCGGTCAGGTAATGGACGTCGGGGTAGGCGGCCGGAGCGCCGGCGCTGTGATCGTCCAGGAACCTGTTGCGAATGCCGCGGGCGATCCGGCCGGTGAAAGCGCGGGTCATCGCCGTGGGCGCGGCACCGGCGAGGGCGCGGCGGTGCACGTCAGCCGTGCCCGCTTCCGGGCAGCGCAGGAACGCCGTGCCGAGCTGCGCGGCCGCGGCACCGGCGGCCAGGACCGCCGCGATGCCCGCGCCGGTAACGATCCCGCCGGCTGCCACCAGCGGGATCGCGGTCTGGGCACCCACGAGCTGCAGCAACGGCAGCAGGCCCAGGCCGTCGGTCAGGTCATCGGCGGGGTCATCGCCGAAGCTGGCGCGGTGCCCGCCTGCCTCCGCCCCCTGGACGACGAGCGCGTCCGCGCCGGCGCCGACCGCGTGCCCGGCCTCGACGGGCCGGGTGACGGTGACCCACACCTCACTGCCCGCAGCGTGCAGGGCGCCGATCACGTCGCGGTCAGGACAGCCGAAGGTGAAGGACACCACCGGCACCGGGGCCGCCGTGAGCAGGCTGACCTTGGCAGCCCAGTCGTCATCGTCGGACCGCGGCGTGCCGAGGCTGGCGCCGGAGGCGCGGGCCTCGGCGGCCAGCGTCGCCGCGTAGGCCGCCGCGCGACCGGGCGGGGCGACCGCGCCGGGAACGAAGAGGTTGACCCCGAACGGGGCACTGGTCAGCGCGCGGGTCTGCGCGAGCCGGTCGCTCAGGACCTCGGCGGTCAGGTAGCCGGCAGCGAGGAAGCCGAATCCGCCGGCCTCGCTGACCGCGGCCGCCAGCTCCGGTGTCGAGGGGCCACCGGCCAGCGGCGCCAGCACAATGGGAACCGCTATCTCGCCCAGGATCACGCGAACTCCATTCCAGATGGACGCCGGGCGCCCTGGTCCGAGGTGGCCGGTCCGGGCCGCCTGTCCCGGCCGGACTAGGCGAACTCGAGGAGCGGACTGGTCACGGCCTCGCGCCACCGGTCCTGGTGGCCGGTCGCGTGCAGCCGGTAGTACACAGTCTGTCGCGTGCCCGACCCGGCGGGCCCGTCGTGGTCACCGATGTTGTGGGCCAGCAGGTAGTGCGCCAGCAGGACGCTGCCCGCCGACCCGACCGCCTGGGTCGGCTCGCCCAGCCCGATTTTCGGGTAGGGCCCGTTGTTCATTTCCTCGACTCGCGTGAGCGCGTCGGCGCCACGCTCGGCCAGATAGGAGCCGAACCGCAGGTGCGTGCCCGGCCATACCCACAGGTTGCCGCGGTCCCGCTCATCCTGATCGGACAGCCACACGCCGGCCAGCAGCGAGAACGTCCCCGGCCGACCGTCCGGGGCCAGCGGCGTCAGCCCGTCAACGTGCGGCCCGCCGGGCCGGTGCGGCCACGGCGGGATCGTGACGGCCAGCTGCGCAAAATCGGGCTCCTGGAGGTCGAGATCTGGCCGCAGCAGCCCCGCCGCCAGCCGTCCGATCCCCGCATCCAGGTAGAAATCCAGCAGTTGGTGACCGGTCTCGCCAAAGCGCGGCCACAAGAAATAGGGGCCGGCGTGGCCCGGCTCAGGAGGCTGCGCCGCCAGCATCGCCGCGGCTAGCTCGCGTCCCGCCGCGAGGAGCGCATCGTCGAGGACACCCGGAATCACCACGTACCCCTGCTCCCGGAACGCAGCCCTCGCCTGCTTCGTAATGCCCGGCATGCCGTCTACTCCAGCACCGCCGACCTCTTGCCCGCAAACGAATTCCGAGCTCGGCCAGGGTCGTGCAGCCTTTTCGGGGTCCCCACCCCGAAAAGGCTTCACGATGACCAGCTAAAGGGGTGGGGCCAGCAGCGCGTACTGCCGTCCCGGCTGGCGGCCGGGACGGCAGCACGCGCTGCTGGCTAGCGGATTATGACAGTGACTTGATGACGGTGTTGGTGGCGGTGGCGGTGTCGGTTTGCGGGATCACCCGGAAGATGCCCCAGTCACCGGACTTGATGATCCCATCCCGGCCGACGTTGTACTCGTAGTCGCCCGTTGCCTGGGTCGCGCCGCCGGCGCCGCCCACGAGGTAGGCGTCGAACGTCTCACCGGGCAGCACGGACCGGGCTTCGATGTCTTGCGAATTCGCGATGCCGTGATCGAGCGGGAATTCGGCACCAGCGATCTGGAAGGCCACGCTGTCGTCGCCGGCCGCGTTGAGGAACCGCCACCTGACCGGATCTCCGGCCATGGCCTCGAACGTGGGTGTAGCCGGGTCAGACCCGGCGGGCGCTCCGGCCCCGCCGACGACGCTGTCGCTCTTCGCCGACGAGAGCGGGATCGCGGAGACGTTGCCGCCGACTTCACGGCCGGTGAGCGACTCCTCGTTGTAGTCGGTATAGGAGTGGTCGGAGTCGAGGTAGTAGTCCATGATGCTGTGGCCGAGCTTGGGTTCCCGGTCGCTGAAGATCGTTGTGTACTCCCGGAAGGCGGTCCCGTTGGGCAGGTGGACGTCGGCCGCCAGGCCCGACTGACCGCTCAAGCTGTCTCCGGTAAAGGGGTCGCTCCACGTCGAGCCCGCTGGCTCGGCGATGAGCGCGCCATAAGCGCCTCCTCTCAACGACGACTCATTGCCGAGGTTGAGTATCAGGTTGGCGCCCAGCTCCTTGTCCACGTAGTAGGAGTAGATACGGGAGTTGCCGGGAGCCACCGTCGTGTCGGGGTCGAACCCGATGGCGGCCCCGTAGGACTGGAGCGGATCGTAGATGACGTTGCCTATGTTGAATCCGGCACGGGTCGTGCCCGATCCCCAGGTCCAGGTGAAGTTGTCGGTGGGCAGGTCATTGTGCAGCGTCACCCGCAGGCAGGCGCCCGCATCGGCGCGGATGACGAGCGGGACAGCCGGCTTGGTCCCGGCCTTGATGGCAGCCTCGTCCCGGGTGAGCGCGTACATCACGGCCCAGGAGCCGGTGCTACCGGCGGCGTCGTTGTCACTTTCGCCGGGCATGCCCTTGTCGAAGGTGATGCCGGTGAAGATGGAGACGTCGTAGCTGACGACCGGGGCGCTGGCCGGGCACGCATTCGTGCCGGGCCCGTTGGGCGCCGCCGGCGGTGCCTTCCCGGTGAAGGTTAGCGTCGGGAATCCGGGTCCGCTGGGGGGCGCGGCACGGTCGGGCAGCGGTTCGAGATCGGAGTGCAGGGTGTTCATCACCCGGAAGATGCCCCAGGCGCCGCTTTCCATCTCCAGGCTGCGGCCGCTGTAGTAGAGGTAGTCACCGGGCAGCTTGCCGGCGCCTCCGTCGAGCACGTAGTCCATCTTCTCGGATATTCCGGCAGTGCCGGCGTCGGTCAGTGTGCCGTTGGGGTTGAAGCGCTCCTCAGCGAACCGGTGGCCGGTGATCCGCAGGTCGCCGACCCGCTCGTCCAGGCCCACCTGCCTGATCACCACCGGGTCGCCCACGTAGGCCTTCAGCAGCGGTGTCGGCGGATCACCGTGAGCCACCGACGAGAACACGTACGGGTCGTTGGAGGTGCCGACGCTCGTGCAGGGCGTCTGGTCCGACGGGGCGGCGGGTTCGACCTGCGATACGAACCCCATGTTGTAGTTACCGACCGTGTCCGGGACACTCACGTCTGGTCCCGGGCCGTTGGCGGGGTTGTTGGCGTTGGGATCTCGGTCGATCAGCGGCGCCGCGCGCAGGTTGAAGCTCGACATCTCGCAGCCCTGCGGCGAGCCGCTGCCGGTCAGGCCGGTGTGCTGGAAGAGCACGAACTCGCGGAAGTCGCCCTGCTCGCCGAAGCCAGCCGAGCCCGTGGTGTAGATGTCGGCGAGCGGGCCGCTGCGAATCGGCGCCCCGGTCACCGGGTCGTGGAAGGTAGAGCCTGCTGGCTCGATGATGTGGGCCCCGAACAGGCCGTGGCCCCAGGAGTGGATCCCGTCGACGTGGTCGTGGAAGAAGACCGTTCCGTCGTCGACGTCGCTGTACCACCGGTACTGCACGAACTCGACTCCGGTCCGCTCACCCGAAGCGTGCGCGCTCTGCAGCGGCTGGTTCAGCGTCAGCGTGTTGCCGCTGATCGCCGCGATCTTGGTGACGACCTCGGTGTCGGGTTGGCCCTGGCCGACCTCGAGGCCGATACCCGGGCGCAGCCCCGAGGTGCTGGCCACGGAGATCTGGGTTGCCCCGGCCGCCGCGGCCGACGTCAGCGTCGTTTCCCCGGCCACCGCGGTGTCGGGCTTCACGGACTGCTCGTAGGACAAGCCGGTGATCACGCCGTCCGAGGCCTGCGGGTCGAACTGCACGAAGTGCGTGTGAATGTTGACCTTGGACGGCTCGCCGGTGTCGGCGTCGATCGAGTTCAGCTCGCTGGTCAGGGTCACCGCGACGCAGTCGCCGACGTCGGACCTGATGGCCAGCGGGACCGGCGGCTTGGTGCCGTTCTCCACCGCCTTCTTGTCCTCGTTGAGGACGAAGATCTCTCCGTTGTTGTCGACCTGCGCCGGATTCAGCCCGCCGCTCGTCTCCTTGATGGAGGTCGCGATGGCGGTGATGTTGTAGTTGAGCACCCGCGCGCCGGCCGGGCACAGGCCGTCGGGGCGGGTCGCGCTGGTGGTATTGCCGAGCCAGGGTGCGCCGCCGTGGCCGTTGGGCGAGAACGGCGGGCGCATGCCCAGGTGAGGTCTCAGCAGCGGCCAGGCGTATCTGCCGTTGCTGGGGTCGAACATGATCTGGGGTCTCACCCCCGGGTTGGCTGAGGTGAAGTCGGGCCAGGAGTGGGTGTCCTCCGGCTCGCCGAGGTAGACCGGCGCGGCGGCCGTGCCGCTCTTGACGTAGTTCCAGACCGTCGCGTCCTGCGGGTTGAGCCGGACGCCCTGCGGCGGGAGCTGGTTCTCGACCAGGCTTTCGAGAGAGATCTGGGTACTGGGATCGGTGAGCTGGGATTGCGGGACGACGGTCTTGCCCTCGATGACCTTGCCGATCAGGCCGGCCGAGTTGACCGCCACGGGCTTGGCCGTGCGGCCCGGCACCGTCGCCAGGTTCGGCTGCTGGGTGTCGAACACGCGAATGAAGCCCAGCATCCCGTCGATGTAGTGCGCCGCGATGTGGCAGTGGAACAGGAAGTCGCCGGCGGCCGCCTGGCAGCCGCCACCACCGCACTCGGTCTCAAGGTCGTAGGACTCGCCCGGCTGGATCGTCTGCGAGTCCAGCCTGATCGAGGCCTTCGTGACGGGGGGGTGCTTCTCCAGGCCGCCCGCGATGTCCGGGTTAGCGGCCTTCGGGTTGCGCAGCCAGCGGATGCCGCCGCCATGCTCGTGGAAGACATGAGCCATCTCCGCGCCGGAATTGACCAGCCGGATCTTGTAGGGGTCGCCGACATACAACTGCGGCTGCGGCGTGGCCATGTCGCCGTTCATGTAGGAGCCGTACAACTGCGACTCATCCGGGGGGAAGCCGTTGTTCACGAGGTTGAGCTGCCGCTTGTAGAAGCACTCGCTGCGGTAGTTGATGGCCTTGCTGCACGGCCGGTAGGCCCCGGAGAAGGGGTCCACCACCGGAAGCTCACAGCCGCCGGCGATGCCTCGCTGGGAATCGGCCGCTATGACCTTCTCACCATGGTTGGTGGCGCAGGTCGTGCCGGACTTCTCCATGATCTGGCGGTATCCCTCATCGCCGATCTCGTGGAACAGCAGCGCGAACTCGCGGAAGCTGGGGCCGGCGCCGGCCGGCATCTGGATCATCGCGTCCCAGCCGCTCTGGATGGGCTGCAGCGTCTTCGGGTCCAGCCACTGCGAGCCCTTCGGCTCGGAGATCAGGGCACCGAACAGGCCGTGGCCCTGGGTCTGCCGGGTGTCCCCGGTCGAGTGGAACACGTGCGAGCCCTCGCCGAGCGCGGGGTCCACGTAGACGGTGTAGCTCTGCGTCTTGCCTGGCGCCGCGGTGTTGTCCGGATTCTTGCCGACATTGCTGGACACGTCGGCCCCGCTCAGGCCGGGCAGGCCGTCCACGTTCCAGGCGAGGTTCTCCGGCGGTGTATGCCCCAGCGACCCGTCGCAGGCGCCGAGCGGACTGGTGCTCGGGTCGCCCGGCGGCAGGGTCAAATCGTTGCAGGTGTCTCCCACGTTGGCCAGCGTCTCGTCCATGGGCTGCAGCCCGAACGTGGTCCGGTTGGTGAAGTTGACCGTGACGCAGTCGCCCTCGTGCGCGCGGATCACCAGCGGCTGGATCGGGTCGTTGCCCAGCCCGATGGACACGTCGCCGGAGGCCTCTTCCGCCCGCACCGCGGAAATCTGGCTGTCCAGCACATACATCATCGCGTTCGGGTCGTTCACCCCGTAGCGGTTCAGGGTCATCGTGATGTTGATCGCCGAGACGTTGAAGGTGTCGAGCGGTGCGGTGGTGCAGGGATTGACGGCGGCCGTGACCGCGGCCGGCACGGAAGTGGTGCTGGCGGTGCTGGCCAGCGCCATCCCGCCGGTCGGCACGATGAAGTAGCCGAGGGTGCCCACAGCGACCGCGCCGTAAACGAAGCGGGCGACGCCCGCCCCGCCAAAGGCCAGGCGCGAGTGCGCGGAGGGGTGCCGAGCCCGGAACCGGCCCAGCACCAACAGGGCCGCGAACAGCATCGGCAGGGCGGCCGCCTGACCCAGTAGTGCATTGGTCAGGCCAAGCAGCAGCTGCCCGGTGATGCCCGGGGCCGCCAGGAGCACGCCCGGGCCGGCCTGGGCCGACGCGGCGACGGCCGGCGCACCGAGGAAATGGCCGATCGCATAGTAGGCGGCCGCCGAGGGGACCGCCAGTAAGGTGAAGATGAGCGAGACGACTGCGGCCTTGTTCAGCGCCGCAGTCCAGCCGGGCCGGTCCAGGCCCATCCGGGACGCGAGCCGGAGGCCGAGCCAGGCCGCCAGGACGGCCGTCGGCGCGGCGATCAGGCTGTCGCGCGCCCCCTGGCCGATGCCGCCGGGCGCGTTAGCGAAGATCACGCGGGCCAGGAATTCCGAGCCGGCGACGCCGACGCTCAGCACGAGCGACAGCAACAGCATTTCACCGCGCCACCATGGTCTTTGGCGTGCGCGGCTGTGGGTAAATTTCATGGGCGTTCCTTTCTGGTGCCAATCCATTGGGTTAGCTGACGTGCGGTGATGGCTTCTACCTGGGCAGAGCGCTGCATGTGCATCGCGCCCTACATGTGCATCGGGCCGGGGAGCCCGGTGCCGCTGGTGTTGACCGGGAAGGTCAGGGTCTTGCCGCCCCGTGACCACTTCACGGTCAGGTTCTTGCTGCTCTGCGAATCAGGGATGTCGAAGTACAGGTTCACGGTCGCCTCGAAGCCCGGTGCGAGGGTCGCGGCCGGGGTGATCCCGCCGCTGTCAGAGTTCGGCCAGCTCTTGCCGCCCGGCCCGACAACGCGGAAGCCGTTCAGCTGGTACTGCTGCGCATCCTTGGTGACGTTCGCCAGATTCAGCTGAACATGGAGCCGGTCGTTGGTGCCGGACTGCATGCCGGGCATCATGCTCGCGGCCATCGCGAAGCCGTTCTGGTCCGAGGCCTTGCTGTTGAGCGGCCCCTGCCCGGTCATGTCGTTGCTCATCCACAGCATCTGGTCCACCGACATCGAGATGCCGCTGGCCTCGTAGCCGGACTGGCTGGCGTTCGCGGCGGCGTGCTGGCCCGCCGCGGCGCCGAGGACCAGCCAGCCCACTAGCGCCATGAGCGCCGCCAGCGGCACCGGGACCCAGCGAAGCCCCGCCAGCTGGGGACCCGGTCTGGATCCGGTCCGGCCCCCCCTGCGCGCGTCAGCCGGCTGCCTGCGGTTACGCGCCATGGAAACCCTCCTTCCACTTCGAGCGGCACCGGTCTCCGGTGGCTCTGGCGTTCGTCTGCACCATCCGCATTGCACACCTGTCCTTCCTGCTGCCCAGATCGGCGCGGCAGGGCGCCTGCGGGGCAGGGCCTGCCTTGCGCGAGGCAGCGCTATCGAAAGAGGATCTTCTGGTTCACCGGTGTTCTTTAACCGGTCGTAGAAGTTGTTCTAGCGAAATTACTTCTCGACCATTGATTGAGGCCGGCTGCCTCTTGCTCGGGCCTGCATCCGTATGGCCCGCATTGCACCGCCCTTCCCGCTGCCCAGTTCGACTCATGGCACACCGCAGGAAGCCGGCCGGGCAGGGCCGACTCTGCGCAAGGCATGCTGCCGTAAGACGTGGTGCCAGTAATAGAAACCTTTCGGCGGGAAAGTGGGATCTGACGCGAACGATATCCCCGAACGCAGCCTGTAGCTATTGGCGAGATACCCTTGAGGGCTAATACTTGGGCCGGCCGCACGCGCAGGCAGCCCGCAGCAGCGGAAACCTGGCGCGCACCTGCAGAGACCGCCCGGACCAGCCCGTAAGGGTATTAACCCTTAGGGGTATTTAGCCCTCAAGGCAATCTCGCTAGTAGCAAATCGCTGTACTTAGGGATATATTTCGCGTCAGACGCAGCTATCCCGCCGAAAAGCATCTGTTACCGTCACCACGTTTACGGCTTCCTGCAGCCTGCCATGCATCGAGCTGGGCAGCGGAAAGGACTGTAATCCTGGCGAGGACCTCGTCGGCGTCCTTGGCCCAGGCGAACGGCTGGCCTGGCGGGTGATAACCGCGAAGAAGCACTCCACGAGGTTAAGCCATGAGCATCCGATCGGCGTGAAATGCAGGCGCACGCGAGGGTTGGCGGCCACCCCACATGCGGATTTCGGCGTGCTTATGAGTGGCGAGCAACCGACCCCCGAGAGGAAGTTCCACATGCGTGCCCTGCCAGGCGGCTTCGTACGTGCCCGCATCCTGCCCAGGACCGCCGTCGTCGGCACCGCGGCGGCGGCAGCGGTCCTGCTGCTGGCGGTGCCGGCCCTGGCCCACATCACCATTACCCCTGATTCGGTGCCCGCCGGAACCGCCGCCGTGCTGACCTTCCACGTCCCCAACGAGGAAGCGCATGCCAACACCACCCAGGTGGACATGCAGATCCCGACGACTCACCCGATCGCCCAGCTGCTCGTCAAGCCGGTTCCAGGCTGGAAGATCTCGGTGCGAGCAGTCACCCTGGCTAAGCCGGTCGTCACCGACGACGGGCAGTTCACTCAGGCGGTCTCTGAGGTCATCTGGTCGGGCGGCCAGATTGTGCCAGGCCAGTTCCAGGACTTCACCGTCAGCGCAGACCCGCTGCCCCAGGGCGTCAGCCAGATGGTGTTCAAGGCCATTCAGACCTACTCCAACGGAGACGTAGTCCGCTGGATCGACCTGGCGCAGCCCGGCCAGCCGGAACCGGATCACCCCGCGCCGGTGCTCGCGCTCACCACGGGCGCGGCCACGGCCTCGGGCAAGACCACCACCACCGCCACCGCAGCCGGATCCGTGACGGACGGCACGGCCCGCGCGCTGGCCATCGCTGGCCTCCTCGTCGGCCTCCTCGCGGGCCTGCTAGCGCTGGCGGTCGCTGGCCGGGCCCGGCGGTCGCTGGCCAGGGCCGGCGGTCCGGGCGGCGGGGCGAGTCTCAACGGAGGGGCGAGTTCTCACGCCGAGGCCGGAGCGCCGGCCAGCGGCGACCGCGGCACGGCCGCAGGCAAGCAGGCTCCGGATTCGGGTCGCGGCGCCACGAAGGTGGCCGCGCCGCGGAATGCGCCGCGCCGCCGCCGCTGAGCTGGTGCCCGTGGTGGATTATCCCGTCCCTGGAGGTGGCTGAGCTTGGCCCGCAGACTCGCTTACCTGGTGGCCACGATCCTCCTGGCTGCCGTTCCGGTGCTGGCCGTGGCGCCCGCGGCCTCGGCGCACGCGACGCTCGTCGCTACCAGCCCAGCCGACGGCACGGTCCTGGCGCGTGCGCCGGCGCGGGTCAGCGCGACGTTCGACGAGCCGGTCGGCGTCAGCACGAACAGCCTGCAGGTGTTCGCCCCGGACGGATCCCGGGTCGACACCGGCGTGACGGCGCACGGCAGCAAGCCGCAGGAGATCACCGTCGGCCTGCGGGCCGGCCTGGGCCACGGCACCTACACGGTCGGCTGGCACGTGATCTCCGCCGACTCCCACCCGGTCGGGGGCGCGTTCACCTTCTCGGTCGGCGCTCCCAGCAGCACCGCCGTGAATCCGGCCACCCTCGGCCGGCCTTCAGGTGCGCTGGTCGGCATCGCGTTCGGCATCGTGCGGTTCGTCGCGTTCTGCTGCTTCGCGCTCATGATCGGTGCTGTCGCGTTCGTGATCTGGTGCTGGCCCGCCGGGGCGACCCGGCCGGCGGTGCTGCGGCTGGCCATGTGCGCATGGGGAGGGCTCGCGGGTTCGGTGCTCGCCGCGGTCCTGCTGCAGGGGGTCTATGGCGCCGGGCAGGGCGTCGGCCACGTGTTCCTGCCGGACGTGCTGCACGCCACCTTGTACAGTCGCTACGGTCGCGCGCTCGGAGTGCGGCTGCTGCTGGTCATCGCCGCCCTGTTCCTGCTTTCCCTCACGCTAGGCGGCCTGCCCGCCGAGGGCCGGCGGGCACGCGCCACCGCCGGCGTGGCGTGGGGGATCCTCACCGTCGCGCTCGCGAGTACCTGGGCCGTGGCCGATCACGCCGGAACCGGTATCCAGGTGCCGCTGTCAGTACCCTCGGACATCATCCACCTCAGTGCCGTCGCCATCTGGCTGGGCGGCCTGGTCATGATCGTCACGATCCTGCTCCGCCGCCCTCGCCCGCCCGGGCCAGGGCCTGCCCGCGGGGAGACTCAGCGCCGGGGTCAGGCGGCGACGGCCGAGGCCGCGCACGCCGTGTCGCGGTTCTCCCCGATCGCCCTGGGCTGCGTCGTCGCCATCGTCGTCACCGGCAGCTACCAGGCATGGCGCGGCGTCGGCACCTTCGGCGCGCTGACCGGTACCGCCTACGGCCGCCTGCTACTCGTGAAGATAACGGGGATGTGCGCGCTGATCGCCCTCGGCTATGTGGCCCGCCTCCGCATCGCCGAAGGACTGCGAGCTCCGGTAGAAACAACGCCCGGCTACGTCGCAGACGCCGTCCCGGCGGCCCGTATCAAAGCCGGTGCGGGGGTTCGGCCAGGCCAGGGCAAGACCGGCCGCGGACCGCGGCCGGGCCGCGGTGGTCCAGCCAACGGAAATGGCCATGGCAGTGCCAACGGCAACGGCAGCCCCAACGACAACGGCACGCAGCCGGACTCGGGCCATGTCGCCGTGACGCTGGCCCGGCTGCGCCTGTCCGTCATCGCCGAGGTGGTGATCGCCGCAACGGTGCTTGCGGTCACCGCCGTCCTGGTGAACACCCCCACCGCCCGGGAAACCTTCACCCGGCCGGCCAGCGCGACCGTGGCGTTCAATACCGGCGCCCCCGGCGGACGCGGCAGCATCGCCCTCACCGTGACGCCTGCCCGGCTCGGCTCCAACCAGGTCAGCGTGTCGATCACCGGCAGCGCTGGACGGCCCTACCGCCCCCAGCAGATTCAGGCCGCCTTGTCGCTGCCCGCCCGCCAGCTCGGGCCGCTGTCCGTCCCGCTCACCCCGGCTGGCCCGGGGCAGTACGTTGGCGGGCCGGTCACGGTCACCATAACCGGGCAGTGGCAGCTGCAGCTCACCATCCGCGGCAGCGCCTTCGACGAAACCACCGTCACCGTACCCGTCTCCGTCCACTAGACAACCCGCTGTGCTCGCCTGCGGTCAGACCCGGGCCCCAGCGCGACGAACAGCACCTCGCCCGCCAGGTAGGTGACTGACCGGCAACAAGGCAGGGGCTCACTGGGGCGCTATAGGTGTTCTGCCAGCCAGGCATGCACCTCGGGTACACGATTCTGCAGTAGCGTCAGGTGCCCGTCGTCGTCGAGCAGCCGGGCCTCGACGCCGGGAATATGCGCGGCCAGCCATTCGCCGTGGCCGAACGGCACCATCATGTCCTGCCTGCCGTGCAGCAGCAGGACCGGGACCGTGATGCCGGCCAGGTCGAATCCCCACGGCCTGACCGTGCAGTTGTCGTCCCACCATCCCTGGCTGCCGGGCACCAGGCCGTCCTGCCCGGAGGAGGTCAGGTACTCGGCCAGCTCGCCGCGCAGGACTGCCGCATCTGCCGGCGCGAGGAGTGACTCAAGCACCTTGGCGAAATCCTCTGGCTGCGTGGCCAGGAGTTCCTCCCGGTCCTCGTCCGTCTGTGCCCTGGCCGCAGCCTCGTCGGTGAGGAACAGGCGGAAGTAATCCACGTTGCCCTGGCCCATGCCGGCGAAATAGTCAAGGCCGTCAGCGCCGTACGGCGCGAGCGAGGCGAGCGAGGCGGCGGCGGTCACCAGGTCCGGGAGCAGGGCAGCGCACGCGAGCACGTGCGGGCCGCCGCCAGAGATACCCCACGTGGCCAGCCGGTCGACGCCGAGGTCAGCGCAGATCGCGCGGACATCGCCGGCGCAGTCGGCGACGGTGCGCCCCGGCTGCGGCGAGGACCCTCCGTAGCCCGGCCTGTCATAACTGATGAGCCGCAGCCCGCGGGCGGCGGCATCCCGCACGTGCGGGCCGTAAAGGTGCCTGGAGTTCGGCGTGCCCGTGTGGACCAGGACCGGCCGGCCAGCGGGATCACCGGACTCCTCGACAGCCAGCGTCCGGCCGTCCGGGGTCCGAACTGTGCGCTCCACACCGTCTCCTCTGCTCCGCGCCGTGCCCACCTCAGCCATCAGCGCACAGGTGACGTTAGAGCAGGTAGCTGCCGGCGGCAACTGAATACTGACCACTGCGCTGGCCAATGGAGGTCCCGGCCAGCCGGTGATACGCCCGGCCTTACCCGACCGCGACGGACGCCCGTCGTGCGCCGACTGCGCGACCACCGAAGCGGCCGGAAGGGGGCGATAGGCGGACACCAGCTAACGCCAGCGTGCTCCGGCGTGCTGCGCGCCCTGGCCGCCGAGTTCGGCGGCGCGACGGACGCTGCGGCCCTGCAGCCGCCCGCGGTCGCCGCGTGGTTCACCTCGCGGTGGGGCGCCCGGTCGCCGTCGCGGTGGAACGTGGCCCTCGACGCGCTGCGCTCCGCCTCCCGGTACTGGGCGGACCAGGGCTGGATCACCGAGGACCCGGCCCGCCTGCTGCGGCGGATGCTCTATGAGACCGCGGCCCGCTCGGCCGAAGTGCTCCGCCTCGACGTCGAGGACCTGGACCTGCCCAACCGGCGGGCGAAGGTCCGCCGCAAGGGCGGCGCGATCGACGTCATCGTGTGGCAGACCGGCACGGCCCGGCTCCTGCCCCGACTGCTGAAGGGCCGGAAGTCGGGGCCGCTGTTCCTCACTGGCCGGCGGGCCCGCGTCGAGCTGCCGCCCGGCGACATCGACCCGGCCAGCGGCCGGGCACGGCTGTCCTACCGGCAGGCCGAGGCACTGTTCAGGGCCGCCAGCGGCGGTGCCACGCTGCACCAGCTCCGGCCCCGCTGGCAGCAGGAGCATGACCCAGCGCGACGAAGGGAGGGAGGACGACTGACGGCCCGGCGCGTTATCGTTGGCGTCATGGCTGCCGCCCCGCTTCCCGAGGTCCCCGAGGACCGCGAGGATCCCGCCGTGATCCTGCGGGACCTGCCCGAGAGAGAGCGAGACCTCTTTCTCGGGCAGTACCGGGAATCCGTGGAGGAAGCCCAGGACCCTGCCGGGTACGCGCGGCTGCGGAAGTTCCTGCACGACTGGAGCATCCGGGTCATCGCCTGCAACTCGCCCGGCTACTACGAGCGAACCGATCCTGATCGGGTCAAGGAGCCGGGCATCCCGATCGAGGAAGTGTTCCCGGACTGGCCCGAGCGGCTCGCCGCGGCGATCGCCGCCAGGGCGTGACATACCGGATCCAGTTCGAGCCGCCCGCACTGCGGCAGCTGAACGGCTTCCCTGGCGACGCCCTGGACGCGCTGGTGCCGGTGATGGCCGACGTGTCGCTCCACCCGGATGACCCGCTGCGGACACGGCCCGGCGCGAAGCCGGACGAGCGGTGGGCGGAGTTCGGCGGGGCCCAGGATGGTCACCTGGGAGATCGATGAGGCCCGGCAGGTCGTCATGGTGACGGACGTGACATGGGCCGGGTGAGCAGGATCCCGCATCGACGCCCTGGAAGGGCACGCGGATCCTGCGGCGGCTTCCTGCCGCGCCAGAGGCCTGATCCGGAGCCCTGAAGCTAGACCGCTGGCCTCCGGTAGCGTCGCGAAGATGACCCCCGGTAACCCCAGACGGCCGCACGCCACCGTCACCGCTGCTGCGGCGATCGC
>Ga0209839_10000511_pt1 | contig 19547 bp, 16 predicted proteins | sample OrgsoiDNA2013050_FD_185800 | JGI IMG/M metagenome (GOLD analysis project Ga0209839, IMG submission 185800) | Permafrost soil microbial communities from the Arctic, to analyse light accelerated degradation of dissolved organic matter (DOM) -... | ecosystem: Environmental > Terrestrial > Soil >... | reverse complement strand
GCGACGAGATGCTGCCCCGCGAGGTATTCCGCAACGGCGACCGCGTACGTGCCTATATTTTCGACGTGCGACGCGAAACCAGGGGACCGCAGATTTTTCTCTCCCGCACCCATCCGCAATTCATGGCGAAGCTGTTCGCGCAGGAAGTGCCGGAAATCTATGACGGTATCGTCGAGATCAAGGCGGTCGCCCGCGATCCCGGGTCGCGTGCGAAAATCGGCGTGATTTCAAGGGATTCGTCGGTCGACCCGGTCGGCGCCTGCGTCGGCATGCGCGGCTCGCGGGTGCAGGCCGTGGTCAACGAATTGCAGGGCGAGAAGATCGATATCATTCCCTGGTCGCCCGACATCGCGACCTTTGTCGTCAACGCGCTGGCGCCTGCCGAAGTCGCCAAGGTCGTGATAGACGAAGAGCGCGAGCGGATCGAGGTCGTGGTTCCCGATACCAACAACCAGCTGTCGCTGGCGATCGGCCGGCGCGGACAGAACGTGCGGCTCGCCTCGCAACTGACCGGCTGGGATATCGACATTCTGACCGAGCAGGAAGAATCCGAGCGCCGCCAGGCCGATTTCGAAAACTCGACGCGGGTGTTCATGGAAGCGCTGAACGTCGACGAGGTGGTCGGCCAATTGCTGGCGTCGGAGGGTTTCACCTCGGTGGAGGAACTGGCGCTGGTCGACGTCAAGGAACTGGCCGGCATCGAGGGTTTCGACGACGAAACCGCGACCGAATTGCAGAACCGCGCCCGCGAATACCTGGAACAGCTCGAAGGCGAACTCGAAAACAAACGTAAGGAACTCGGTGTGGATGACGCTTTGAAAACGGTGCCCGGCGTGACCTCAAAAATGCTGGTGAAGTTTGGTGAGAACGAGATCAAGACCGTCGAGGATCTGGCCGGTTGCGCCACCGACGATCTGGTGGGCTGGACCGAGCGCAAGGAAGGCGGCGAGCCGACCAAGCATCCCGGCATCCTCGATCCCAACGAAACCTCGCGCGACGAGGCGGAGAACATGATCATGCAGGCGCGCGTCATCGCCGGCTGGATCACCGAGGCCGATCTCGTCAAGAAGACCGACGAGGCCGAGACCCCCGAAGACCAGCCGGTTTGAGCGTGTTCCTCAATCACGAACACCGGTTTTGCGCGACCGTAATGCGCAGATGTTAGGAGCGATGTCGCAACCATGCTTGCTTTCGCCGACCCCGATCTCGACAACGGACCGCGGACCGACAGGTCCGCGACGGTGCGGATGTGCGCGGTCACGCGGCAGGTACGGCCGATCGATGAGCTGATCCGGTTTGTGGTTTCGCCTTCGGGCGAGGTCGTGGCGGATTTGAAGCGCAAGCTTCCCGGCCGCGGCCTCTGGATTTCAGCGTCCCGTCAGGCGGTTGCGGAAGCTGCGCGGCGTAACCAATTCAGCAAAGGGTTCAGGCGCGACGTAAAGGTGGCGCCGACGCTTCCGGCGGATACCGAAAGCTTGCTGGTGCGCGGCGTGATCGACGCGCTCGCCATGGCCGCCAAGGCCGGGCAGGTCATATCCGGCTTCAGCAAGGTCGAAGGTGCCCTGGAACAGCGGCAGGCCCAGAATTCGGTCAAGGCCCTGATCCATGCGGCGGACGGCGCGGCGGATGGAATCAGGAAATTGGACGCCGTGGTCCGGCAAAATACCGCGAATAATGGTGAATCGCGTGAATTTCCGGTGGTCACGGCGCTAACCTCGGAACAATTGGATTTGGCACTGGGGCGGTCAAATGTGGTACATGCTGCCCTGCTCGCGGGCCCGGCGAGCAAGACGTTCCTGTCGCGCAGCCATGTCCTGGTCCGATACCGGATGGCGGATGACGACAAGACAGCCGGCAAAGCGGCCAGGAATTCTGAGACGGACCGCTGACGAAGACTTGCATAAGACGACTTGCATAAAATGACTGTGCGGGTACGCACAACGCAACAAGATTAGGACTGCTGTATGGTTGATACGAAAACGCCTGGCGACAAGACTCTCAGTGTCCCGACCAAGACCTTGACGCTCAAGCCGCGCGTCGAGACGGGCACCGTTCGCCAGAGCTTCAGCCACGGCCGCACCAAGCAGGTGGTGGTCGAAAAGCGCGGCAAGCGCCGGGTCGGCGGCGACGCCCCCGCGGCAGAAAGCCATGCGCCGGAGCCGGTTGTCGCCAAGGCAGCGCCGGCCAAGGCGCCGCTCGCCCGTCCCGCCGCGCCGCCTCCGCCGCGCAGCAATTCGGGCGTGGTGCTGCGCACCCTGACCGAGGACGAGCGCTCGGCGCGCGCCAGCGCGCTCGCCGACGCCAAAGTCCGCGACATTGAAGAGCGTCGTCTCGCCGAAGAGGAAGCCAAGCGCCGCAACAGCAAGGAAGGCATCGAGCAGGCCGAGCGCGAAGCCGCCGAAGCCCGCCGCAAGGCCGAGGAAGAACGCCACCGGCAGGACGAGGAGGCCAAGCGCAAGGCCGAGCTCGAAGCCAAGAAACGCTTCGGCGAAGCCGAAGCCAAGGCCGCAGCCACGGTCCGTGCCGCAGCGGCAGTGCCCGCCGCGCGCGCTCCCGGCGTTGCCGCCGACATCACCGACGAGGATGAAGGCCCGCGCCAGATCCGTCGCGGCCCCGGCGGCGTCGTTCGCCCCGCGGCGGCCCCGAAGACGACCGCGAAACCGGCGCCGGCCAAGCAGCGCGGGCGCCTGACCCTGGTCACCGCCCTTAATGCCGACGACGTGCGCGAGCGCTCGATCGCGTCGTTCCGCCGCCGCACCCAGCGCCTGAAGGGGCACGCGTCGAACGAACCGAAAGAGAAGCTCATTCGCGAAGTGATCATCCCGGAAGCCATCAATATCCAGGAACTCGCCAACCGCATGTCCGAACGCGCGGTCGACGTGATCCGGCTGTTGATGAAACAGGGCGCGATGCACAAGATCACCGACGTGATCGATGCCGATACCGCGCAGCTGATCGCCGAGGAACTCGGCCACACCGTCAAGCGCGTCGCCGCGGCGGACGTCGAGGAAGGCCTGTTCGATATCGTCGACGATTCGACCGATACCGAGCCGCGCTCGCCGGTGGTGACCGTGATGGGCCACGTCGATCACGGCAAGACCTCGCTTTTGGATGCGCTGCGCCATGCCAACGTCGTCTCCGGCGAGGCCGGCGGCATTACCCAGCATATCGGCGCCTATCAGGTGACCTCGCCGGAAAGCGGCAAGAAGATCACCTTCATCGACACCCCGGGCCACGCCGCCTTCACCGCGATGCGCGCGCGCGGCGCCAAGGTGACCGACATCGTGATCCTGGTGGTCGCGGCGGACGATGGCGTCATGCCGCAGACCATCGAGGCGATCAATCACGCCAAGGCGGCCAAGGTTCCGATGATCGTGGCGATCAACAAGATCGACAAGCCCGACTCCAAGCCGGAACGCGTGCGCACCGAACTGCTGCAACACGAGGTTCAGGTCGAGTCGCTCGGCGGCGACGTCGTCGATGTCGAGGTTTCCGCCAAGAACAAGACCAATCTCGACAAGCTGCTGGAGATGATCGCGCTGCAGGCCGAACTGCTCGACCTCAAGACCAATGCGGCGCGGCCCGCCGAAGGCACCGTGATCGAAGCCAAGCTCGATCGGGGCCGCGGTCCGGTCGCGACTGTTCTGGTGCAGCGCGGCACCCTGAAGGTCGGCGACATCATCGTCGCCGGCGCCGAGATGGGCCGTGTCCGCGCGCTGATCAACGATCAGGGCGCAACCATCGACGAGGCCGGACCGTCGGTTCCGGTCGAAGTGCTCGGCTTCAACGGTCCGCCGGAAGCCGGCGACCGCCTTGCCGTGGTCGAGAACGAAGCCCGCGCCCGCCAGGTCACGAGCTATCGCGCCCACCAGAAGCGCGAGAACGCCGCCGCCAGCATTTCCGGCATGCGCGGTTCGCTCGAGCAGATGATGTCGCAGCTCAAGACCTCGGGCCGCAAGGATTTCCCGCTGATCATCAAGGCCGACGTGCAGGGCTCGCTGGAAGCGATCCTCGGATCGCTCGACAAGCTCGGCACCGACGAGGTCACCGCGCGCATCCTGCATGCCGGCGTCGGCGGCATCTCGGAATCCGACGTGACGCTGGCGGAAGGCTTCAACGCCGCCATCATCGGCTTCAACGTCCGCGCCCACAAGGAAGCCGCCGCCGCCGCCAAGCGCAACGGCATCGAAATCCGCTACTACAACATCATCTACGACCTCGTCGATGACGTGAAGAAGGCGATGTCCGGCCTGCTGGCGCCGACGCTGCGCGAGACCATGCTGGGCAATGCCCTGATCCTGGAAGTGTTCAACATTTCCAAGGTCGGCAAGGTCGCGGGCTGCCGCGTCACCGACGGCACCGTGGAACGCGGCGCCAATGTCCGGCTGATCCGCGACAATGTCGTCGTGCACGAAGGCAAGCTGTCGACGCTGAAGCGCTTCAAGGACGAAGTGAAGGAAGTGGCGTCAGGCCAGGAATGCGGCATGGCGTTCGAGAATTACGGCGATATGCGTGCCGGCGACGTCATCGAGTGCTATCGCGTCGAGACCATCCAGCGCTCTCTGTAAGTCCAAGTCTTACAGGCGCCAGTCTCTTTTCGTCATTGCCGGGCAAAAGGCGCGAAGCGCCGTCTTAGCGCCTGATACCCGGCAATCCATCCGCCGAAGGCGGACTCTTGCAAAGAACGATGGATGCCCGGGTCGAGCCCGGCCATGACCGGTGAGAAAATGCCCCGTCATCACAACAAGGATTCCGCCTCCGGCGGCTCGCAGCGTCAGCTGCGCGTCGGCGAAACCGTGCGTCACGCCATCGCGGATATTCTTTCGCAGGGCAGCGTGCACGATCCACACCTCGAGGGTCACATCATCACCGTGCCGGAGGTGCGGATGTCGCCGGACCTCAAGCTCGCGACCATCTATGTGATGCCGCTCGGCGGCCGCGACACCGACCAGGTGATTGCGGCGCTGGAGCGCAACAAGAAGTTTCTGCGCGGCGAGGTGGCGCGGCGCGTTAACCTGAAATTTGCGCCTGATGTCCGCTTCCGCGTCGACGAACGATTCGACGAAGCGGAACGAATAGAGAAATTACTGAGAACACCTGCGGTGCAAAGAGACCTCGCGCCAGATTCGCCAGATTCGGAAGAGTGACCTGATGATCGTGACCACGGCAAACAGCATGATCGAACCGCCGATCGGCGATTCGGACGGCGTTGAAAAAAATATTTCTCCGGATCCGCATCGCGGCGACAATCACCCGCGCGCCGGCAAGCAACCGCGCCAGAATAACCAGCCGCGTCGCGACAAGCGCGACGTCCACGGCTGGGTGGTGCTCGACAAGCCGATCGGCATGACCTCGACCCACGCGGTTGCAGTGGTGAAACGGCTGTTCCAGGCCAAGCGCGCCGGCCATGCCGGAACGCTCGATCCGCTCGCCTCCGGCGGCCTGCCGATCGCCCTGGGGGAAGCCACCAAGACCGTTCCGTTCGTGATGGACGGCCGCAAGCGCTATCGCTTTACGGTCGCCTGGGGCGAGGAACGCGACACCGACGACACCGAGGGCCGCGTCGTCAGAACCAGCGATATCAGGCCCTCCGCCGAGGCCATCCGGGACCTGCTGCCGCAGTTCACCGGCCAGATCGAGCAGACCCCGCCGCAATACTCCGCGATCAAGGTCCAGGGCGAGCGCGCCTATGACCTGGCGCGGGACGGCGAAATCGTCGAACTGAAGCCGCGGCCGGTCGAGATTCACCATTTAGCCCTTGTAGAACAACCAGATAGCAGCCATTCCGTGTTCGAGGCCGAGTGCGGCAAGGGAACCTATGTACGGGCGCTGGCCCGCGATATTGGCCGGATTCTGGGCTGTTATGGCCATATCTGCGCGCTGCGACGGACGCTGGTCGGCCCGTTCGGCGAGCGGGACATGATTCCGCTGGAACAGTTGGAGGCTTTGTGCGATAGAGCCGCGTCTGGCGAGGGCAGCCTCGCCGACGCGCTTTTGCCCGTTGAGACCGCGCTGGACGACATCCCGGCACTGGCCGTCACACGGGCGGATGCGGCAAGGCTCCACCGGGGCCAGGCCGTTTTGTTGCGCGGACGGGATGCGCCCAATTGTAGCGGCACAGTCTATGTCACGGTGGCAGGCCGGCTTCTGGCCCTCGCCGAAATTGGCAATGGCGAACTCATCCCCAAGCGCGTGTTCAACCTGACCGGACTGACCGCCAGTTCCGGCCGCAACCAGAATGAAAGTGTTTGACGATGTCGATTACCGCAGAACGCAAAGCGGAAGTCATCAAGACCAATGCCAACAAGGCCGGCGACACCGGCTCGCCCGAGGTTCAGGTCGCGATCCTGTCGGAACGCATCAACAACCTCACCGGGCATTTCAAATCCCACGTGAAGGACAATCATTCGCGTCGCGGGCTTTTGAAAATGGTCGCCACCCGCCGTTCGCTGCTCGATTACATCAAGAGGAAGGACGAGGCGCGCTACAAGGCGCTGCTGGAAAAGCATAACATTCGTCGTTGAGTACGGTTCGCGCGTGCATCTCGCGCGCGATTTTGCGCATGGTCCGGAAAAGCGTTTTTCGGTTTTTCGATCAGATCATGCGATTTCCAGGTGCAGGCGCATTTCGTCTGCCTGCACCGACGGCATGATCCCGATTTCGGAAAATGCATCATGCCCAAACAGAAGAGCGTCCAGCAGCAATCCGGCGACTGGGCGATGACGGGCAAGGTGCCCGTCGCGCGGGGTCGAAGGCCCAAGAGCTTTTGCCCGCAACTATCGGAAGGATGAAACCATCCGGAACATCAAGACCATGGCAGGATCGCCGGACGCTGATTTCGCAACCCGATCAGCGTCTCGCAATCTTGCGCATGGTTTTTTTGTGCCGGGCTTTCACGCCTTTCGTGAACCCAAGAAAGAAGACCGCAATGTTCAAGATTCATTCAGTCGAAATCGACTGGGGTGGCCGTCCCCTCAGGCTTGAAACCGGCAAGATCGCCCGCCAGGCCGACGGCGCCGTGCTCGCCACCTACGGCGAGACCGTGGTGCTCGCCACCGTCGTCGCGGCGAAGACGGCCCGCGAGGGCGTCGACTTCCTGCCGCTGACCGTCGACTATATCGAAAAGACCTATGCCGCGGGCCGCATTCCCGGCGGCTACTTCAAGCGTGAAGGCCGGCCCACCGAGAAGGAAACCCTGGTTTCCCGTCTGATCGACCGCCCGATCCGCCCCCTGTTCGTCGATGGCTGGCGCAACGAGACCCAGGTCATCGTCACCGTGCTGTCGCACGACATGGAGAACGATCCCGACATTCTCGCGCTGGTCGCGGCATCCGCGGCGCTCACCATCTCCGGCGCGCCCTTCAAGGGCCCGATCGGGGCTGCCCGCGTCGGCTTCATCAATGACGAATATGTGCTCAACCCCACGCTCGACGAAATGGTCGAGACCCAGCTCGACCTGGTGGTCGCCGGCACCGCCGACGCGGTGCTGATGGTGGAATCGGAAGCCAAGGAGCTCAACGAGGACATCATGCTCGGCGCCGTGATGTTCGGACACCGGCATTTCCAGCCGGTGGTCAACGCCATCATCGAACTGGCCGAGAAGGCCGCCAAGGAGCCGCGCGACGTCAAGATCGTCGACGAGAGCGTGCTCGAGAAGGAAATCCTCGGGCTGATCGAGACCGATCTGCGCGCCGCCTATGCGATCCCGGTCAAGCAGGACCGCTACGCCGCGGTCGGCAAGGCCAAAGACAAGGTGATGGCGCATTACTTCCCGGAAGGCGAGGAGCCGAAATACGACAAGCTGCGCATCGCCGGCGTGTTCAAGGAACTGGAAGCCAAGATCGTTCGCTGGAACATTCTCGATACCGGCAAGCGCATCGATGGCCGCGATTCCAAGACCGTGCGCCAGATCATCGCCGAAGTCGGCGTGCTGCCGCGCGCCCACGGCTCGGCGCTGTTCACCCGCGGCGAAACCCAGGCGATGGTGGTGACCACGCTCGGTACCGGCGAGGACGAGCAATACATCGACTCCCTGTCGGGCACCTACAAGGAGCAGTTCCTGCTGCACTACAATTTTCCTCCCTACTCGGTCGGTGAGACCGGACGCATGGGCGGCACCAAGCGGCGCGAAATCGGCCACGGCAAGCTCGCCTGGCGCGCGATCCACCCGGTGCTGCCGCCGCACCACGAATTCCCCTACACGGTGCGCGTCGTCTCCGAGATCACCGAGTCGAACGGATCGTCGTCGATGGCGTCGGTCTGCGGCGCCTCGCTGGCGCTGATGGATGCCGGCGTGCCGTTGAAGCGGCCGACGGCGGGTATCGCCATGGGCCTCATTCTGGAGGGTTCGCGCTTTGCGGTGCTGTCCGACATTCTCGGCGACGAGGATCATCTCGGCGACATGGACTTCAAGGTGGCAGGCACCGATCACGGCGTCACCTCGCTGCAGATGGACATCAAGATCGCCGGGATAACCGAGGAGATCATGAAGGTCGCGCTCGGCCAGGCCAAGGAAGGCCGCATCCATATCCTGGGTGAAATGTCGAAGGCCCTGACCGCCGCGCGCGCCGAGCTTGGCGAATACGCGCCGCGCATCGAGACCTTCAAGATTGCGACCGACAAGATCCGCGAAGTGATCGGCACCGGCGGCAAGGTGATCCGCGAAATCGTCGAGAAGACCGGCGCCAAGGTCAATATCGATGACGACGGCACCGTGAAGGTCGCTTCCGCCGACGGCGAATCGATCAAGGCCGCGATCAAGTGGATCAAGTCGATCGCCTCCGATCCGGAACTCGGCCAGATCTATGAGGGCACCGTCGTCAAGGTGATGGAGTTCGGCGCGTTCGTGAACTTCTTCGGCGCCAAAGACGGTCTGGTCCACATCAGCCAGCTCGCCTCCAGCCGCGTGCAGAAGACCTCCGACGTCGTCAAGGAAGGCGACAAGGTCAAGGTCAAGCTGCTCGGCTTCGACGATCGCGGCAAGACGCGGTTGTCGATGAAGGCGGTCGACCAGGTGACCGGCGAGGACCTCGAGGCCAAGCAGAAGACCGAAGCGCCGCGCGAAGCCGCCGGCGAGTAATCCCGGCGCGAATTGACAATACCAAGGGCGGCTTTTCAGCCGCCCTTAATTTTTTGCGCCAATCACTTTTCGATGACGGACGTGTGGAATTCCAACGCAGCTTCGTGACCGTGGGTCGTCAGCTCGGTCTTTCACTCGCCGTCGCAGCGGGCGGCACGTTAACACTCTCTTTCACCACCTCGCCGAGCGCCGCAAAGTCCGCCTTGCGCGGCGAGGTGCGGCGGAAGGCCAGCCCGATGCTGCGGCCGGGTTGCGGATTTTTCAGGCGCAGGAATTTTACCCGGTCGTCGCGCCGCTCGACATCGGCGGCGATCTGGGGGATCAGCGTCACGCCGTAGCCGCCCGCGACCATCTGCATCACGGTGGTCAGGCTGCTGGCGCCAAACGCCGTCCCGCCGGGGCCCGCGCTGCGGCTCCGCGCCGCGGTCGCGCAAAATGCCAGCGCCTGATCGCGCAGGCAGTGTCCGTCTTCGAGCAGGATCAACCGGCTTTGGTCGATGTCCTCGGCGGCGACCCGCGTCGCCTCCGGGCGCGGATCGCCTGAGGGCACCGCGAGCAGAAACAGGTCTTCGAACAGGGCAATCGTAGCGATGTCGGACTCGCCGACCGGCAAGGCGAGCATCGCCGCGTCGAGCGCGCCGCTCTTGATGTCCTCGACAAGTTGCCTGGTCTGGGTTTCGCGCAGCTCCAGCCGCAATTCCGGAAATCGGGTTTGCAGCAGCGGCAGAATCCGCGGCAGCAAATAGGGCGCCAGGGAGGGAATTACCCCGAGCGTCAGCCGCCCCGTCAGCAGGCCGCCGCGATGGCGGGCGAAGTCGACCAGATCGCGCGACGCCGTGAGAACATCGTCGGCCCGGCGGGCGATTTCGCGGCCGACATCGGTCAGCATCACCTCGCCCGGCCGCCGCTCCACCACCGCGACGCCGAGCGTCCGCTCCAGGTCGCGAATCTGCATCGACAGCGCGGGCTGGGTCACGGCGCAGGCCTCGGCCGCGCGGCCGAAATGGCCGTGCTTGGCGAGCGCCGAAAGATAACGAAGCTGTCGAAGCGTGATCATTCCGATCAGATAAACTGATCGGGAGCTCAAGACAATTCGACTGGACCTGATGTTGGATATCTTCCAAAGTGGGGGTCCAGCGAATTTGGCGAGAGGCACCAACCCCGCGGATCCGGGCTGACGTGGTTGTTCCAGGTCGATGCCTCTGCGGGTCAGCCCTTGATCAAATGCGCCCTGCCCCACCTGCCGGAAGGAGTAACAGCCATGGCTGACCTCCCCCAATTAACGACCACAGCCGGCAACGCGAACACGATCGGAGAGAAACATGGACGCAAAGACTGACGACAGCGCAGGCAAGTGCCCGTTCACCGGCGGCCCCCGCGGACACAGGAACCGCGACTGGTGGCCAGAGCACCTCGATATCGGAGTGCTGCACGCGCGCCACCCTTCCGCCGATCCGATGAGCAAAGGCTTCGACTACGCCAAGGAATTCGAGAGCCTCGACCTCGATGCAGTGATCAAGGATCTGCATGCCTTGATGAAGGACTCGCAGGAGTGGTGGCCGGCCGACTTCGGTCACTATGGCGGGCTGTTCATTCGTTTGGCCTGGCACAGCGCCGGCACCTACCGCATCGCCGACGGCCGTGGCGGCGCCGGCGCCGGTCAGCAGCGCTTCGCGCCGCTCAACAGCTGGCCGGACAACACGAACCTGGACAAGGCGCGCCGCCTGCTGTGGCCGATCAAGCAGAAGTACGGCCGCAAGCTGTCCTGGGCCGATCTGTTTGTTCTCTCCGGTAACGTCGCCCTCGAATCGATGGGCTTCAAGACGTTCGGATTCGCCGGCGGCCGCGCCGATGTGTGGGAGCCTGAAGAGCTGTACTGGGGTCCCGAAGGCACGTGGCTGGGCGACGAACGCTACAGCGGCGAGCGAGAGCTCGCCGAACCGCTCGGCGCGGTGCAGATGGGGCTGATCTACGTCAATCCGGAGGGCCCGAACGGCAATCCGGATCCGGTCGCGTCCGCGAAGGATATCCGCGAGACGTTCTTCCGCATGGCGATGAACGACGAAGAGACCGTCGCGCTGATTGCCGGTGGCCACACCTTCGGCAAGACGCACGGCGCGGGCGATCCGTCGCTGATGGGCCCGGATCCGGAAGGTGGCGCCATCCAGGATCAGGGCCTCGGCTGGAAGAGCAAGCATGGCGCCGGCTTCGGCGCCGACACCATCACGGGCGGTCCGGAAGTGACCTGGTCGCAGACGCCGACGAAGTGGAGCAACCACTTCTTCGAAAACCTGTTCAACTTCGAATGGGAGCTGACGAAGAGCCCGGCCGGCGCACAACAGTGGAAGGCAAAGGGCGCCGAGGCCACGATCCCGGACGCGTATGACGCATCGAAAAAGCATGTTCCGACCATGCTGACCACGGACCTCGCTTTGCGCTTCGACCCTGCCTACGAGAAGATCTCGCGGCGCTTCTACGAGCATCCGGAACAGTTCGCGGACGCTTTTGCCCGCGCCTGGTTCAAGCTCACGCACCGCGACATGGGGCCGATCGTACGCTATCGCGGCAAGCTCGTGCCGAAGGAGACGCTGATCTGGCAGGACCCGGTCCCCGCCGTGGATCATCCGCTGATCGGGGAGCAGGACATTGCGGCTCTGAAGGCGAAAATCCTCGCGGCCGGCCTGCCGGTTTCCCAGCTCGTCTCGACCGCCTGGGCATCGGCCTCGACGTTCCGCGGCTCCGACAAGCGCGGCGGTGCCAACGGTGCGCGGATTCGCCTGAGCCCGCAGAAGGATTGGGACGTGAACAATCCGCCAGAGTTGGCGAAGGTCCTCTCGAGCCTCGAAGCGATCCAGAAGGAGTTCGGCAGGAAAGTGTCGCTCGCCGACCTGATCGTTCTCGGCGGCAGCGCCGCAATCGAGAAGGCCGCGAAGGACGCCGGTCTGACCGCGACGGTCCCGTTCACGCCCGGCCGCATGGACGCGTCGCAGGAGCAGACCGACGCCGCATCCTTTGCTCCGCTCGAACCCCGCGCTGACGGCTTCCGCAACTATATCAGCGGCAAGAGGCAGTTCATGATGCCGGAGGAGGCCTTGGTGGATCGGGCGCAACTGATGACGCTGACGGCGCCCGAGATGACGGTGCTCGTCGGCGGCCTGCGCGTGCTGAACGCCGGACAGCCGGCGCACGGCGTCTTCACCAATCGGCCGGAGACGCTGACGAACGACTTCTTCGTCAATCTGCTCGACATGGGCACGCAATGGCAGCCGTCCGCTGGAACCGAAGGCGTGTTCGAAGGGCGCGACCGGAAGACGAACCAGGTCAAGTGGACCGGCACCCGCGTCGACCTGATCTTCGGTTCGCACTCCCAGCTGCGCGCCCTCGCGGAAGTCTATGCGTGCGCGGACTCGAAGGAGAAGTTTGTGAAAGACTTCGTGGCGGCGTGGACCAAGGTGATGAATCTGGACCGCTTCGACCTCGCCTGAGGGTCCACAAGCCGCGGAGTAATTTTCCGCGTTTTGTTGAAATTGAGGACGCCCTCGCGATAATATCGCGGGGGCTTTTTCTTTCGTCCGTCATTCCGGACGGTCCGCGACGCGGACCGATCCGGAATCTCGAAGCGGGGTCGGAAGCTGTCTTCTCGAGATTCCGGGTTCGCGCGTTATACGCGCGCCCCCGGAATGACGAACATTTTGAGGATCACCCAGATGCCGCTACCCACGATCCGTCCGGCGCGCGCCGACGAATATGACGAGATCGCGCGCGTCTGGATGAACAGCTGGGCCTCGACCGGGCTCGAGGATGCCAGTGAGCCGCTGCTGGCGAAACTGCGCGCGCGCATCCTGCTGGAGGTGGAGAAAGGCTGGAGCCTCTACGTCGCCGACGATCGCGGAACGCTGGCGGCGATGCTGGCGTTGCATCTGCCGCACCTTTATCTCGACCAGTTGTTCGTATCGCCCGAATATCAGGGCCAAAACCTCGGGCGGAGGCTGCTCGCCTTCACCCGACGGCATCTGCCGGATGAAATCTGGCTGCGTTGCGTGCGCGAGAACGAAAAAGCGTGGCGCTGGTACGAACGCGAAGGTTTTGTGTTCGAAGAAGAAACGATCGAGCCGATGATGGGGCAGATCATGAAATACTATCGATGGAAAAAAGAAGGAGCGGTCTGATGATGAAACTCTATTGGTCGCCACGCTCGCGGTCGTTTTCCGCGCTGTGGCTGATGGAAGAAACCGGAAAACCTTACGAGCGCGTGCTGACCGACATTTCCGCCGGCGCGCAGAAGACGCCGGAATATCTCGCGATCAATCCGATGGGCAAGGTGCCGGCGCTGACGGACGGCGAGGCGACGCTCGCGGAATCCGCCGCGATCTGCGCCTATGTCGCCGAACGCTATCCGGAAGCGAAACTCGCCCCGCCGCCGGGCGATCCGCTGCGCGCGAAATATCTTTACTGGCTGTTTTTCGCGCCCGGCTGCATCGAACCGGCGATGGTGCAGGTCGCGACCAAGATCGAGATGAACCCGGTGGCGGCGGGCTGGGGCGATGCCCAGCGGGTATTCGACGTGCTCGACACGGCGCTGGCGAAGGGACCGTGGATCCTCGGCGAACAATTCTCGGCCGCGGATATCATCATCGGCTCCGGGCTGAACTTCGCGGTGCGGCTGTTCAAGATGGTGCCGTCGCGCCCGTCATTCGACCGCTACATCGATCGCTGCGCGGCGCGGCCGGCCTTCGAGCGCGCGAGCGTGCTTGCGGCGGGGTAGCGACGACTACGCCGCCCCGTTCCCGTTCTTCAAATCTTCCGGCCGGGGCATCGAAATGATGTTGTAGCCGGAATCGACATAATGGATTTCCCCGGTGACCCCGGTCGACAGATCCGACAGCAGATACAGTGCCGAGCCGCCGACCTCGTCGATGGTGACGGTGCGCCGCAGCGGCGCGTGGAGCTGTTGAAATCTCAGCATGTCGCGCTGATCGGCGATCCCCGCGCCGGCGAGCGTGCGAATGGGCCCCGCCGAGATGGTGTTGACGCGAATATTGCGCGGACCGAAATCGGCGGCGAGATAGCGCACCGAGGCTTCCAGCGCGGCCTTGGCGACGCCCATCACATTGTAGTTCGGCAGCACGCGGGTCGAACCGCCATAGGTCAGGGTGATCATCGAGCCGCCGCGCTCGGGCATCATCGCCGCCGCGCGCCTGGCAAGTTCCGTGAACGAGAAGCACGAGATCACGAGGGTCCGCGAAAAGTTTTCGCGCGAGGTGTCGGCGTAGCGGCCCTTCAACTCGTTCTTGTCGGAAAAGCCGATGGCATGGACCAGAAAATCCAGCTGCCCCCATGTTGCACGCAACGCATCGAAAACGGCATCGACGCTGGCGATGTCCTCGACGTCGCAGGGCAGAACCAGGGGTACCCCGAGCTGTTCGGCGAGCGGCTTGACGCGCTTGCCCAAGGCTTCGCCCTGATAGGTGAACGCAAGCTCGGCTCCCTGCGCGGCGAGCGCCTTGGCAATGCCCCAGGCGATCGAATGGTCATTGGCAACGCCCATGATCAAGCCGCGCTTGCCCTTCATCAGGTCCTGCATACTCGGTGCGCTCCACTCATCCCCAATGATGTCATCACCCGCGAAAGCGGGTGATCCAGTAACACGAAGCGTTGCGATGAAACACGAGAGCCGCGGAATACTGGATGCCCCGCTTTCGCGGGGCATGACGAAAACAAAATCTCACGCATCCATCCGCCTGAACACCAGCGTGGCGTTGGTGCCGCCGAATCCGAAGGAATTCGACAGCACGGTTCCGAGCTTCGCATTGTCGATGCGCTTGCGCACGATCGGCATGTCGGCGAACGCCGGATCGAGTTCGGTGATATGCGCGCTCTCGCAGATGAAACCGTTGTTCATCATCAATAGCGCGTAGATCGCCTCCTGCACGCCGGTGGCGCCGAGCGAATGCCCGGTCAGCGCCTTGGTCGCGGAAATCGGCGGACACTTGTCGCCGGTCCCGAACACCCTGCGAATCGCCTCGATTTCCGGCGGGTCGCCTGCCGGCGTCGAGGTCGCGTGCGGATTGATGTAGTCGATCCTGGTATTCACCGTCGCCATCGCCATTTTCATGCAGCGCTCGGCGCCCTCGCCGGATGGCGCGACCATGTCGTAGCCGTCGGAGGTCGCGCCGTAACCGACGATTTCGCCATAGATGCGCGCGCCGCGCGCCTGGGCATGCTCGAGCTCTTCCAGCACCACCACGCCAGCGCCGCCGGCGATGACAAAACCGTCGCGGCTGACGTCGTAGGGGCGCGAAGCGGTCGCGGGCGTGTCGTTATATTTCGACGACATCGCGCCCATGGCGTCGAACAGTACCGATAGCGTCCAGTCGAGTTCTTCGCAGCCGCCTGCGAAAATGATGTCCTGCTTGCCGATCTGGATAGTCTCGTAGGCATTGCCGATGCAATGATTCGAAGTCGCGCAGGCCGACGAAATAGAGTAGTTCACGCCCTTGATCTTGAACCAGGTGGCGAGCGTCGCGGACGCCGTCGATGACATCGCCTTCGGCACCGCGAACGGTCCGACCCGCTTCGGCCCCTTGCTGCGGGTGATATCGGCCGCCTCGACGATGGTGCGGGCCGATGGCCCGCCGGAGCCCATGATGATGCCGGTGCGGATGTTGGAAACGTCGGCGGGCTCGAGGCCGGAATCCTGGATCGCCTGCTCCATCGCGACGTGATTCCACGCCGCACCTTCGCCGAGGAAACGCATCGCGCGCCGGTCGATGACGCCGGCGGGGTCGAGCGTGGGTGCACCCTGCACCTGGGAGCGGAAACCGAGCTCCGCATATTTCTCCGCGCGCGTAATTCCGGACTTCGCCTCATGAAGGCTCGCAAGCACTTCCTGGGTGTTGTTTCCGATCGACGAGACGATACCCATCCCCGTGATGACAACCCGCCTCATGATCGCCTCGCCCTGTCGTTGCGTTTTTGTGTGATGGCTGTCACCAAATCCAACGACGCCTCGCCGGCCGGAGCGACTAATTTACGTTCCCGACTGCAATGCGGCATCTTACTTGAACAGCCCGACCCTCAAATCCTTCGCGCGGTAGATAATCTCACCGTCGGCCGAAAGCCACCCATCGGCGATGCCTAGCACGAGCTTTAGACGGATCACGCGTTTGATGTCGACGTTGTACACAATCTTGCGAACGTTCGGCATCACCTGTCCGGAAAGCTTCAGCTCGCCGAGACCGAGCGCCCGGCCGCGCCCCTCGCCGCCGGTCCAACCCAGAAAGAAACCGACCATCTGCCAGAGCGCGTCGAGTCCCAGACACCCCGGCATCACGGGATCGCCCTTGAAATGGCACCCGAAGAACCAAAGGTCCGGATTCACGTCGAGTTCGGCGCGGACCACGCCCTTGCCGTATTCCCCGCCCGTTTCGGAAATTTCGCTGATGCGGTCGAACATCAGCATCGGAGGCAGCGGCAATTGTGCGTTGCCCGGGCCAAACATCTCACCGCGGCCGCACGCCAGCAGATCCTCGTATTCGTAACCGCCGCGCCGATCCAGCATCTGCTGACCCTCTCTTGAAATTCCCGATGGAGCATTTTCGAGCGAAATGGACCCGTTTCGCCTGGGAAGCGCGCCAGTTATCATGGATTGGCACAAATACCACAGCTCGGAATTGCCCTGCGGCAATTGGCGCTCGCCTTTGCCGAAAAAGCAAAGTCCGCGCGCTCTCTATCATACAGCCCCGCGGACGGCAAAGCACCTCGGCATGGCAAACCACGGCGCCCGCGCCAGGGTTCCTGACGGCCCTGGACCGGGCCTAGTTGCGAAAAGCTTGCATCTAACCAATTACTTTCTTATATTCCATTGCGATAGTGCTGGGAGAGCGAGTGCGGTGCCTGCAGTGGAAACGAGCAATGACGGTTCGAGTTTGAATGTTGACGAGGCCGGCCCCGGAACTGGCGGTGCGGGACGTCAACCGGCTTTGACCGGTTGCCCGTGGCACGATGTCAATGAAATGCTGCAGGCGGCCGGACTGCGTCCGACCCGTCAGCGGATGGCGCTCGGCTGGCTGTTGTTCGGCAAGGGCGCGCGCCATCTCACCGCGGAAATGCTTTACGAGGAGGCGACCCACGCCAAGGTTCCGGTGTCGCTCGCCACGGTCTACAACACCCTCAATCAGCTCACCGATGCGGGCTTGCTGCGCCAGGTCAGCGTCGACGGCACCAAGACCTATTTCGATACCAACGTGTCGGCGCATCACCACTTCTATCTCGAAAACAACCACGAACTGATCGATATCCCGGATCCGAATCTGGTGTTGCAGAAGATGCCGGAAGTGCCCGAAGGCTACGAGATCTCCCGGGTCGACATGGTGGTCCGGCTGCGCAAGAAGCGCTGAGCGTTCACGCTAGGACGTCATACGCGGGCCGCGTATCCATCAATCTTCATTAATGCTTTTTCGAAAGTGATGGATTGCCGGGAGCGCAGACAAGTTTACGCAGTCTGCGCAAGGCAGACTGCTGTGCCCGGCAATGACGGGTGGGTGTCAATTCGACGCTGTTTGTCGAATTTGCGTTCCCTAATCCACCTTCTCGTCGGCGTAGACACCCCACAGCCGTTGCTGCTCGATCCAGCCATCGAAGCCGTTGCCGGCAACACGGCACCAGCCGGCCGCGCAATGCTTGACCTGGGCGACCACCCCGGCCTGCAGGCGGGCTGCAACCGCGCTGGTTGGATCCGCGCGATCGTACAACGTCGCGAATTCGTCCTTGGTTTTCATGGTGATAACCGCCGTGCGGCGGCCCGACAGCAGCGAGTGATAGACCCAGCCCTCGGCGCCTTCGGAATCACGGACCCGGCGCCAGTTCTCGAATTCAGCGGTGATTTCAACCGGCAAGCCCGAACGGGTGTAGACCCAGGCGACGTCGTTGTCCTTGGTCGGACCGGCCCTGACGTTGACATGATCGGATTTGAGGCTGACGTAACGCGGCACCGGCAATCCGCTGGTCGTGACGGGCGAATCCTTTGCCGAAAAACCGGGGCTCACGGACGCTCCCAGCATGGATCCCGCAAGCACCATCACAGAACAAATACGCCTCAACGCCATCAACTCGTCTCCTGCCGAGATCCCAAATCAAATCGCTGGAGTTGCAGCACCGGAAATGCCGACCCCGGAAGCCCCCCATACCGCGCCCCGGCTGCCCTCGACCTGCCTTTTTGGGGTTCTTGTTTTGGCCCGGCCTTCTGCTAGAGAGGACGGAACAATGCCAAACAAGACGACCCGAATTTTCCCTGGAAACGAAAGGGAAATATTGGGGAACCCAAGGAAAGCTAGAGCAAGCCTGGCGAGCAAACACCGGGACCGCGCGATAGCCGCAGTGTCGAACAACCGGGTTAATGAGGCCTGAACGGCGAAGCCTTTGACGATCTAAAGGTTGGCGAGCTAACGCCTCATGAGAAGAGCACATGTCGGTCAAGAAAAAGCCTCTCGTTGTCGTGACGCGCAAGCTGCCGGACTCGATCGAGACCCGGATGCGCGAGCTGTTCGACGCAAAGCTCAATCTCGACGATACGCCGTTGACGCCGGAACAACTCGCCGATGCGGTCCGCTCGGCCGATATCCTGGTGCCGACCGTCACCGACGTGATCACCGAAGAACTTCTTAAGCAGCCGGACTGCAAGCTGAGACTGATCGCCAATTTCGGCAACGGCGTCGACAATATCGATGTCGTCGCAGCCCATGCGCGCGGCATCACCGTCACCAATACGCCGAAGGTTTTGACCGAAGACACCGCCGACATGACCATGGCGCTGATTCTCGCGGTGCCGCGGCGGCTGATCGAAGGCGCCTCGATTTTCACCGAGGGCAAGAACTGGCCGGGCTGGTCGCCGACCTGGATGCTCGGCCATCGCATCGGGGGAAAACGGCTCGGCATCATCGGCATGGGCCGTATCGGCCAGGCTGTGGCGCGCCGCGCGCGAGCCTTCGGCCTGCAGATTCACTACCACAACCGCCGTCCGGTCGCGCCGCGGATCGCCGAGGAATTGGGCGCGACCTATTGGGAAAGCCTCGACCAGATGCTGGCGCGGATGGACATCATCTCGGTGAACTGCCCGCACACGCCGGCGACGTTTCATTTGGTCTCGGCGCGTCGGCTGAAACTGATCCGGAAAGACGCCTATATCGTCAACACCGCGCGCGGCGAAGTGATCGACGAGGAGACGCTGACCAAGCTGATCGAGGCGGGCGAGATCGGCGGCGCCGGACTCGACGTCTACGAGCACGAGCCCGCGGTCAATCCGAAACTGGTGCGGCTGGCGAAAGCCGGCAAGGTGACGCTGCTGCCGCATATGGGCTCGGCCACCATCGAAGGCCGTGTCGAGATGGGCGAGAAGGTGATCATCAACATCCGAACCTTCCTCGACAACCACAAGCCACCGGATCGCGTGCTGCCAAGCATGTTGTGA
>Ga0209839_10000510_pt1 | contig 19607 bp, 20 predicted proteins | sample OrgsoiDNA2013050_FD_185800 | JGI IMG/M metagenome (GOLD analysis project Ga0209839, IMG submission 185800) | Permafrost soil microbial communities from the Arctic, to analyse light accelerated degradation of dissolved organic matter (DOM) -... | ecosystem: Environmental > Terrestrial > Soil >... | reverse complement strand
TCCCGTAATCGAGTGGATCGCGTCCGCTACCTGTTGCACCTTGTCGCTGCCGCCCCGAGACATGGCCACCGACTCCTCGATCAAAACCGCCGTATCCTTTGCCGCCTGGGCGCACCGCTGCGCCAGATTGCGACCCTCGTCGAACGTCATACACGCTATGTGATGCTGGTGAAGGTCGAGCGCAAGGATACAGAAACCGTCATCAACGCGCTGATCAAACAGGCTCGCAAGTTACCGCAGGAACTCTACAAATCGCTGACTTGGGATCGCGGTTCTGAGATGGCCGACCATAAGCGTTTCACCTTGGCGACCGACATACAGGTCTATTTCTGTGACCCGCAGAATCCCTGGCAGCGTGGGACAAATGAGAATACAAACGGTCTATTAAGGCAGTATCTTCCCAAAGGGACAGACCTTTCCTCTTACTCGCAAGCCAAGCTAAATGCAGTAGCGAGGCAACTAAATACCCGTCCTAGGAAAACGCTAGACTACGAAACACCTGCCCAACGATTTGACCAATCTGTTGCGTCGATCGGTTGAATCCGCAAGGAAGAGCAGCCACGGCCGGACCGCCGCCGATTTTTCGCTGTTCCTGACCGCGCGCGCAAAAATCGCCAGCGACTCGCCCGATGGCTGATCGTGGTCGAGCGGCACGGTGAACTCGTAGTCGGTCAGATCCATCCCATGATGGCGGACGGTGGCGAGCGTGCGGAATGTCGTCATGCGTTTTCCTGGTGGTTGGCCGATGCTGATCGATTCATTCGCTGGCTCGCGCCACGGTTTGGAGCTGCGTGCGCCTTCGCGCAGAAGCGAAGCGCTGGGGTGAAAAGGGTGCTAGGTCGAGCGGCGGCGGCCGTCCGCCCACGATATCGGCAACGAGCCTTGCCGTCGCGGCTGCCTGCGTCAGGCCCAGATGGCCGTGGCCGAATGCATAGATCACGCGCTGGTCCGTAGCCGCCGGGCCGATCGCCGGCAGGGAGTCGGGCAACGACGGACGAAAGCCCATCCATTGCGTGCCGCCTTCGGTGCGCAAGCCGGGCATGAAGTGTTTTGCCTTGGCCAGCAATGCTGCCGAGCGGGCGTAGTTCGGCGGCGCATCGAGTCCGGCGAACTCGACGGCGCCGCCCACGCGCACGCCGCAGGCGAGGGGCGTAACCACGAAGCCGTGCCCTCCGAAGGTAAGCTGGCGCTTCAGGTCGAAGGCATCCACCGGCAGCGTGGTGTTGTAGCCGCGCTCGGTCTCGAGCGGAATGTGCTCGGCGAGCGTGCGCGCGAGATGGTGCGACCACGCGCCGGCAGCGACCACCACGCGGCGCGCGACGAGCAGACGCCCGTCGCTCAGTTGCACGGTCACGCCTTCGGCGCCGGGCGCAAGCGCCGCGGCATTCGCGCGTCGGATGCGCCCGCCGCGCTGCTCGAACGCTCGCGCCAATACTTGTGTGACCAGCAATGGATCGCTGACGGTCCTCCAGCGGGGCACGAATGTCGCCGCCACCAGCGCCCCACTGAGGCCCGGTTGAAGCTCGGCGATTGCCTGGGCGCCGTGCAAGTGGGTGAAGGCGATGCCATGATCGGCCCGCGCCTGCCATCCCGGCTGTGACGCCTCCAACTCAGCCTCGCTCTCGTAGAGATGCAGGGCGCCCTCGCTTCGCAGCATATCGCTTGCGCCCGCTAGAGCGAGCATCGACGGAGTTTCGTCGGCGGACAGGTTCATCAATGCCGCTTGCGCCGCAGTGCCGGCGCGCACGCGATGGCGTTGACTCGCGCGCCAGAAGCGGAACAACCACGGTGCGAGACGAGGAAAATAGCGCGGTCGAATCGCCAGCGGGCCCAGCGGATCGAGCAGCCAGCGCGGCGCCTTGCGCAGAATGCCCGGCGAGGCGAGCGGCAGGATATCCGCGAATGCCAGCGCTCCGGCGTTGCCGCGACTCGACTGCGCCGCCACGCGCTCCCGGTCGATCAGCAGCACGTTCTGGCCTTCCTGTTGCAGCCGCAGCGCAATCGCGACACCGACGATCCCGGCACCGATCACGAGCACGTCGCACGATTTCTCCGTGGCGAGCAGCGCCTGCGGCAGTGAATCGGGCGGATCGGGTGGCACCGGCTTTAGCCTCGCGGCCGCGAGCGTGCTGCCCGGCGTGCGAGGGTCGAGGTTCCTTTTGGCGTCGAAAGCATTGGATCCAAAGCGCAATGATACCCGCGAATTTCGCGCGCCGATCCGTGTCCATGTCGCTATGCCGCGATTGCCGCGCAGTCGGGCGAGTTCACGTTGGCGGTCCGGGACTTCGGCTATAGTCGATGTTGGGGAAACGTTCATGGTGACGGAGCCGCGTTCGATGCGCCAACCGATACGAAGCGCACGCATCCCGCGAGCGAGGCATTGGGCAATCGCGGCGATCATTTTTGCGCTCTGCTCGTTTTCGGCGTGCGCCGGTGCCGCCGATCCGGCGAAAACGCTGCGCGTCGCTTTTTCCAGTGCCGAAATGAGCTTCGACCCGCAGTTTTCCGCCGATGCCGGAACCGACAGCATCATCGACCACATCTTCGATTCGATGCTGGATTACGACTATCTGGCGCGCCCGGTGATGCTGGTGCCGCGAACGCTCGAGGCGATGCCGACGGTCGAGGACGGCGGCGCGACATTCACTTTCAAGTTCAAGCACGGAATTCTATTTACTCCGGACCCATCGTTCCAAGGCAAGCCGCGCGAGCTCACGGCCGGCGATCAGGCGTACACGCTCAAGCGCTTGCTCGATCCGGCGGTGAAGAGTCCCTGGTTGTGGTTGATCGAGGGCAAGATCATCGGCGCAGACGAGCTGCGCGCCAAAGCGCTGAAGTCGGGGAAATTCGACTATGACGCGCCGATTCCCGGCCTCGAGGTGGTCGATCGCTATACCCTGCGCATCCGCCTCAAGCAGCCCGATCTGCGCTTTCTCTATGTGTTCGCCGTGCCAAACACCGCCGCGGTCGCGCGCGAAGCCGTGGAATCGTACGGACTCGACATCGGCGCGCACCCGGTCGGCACCGGCCCCTACATGCTTGGCGAGTATCAGCGCAGCGCGAAGATCGTGCTGGTGGCGAATCCGCGCTTTCGCGAGACGACGTATGTTCCGGCAGGACCGGTGCCGGCGGAGGCGAAGCCGATCGCCGCTGCGCTCAAGGGACGGAAATTGCCGCTTGTCGGTCGCATCCAGATCAGCATCATCGAGGAAGGCCAGGCGGCGTGGCTCGCATTCGCCAACCGGGAGCTCGACCTCCTCGAGCGCCTTCCGCCGGATTTCGTCGAGCAGGCGCTCGACCACGGCAGGCTCCGGCCCGATGTCGCGGCAAAGGGCGTTCGGCACGAGGTGCTGCTGCGGCCGAACACGCGCTGGACCTACTTCAACATGGAAGACCCGGTTGTCGGCGGCTACACACCGGAGAAGATCGCGCTGCGCCGGGCGATCGGAATGGCCTACGATGTGAACGAATTCATCCGCGTCATTCTCAAAGGTCGAGGTGTCCCGGCGACGAGCCCGATTCCGCCCGACATCGTCGGTTACGACCCGGCGCTGAAGACCGCGGCGCAGCTCTACGATCCCGCAGCGGCGCGGGCCCTGCTCGATAGGTTCGGATACAAGGACCGAGACGGCGACGGCTATCGCGAGAACCCGGACGGCAAGCCGCTCGTCCTAGAGCGCTGGTCGGCGCCGACATCGCTGACGCGCCAGGAGGACGAGCAATGGAAAAAAAACATGGATGCGATCGGTCTCAAGATCGTGTTCCGGAAGGACGGTCTGCAGGAGCTGCGCAAGATGGCGAGGCAGGGCAAGCTTGCCATGCGCGCCGACGGATGGAATGCGGACTATCCGGACGGCGAGAATTTCATGCAGCTGCTTTACGGACCCAACGTCGGGCAGGAAAACCACGCGCGATTCAGCCTGCCGGAGTTCGACAGGCTCTACGATGCGGCGCACCGCTTGCCCGATTCGCCTGAGCGCACCCGGTTGTTCGACCGGATGACCGATCTGGTCCTTGCGTACGCACCGTGGAGGCTGATGGAGCACCGGATCGAGGATCAACTGTCGCAGGCGTGGGTCCGCAACTTCAAGCCGCATCCTGTTCGCAATGCGGTCTGGCGCTACGTCGACATCGATTCGACGAAACGGCCGCAATGAATGCGGCCGCGCACTGCGATTTCTTCAAGCCGGCCATCGGCGGATTGCCGCTTGATAAAAAGGCCGTTTTTGATTCGCTGAGTCAGGAGGAATGATCATGCATTCGTTGCTGAAGCGCTCGATATTGTCCGCCATGATCATCGCAGTTGGATTGACCGCGGCGGCCCCGGCCCGCGCGCAACTCGAGAAAGTCACCGTGGGACAGGTTGCGCCGAGCCCCATTTTCTGGCCGGGTTTCATCGCGCAAAAGCAAAAGTTCTATGAAAACGAAGGACTTCAGGTAGAAGGAGTCGTCGTCGACAGCGTCGGCGGCATCGTGCAGCAGATTGTCGGCGGTTCGATCGACTTCGGTTTCACCACGTCCGAGACTGCGTTGCGCGCCATCGACAAGGGCGCCGACATCGCGATCATCGGCGAGACGGTTGTCAAGTGGCCGTATTCGATGATGGTGACGAGAGACATCAAGACGGCCCGGGACCTCAGGGGAAAGAAGGTGATGCTCCCTGCGCCCAATCAGGACCTCACGATGCTGTGGCATCGCTGGCTCAAGGAACAGGACATGAATCCCAAGCTGATGGAAGAAGTGTTCGAACCCGTAGCGCCGAGCCGATACGGCGCGCTGGTCAGCGGCGTGGCTTCGGCAGCACCGGTCTCGCAGCCTCAGAATTTTATTGCGCTCAGGGACGGCTACAAGCAGCTGGTCGATTTCGCCATGTTGCCGGGACAGGACCTTGCTTTTGGGGTCATCGTGGCCAGCCGCAAGCTCCTTCGAGAGCAGTCGGAAAAAGCGCGCGCATTCCTGCTCGCCGTGGGCAACGCCATCAACTGGTGGTACGAGCCGAAGAACAAGGATGCGGCGATCGCCGTCCTGCAGGAGGTGTCCAAGACTGACCGGGCGCTCACCACCCAGACCTACGATTACTATTTCGACAAGGTGCAAATGCCATTCAGCAGGAACGCGCGTGTGCAGATGAGCGGCGAACGGAACCTGATCAATATGCTGGCGGACGACGGATCCATCAAGGACCGCGATCCGGCAAAGTACATCGACGCGAGCTTCCTTCCCAAGTAGCTGCCGCCTCGCACAACGTCCTCACACGTTGCGGATCGCTCAGCGAAAGACGGCCGCGGCCTTCGTGCTCATATGCATTGGTACGCATATAATCTGTCCGCTAATGGACCATCCGACTGGTTGGTGCAGCACGCTCTGCTGAAGCAAAAATATGAGGTCATACATACATGAGCCGGATCGTCATCAAGCCCGCATGGATCGTCAGCAGTGAAGCGGGAGATCACTTCGAGCCGCAGCTTTTTCGGCTGCTGCGCGCGATTCACGAAACCGGAAAGCTGACGCGCGCGGTCGAAGTGGTCGGGCTTTCCTACCGCCATGGATGGGATCTGCTGGCGAAATGGACCACGATTTTCGGCAGCGAGCTCGTCGCCATGCAGAGGGGCAGGGGAGCGCAGTTGACGACCCTGGGCGAGAAGCTTCTTTGGGCCGAACAAAGGACCGAAGCGAGTTTGTTCCCGCAACTCGAGAACATCGCCACCGAGCTCAATGTTGCGATTCGAAAATCACGGCAGCGCGCAACGACCGTTCTTCGCATCCACGCGAGTCACGGCTACGCGGTGGAGAAACTGCCCGAGCTCATGCGCCGGCACGGGCACGCCGAGATCGATCTGAAGTATGTCGGCAGCGTCGAGGCGCTGGCCGCGCTGGACCGTTCAGCGTGCGATCTGGCGGGCTTCCATGTCCCGCTGGGCGATCTTGGCCCGATATTCTGGGAACAGTATGCAAAGTGGGTCAAACCGCGCAAGCAGAGAATCATCCGCATGGTGACGCGAACCCAAGGCCTGATCATGGCCAAGGGGAATCCGCGCAAGATCACTACGCTGCACGATCTCGCGCGAAAGGGAATCAAGTTCGTGAACCGGCAGCAAGGCTCGGGGACGCGGGTGCTGCTGGACGCCCTGCTGCGAACCATGTCGATCGTTCCGTCGCGGATCCAGGGCTACGACAGCGGTGAATTCACCCATGCGGCCGTGGCCGCATTCGTCGCCAGCGGCATGGCCGACGTCGGGCTCGGCATCGAGCCCGCAGCGCGTCAGTTCAAGCTGGATTTCCTGCCGATCGTCCAGGAGCGCTACATGCTGGCTTGCGGGACGGAGTCGCTGACGCAAGCGGCGGTCGAAGAGCTGGTGACATTGCTGAAAGGACCGGAGTTCGCGCAGATGATGAAGCCGGTCGCCGGTTACGCGCTCGACGGCCCCGGACAGGTTGTCGCATTCGCCGACGTCTTTCCTTGGCTTGCGCGGAGCAGGACCCGTACACGAGGCTGAGTCGATTCATTCGGCGCCGGGTTGACGCGGCCGAAAGTGCAACCGAATGATACGTTCCGCGCATCGACGCGCGATCACCGCTTGCCCGAGCGCTATATACCGCAATATACTACCGTCGCGTCCACTTGGGAGAGAGGCATGCGGCTTCGCGGACTGATCGGATCGTTGCTCGTTTCATTATCCGCCGCGTACCCGTTCCATTCTGCCGGCGCGGCCGAGGTGACCGTTTTCGCCGCGGCGAGTCTCAAGGAGGCGCTCGACGAGCAGGCGAAGTCGTTCGAGGCCGCGACGGGCAATAAAGTGATCGTCTCCTACGGTGCAAGCAACGCGTTGGCGAAGCAGATCGAGTCGGCCGCACCCGCCGACATGTTCATCTCGGCGGACCTCGACTGGATGGATTACATCGACCAGCGCCGCTTGGTGGCGCCCGGGACCCGCTGCAATCTTTTGCGCAACTCGCTCGTCCTCATCGCGCCCGCGAAGAGCGCTGTGACGCTCAAGATCGGACCAAATTTCGCGCTCGCCGCGGCGCTGGGTTCGGAGAAGCTCGCCATGGCCAATCCCGATAGCGTACCCGCCGGAAAGTACGGCAAGGGCGCGCTTGAGTCGCTTGGCGTCTGGAGCGGCATCGAGAAGCAGGTCGCGCGCGCGGAAAACGTTCGCGCCGCGCTTGCGTTGGTGTCGCGCGGCGAGGCGCCGTTGGGCATCGTGTACAGGACCGATGCGCTGGCCGACAAAGGCGTCAGGATCGTCGACGTATTTCCGCCGGAAAGCCATCCGCCGATCGTGTATCCGGCAGCCGTGCTCGCGTCCAGCCGCTCCGCCGCGGCCAAGCCGCTTCTCGAGTACCTGCGCTCTCCGCCCGCGCGCCCGACCTGGGAGAGATACGGATTCGGCTTGGCGCAATAGCCATGAGCGGCGTCAGCCCGGATGAGCTTGGCATCATCGCATTGAGTCTTCGTGTTGCGATCGTGAGCGTCGCCTTCAGCCTGCCGGTGGCGATCATCGTCGCGTACGGGCTGGCGCGCCTCGACTTCCCCGGGAAGACACTGGTCGATGCCGTCATTCACCTGCCGCTGGTATTGCCTCCTGTCGTCGTCGGCTTTGCGCTCCTGGTGCTGCTTGGCAAGCGCGGGCCGATCGGCAGCCTGCTTAACGAATGGTTCGGCATCGTCTTTGCATTTCGATGGACGGGTGCCGCGCTCGCCTCTGCCATCATGGGATTTCCGCTCATGGTTCGCGGCATTCGGCTGTCGATCGAAGCTATCGATCAGCGCCTCGAGGTCGCGGCACGAACGCTCGGCGGATCGCGCCTGTGGGTTTTTCTGTCGATCACGCTGCCGCTCGCTCTGCCGGGGATCATCACCGGAACGCTATTGTCCTTTGCTCGGGGGCTCGGAGAATTCGGTGCCACCATCACATTTGTTTCCAATATTCCCGGAGAAACACAAACGCTTCCTCTTGCCATCTATACATTCACTCAGGTCCCCGGCGGCGAGGCGGAGGCGCTTCGCATGAGCATCTTCGCGGTGGTACTGTCGATCGCTGCGCTGGTGACTTCAGAATGGCTCACGCGACGCGCGCAGCAAAGGCATCTCGATGATCGAGGTTGACATCGAACAGCGGCTGGGAGGCTTTCACCTCGACGTCAAGTTCGTCGCGGAGGCACCCATCGTCGGACTGTTCGGTCGCTCCGGCGCCGGTAAGACGTCCGTCATCAATGCTATCGCGGGAATCACGAAGCCGCGGCGCGGGAGCATTCGCGTCAACGATACGCTCCTGTTCGATGCGGCGCGCGGGATCGATGTAGCCCCGGAAAAGCGCCGGATCGGCTACGTCTTTCAGGATCCACTGCTCTTTCCGCACCGCGACGTGGAATCGAATCTGCTTTACGGCCAGCGCCTGCGGCCGCCGGCAGATCTTTTCATCGAGCCCGCGCGCGTCATCGAGCTGCTCGGCCTGCGGACACTGCTGCGCCGAAGAACGCAGACGCTATCGGGCGGAGAAAAGCAGCGGGTGGCCATTGGCCGTGCGTTGCTTGCGCAACCGCGCATCCTGTTGATGGATGAGCCCCTGGCGGCACTCGACGTACCGCGCAAGACAGAGATCCTGAACTATATCGAGCGGCTGCGCGATGAGCTCCGCATTCCCATCGTGTACGTAAGCCACTCGGTTCCGGAGATCGCGCGGCTTGCCGACACGGTCGTCGTCCTGTCCGAAGGAAAGTGCCTTGCGGTGGGGGATGTCGATGCCGTGATGGGGCGGTTGGATCTCAAACCGGTGACCGGTCGTTACGAGGCCGGGTCCCTGCTCGACACTCGCGTGACCGGTCATGACTCCGAGCATCAGCTGACGACCCTGGCATTCGAGGGCGGCCAACTCGTCGTGCCATATCTCGACGCTGCCGTCGGCGAGCGCGTGCGCGCACGAATCCGGGCGCGCGACGTGTCGCTCGCCCTGCTGCGACCTTCGGAAATCAGCATTCTCAATATCCTGCCGGGACGCGTGCGGTCGATTGACCATGAGACCGGACCGATCGTCGATGTGCAGCTCGTGGTCGGAGCCGCGACACTGACCGCACGGATTACGCGACGATCCTTGCAGCAGCTCGACATCCACGCAGGGCAGGAGCTCTACGCGCTGGTCAAGGCGGTGTCGTTCGATCAGCGCAGCGTTGGATATGCCTAACGCTCCTTAGAAGCGCCACGTCCTGCGGCGACGACGCCACTCTAAAAAGAGATGGAGCTTGGCCAACCGAGATCCGGCGTCGGCTACACCCAGAATCGAAGAACGGCTTGCAAATAGGCACTTTCGTGCATGTTTCGTGGTCCGCATGGGACAGGCTATCATGGGATGACCCGGTCGCTTTGACCACTGTTGCACGACCGTGCATATGAGATCCCGAAAACAGCTTCAGTGAATAGCCTCTCGCAGGCGGCCTTCGAGGCCGCGCAGCTCGTTGGCGGGGGCGATCCGAAACTTCTCCAGATCGTAGTGCTCAGCCTGCGGGTCAGCTTGACCGCGGTGCTGATTGCGAGCGTGATCGGGCTTCCTTTCGGCGCCGCGATCGCGGTGAGCCGGTTTCCCGGCCGCCGCTCGTTGATCGTCGTGCTCAACGCACTGATGGGCTTGCCGCCCGTGGTAGTGGGACTGGTCGTCTATCTGTTGTTGTCGCGCGCCGGCCCGTTGGGCTCGGCGGGCTTGCTGTTCACTCCATCGGCAATGATCATCGCGCAGACCATTTTGATCGTTCCGATCGTCGCAGCCCTTTCTCGCCAAGTGGTCGAGGACGCGTGGCAGGAGTACCGCGAGCAGCTGCGGTCGCTCGGCGAATCGCGGTTCGGCGCCGCGGCGACATTGCTGTGGGACGTCCGGTTTTCGCTCGTGACGATCATCCTGGCGGGCTTCGGTCGCGCCGCGGCCGAGGTCGGTGCGGTCATCATCGTCGGCGGCAACATCGATGGCGTCACCCGCGTGATGACGACCGCGATAGCACTCGAGACGAGCAAGGGCGATCTGCCGCTTGCCCTGGGACTCGGCATCATCCTGCTGACGATCGTTCTCGCCCTGAATGCGGCGGCATACATCGTCAAGGAAAAGACGCAGCAACGCTACGGATAAGCGCAGAGATGGACATGCGATCTCCGTCATCCCTGTTGCCGCTCGAGCTGGACCGGGTCGTCTTCGCCGTCGGCGAACGACGCATCATCGATCGCGTCTCGCTGCTGCTCGAGCCGGGACCCCGCACGGTGATTGTCGGCTCGAACGGCGCGGGTAAAAGCGTGCTGCTGCGGCTGTGCCACGGACTTCTTGTTCCGACTTCGGGAACGATCCGCTGGGCCTCGCTGGAGCCAGCGCATGGACCCCGGCGCCAGGCAATGGTATTTCAGCGTCCTGTGCTTTTGCGTCGAACGGCTGTCGCCAATGTCGCCTACGCGCTGGCCGTCGGCGGCGTGCCACGCGCACTACGGATGCCGCGCGCGCTGGATGCGTTGCGCAGAGTTGGGCTCGAGCATCTCGCGCATCGTCACGCGCGCGTTCTCTCCGGCGGTGAGCAGCAGAGACTCGCGCTCGCCCGCGCCTGGGCGCTTTCCCCGGAGGTTCTGTTTCTCGACGAGCCGACCGCCAGCCTCGATCCGGGTGCGACCCAGGAAATCGAGAAGGCGATATCCGCGATGCACGCGAGCGGAACCAAGATCGTGCTGGTGACGCACAACTTGGGACAAGCACGGCGCCTCGGCGATGAAATCCTTTTCATGAGCCGGGGGCGTCTCGCCGAACGCGCGGCGGCGGATCGCTTTTTCAAGCAGCCGGCTTCGCGCGAAGCCGAACAATTTCTCGAGGGGGAATTGCCATGACAGCTTACCGCCGCAATTTTGCGATCGGCCTCGCCGCCTTGCTCGCATTCTGCGTGACCAGCGCGCAAGCGCAGGAACAATTCATCACCGTCGCGTCGACAACGTCGACCGAGCAGTCGGGCCTTTTCCCGCACCTGCTCCCGCGCTTCGAGCAGAAGACGGGAATCAAAGTGCATGTCGTGGCGCTCGGGACCGGGCAGGCACTCGATCTTGCGCGGCGTGGCGACGCCGACGTCGTATTCGTTCACGCGCGTTCGGCCGAAGAGAAATTTCTTGCCGAAGGCCATGGCGTGAAGCGCTTCCCGGTGATGTACAACGATTTCGTCCTGGTCGGGCCGAAGAGCGATCCCGCCAAGATCGGTGGCAGCAAGGACATTCTGGCGGCGCTCACGAAAGTTCAAACCGCCGCAGCGCCTTTCGTGTCGCGTGGCGACAAGAGCGGAACGCACATTGCGGAGCTCGATTTGTGGAAGGCGGCGGGCATCGACATCGACAAGGCGAAAGGGCCCTGGTACCGCGACACGGGCCAGGGCATGGGGCCGGCGCTCAATACCGCATCGTCGATGAACGCGTACATACTGACCGATCGCGGCACGTGGCTGTCGTTCAAGAATCGTGGCGATCTGGTCATTCTCGTCGAAGGCGACAAGCGGCTGTTCAACCAATACGGCGTGATGCTCGTCAATCCGGAAAAGCATCCGACGGTCAAGAAGGATCTCGGTCAGATGTTCGTCGATTGGGTGATCTCGCCCGAGGGCCAGCAAGCGATCGCCGAATACAAGATCAACGGCGAGCAGCTTTTCTACCCCAACGCAGGCCAGCCCGGAGCATGAGTTTGTATGCGTGGGCGCTGGCGCCTTTCCGCATGAGTGAAAAGCGCGAAGCTGCTCGGCTCTCCGGCGACCTGATCGCAATCGCTCTTATGGCGATGGGACTCGCTGCCGGCAGCGCCGCGCAAGGCGCGCCGCAAGCCACCACGTCGGTGACGGTTACCGGGAACGTCGCCGACAGTCTGTCGCTTGCAGTCACCGATCTCAAACGCTACCCGGCGCGCCAAATTGAATATGCACTGCGGAATTCCGCCGACGACAAGGTCGCCGCCCCCATGCGCCGCTACACGGGAGTGCTTCTGCGCGATGTCCTGGCGTCGGCCAAGCCGACCGAAAGCAAGCCGCGCCAGCTGCGGCGAAGTTACGTCGTCGCCACTGCGAGCGACGGTTACGAGGTCGTATTTTCCTGGGCGGAGGTGTTTGTCTCTCCGGTGGGGGAAAGCGTGTTCGTGGTGTATGAGCGCGACGGGGTGCCGCTCGGTGACGACGAAGGGAGCATCGCGTTGATTGCCACCACCGACATCCGGCCGGTGCGGCACGTGAAATGGCTTCAGCGCTTGACGCTGCGCGGCGAATAGTGTCTTCTGCGCTGGCGAATCGCGCCGGCGCGATTGCGGAAGCGGCGGAAGCGTACCCTTCTCATCCGGCGGACGCGAGACTCTCCGCGACCACGCTCCAGCTTCAGTGAAAAACTCCACCGGCCCGAACGCGGCAACGGCCCGTCTACTCGGCGGCGCTTTGGTTCAGGCGTTCAGGGATTCGTTCGCCGACAATGCCACGCAGTGGGCAGCTGCGATTGCGTACTATAGTTTTCTCTCGCTTTTTCCGCTGCTTCTTGCGGCCGTATCGCTGTCCGCCTATTTCGTGAGCCCGGATTGGGCCGTCGGCAAGGCTATCCTGCTATTGCGGGAATTCGTTCCCGAAGGTGATGCCGCGGTTCAACGCATCGTTCACGACGCAGTTCACGCCGCGCATCCCTACGCGGGCGTCCTTTCATTGGTCATCCTGCTCGTTCTCGGGAGCCGCGCGTTTGGCGCGCTTTCACGCGCGCTGAACATCGCCTATGAGGGAGTCGAAACCGGCAGTCTGGCGCGCCGCATCATGATCGAAATCGCCATGATGGCCGCGCTCGGCCTGCTGTTTATCAGCACACTGTTCTCCCATTACCTACTGTTGTTCTTGTGGGACGCAGTGCGCCTTCTCCCGGGGGAGTCGAGCGTCGTGTTTACCGCGATCGTGCAATTGATTCGCGTGCTGTCGCTGCTCACGGCATTTTTTCTGATCTATCGCTTCGTTCCACGCAAACGGCTGGATTGGAAAAGCATCTCTGTGGGCGCCGTTGTCGCAACGTCGTTGTTCATCGCGGCGCGGCCGCTTTTTTACAACTACGTCCAGAATCTCGCCAACTACAATCTGATGTACGGAGGCATCGCGATCGCGGTGGTGCTGCTCGTGTGGGGCTGGGTCGCGGCTTTCATTACTATTCTCGGCGGCGAAATCGCGTCTCATTTTCAGACGATGGTGCTCGAAGGAGCTGCCGCCAAAACGATCGACCGCAAGCGCGAGAATCTCAAGAAGATCGACAAGTGAACCTCGGACCGTCGACGAACCTTTTTCGTAGGCGCGCCTGAAGCTTCCCGTCGGAGACAGACTTACAACCCGATCGATGGCGAAAAGCGGTCCTTTCGAAGGAGTCAGCGGTCGCATTTCATCGTCGAATCGTCTTAAAATAGATGCTAGCTGACCCAAGGGTATGGCATGCAAACTAAGACAGCCAAAAACAAGACGGAAACAAAGTCCGAGAAAGCGCCATCGAATATGACGAGCCACGGCGGATCCGAATTCCATCGGCTGCTGGAAGCCTTGCCGGCAGGCGCATACACCTGCGATGCCGACGGGCTCATCACTTATTTCAATCAGCACGCCGTCGCGCTTTGGGGACGTACTCCTGCGTTGAACGATACCAGCGACAGGTTTTGCGGCTCGTTCAAGCTTTTTGCCAAAGACGGAACGCCGATCGCGCACGATCAATGCTGGATGGCGCTCGCCTTGCGCGAACGCAAGGAATACAACGGTCAGGAGGTCATCGTCGAGCGCCCCGACGGAGCCCGGGCAACGACGCTCGCTCACGCCAACCCTTTCATCGACGGCGACGGCAAACTCCTCGGCGCCGTCAACGTTCTGGTCGATATCAGCGCGCGCAAACAAGCGGAAGAAGCGCTTCGCGAAGCTCACGACCAGCTCGCCGAGAAGGTCATCGCGCGCACGGCCGAGCTGACCGAGCTGTCGCACCACCTGTTCCAGGTCGCGGAAAGCGAGCGGGCAAAGCTTGCCGGTGAGCTGCACGATGACATGGGGTCGTTGCTGACGGTACTCGCCATGAGACTCGGCAGACTCAAGGAGCAGATGGAGGAGGTTGCCCCGGCGCTAGTCGGCGAGCAGCAGGAGGTTATCGATTTGCTCCATGCAACGGTCAGCGCGCAACGCCGCATCGTCGCCAGTCTGCGTCCGGTGCTACTGGACAGCTTCGGCCTCGCCGTGGCGCTGAGAAATCACGTCGAGGACTGGGCGAGGAATAGCGGCATCCCGGTGGATCTGGACATCCCGTCCGAGCTGCCGCCGCTGGACACCGAGGCCGCGCTGACGCTCTTTCGGATTACCCAGGAGTCGTTGACCAACGCCGCCAAGCATGCACGCGCGACAAAGGTCCGGGTCTCGCTAAGCAAGAACGACAAGGAAATAGGCTTGAGTATCGAGGACAACGGCGAGGGCATTGCCGCGGAGAGCCTGCAAAAGCCCTCGTCGCACGGCATCCTCGGGATGCGCGAGCGCTTGCTGCAATTCGGCGGCCAGCTTTTGATCGGGCCCGGGACTCAGGGTCGCGGGACCCGCGTCCGGGCGACCATGCCGATCAGCGCGATCAGCTGAAAGCGGGTGCCGTCCGGCGATTGCGTCGCGCCGAGCTGCCGCAGGACACGGCAGAGCTGGCGCGCTACCTGATCGGCAAGATTCTTGTCCACGATCATCCGCGCGAGCGTATCGCGGGACGCATCGTTGAAACCGAGGCGTACGTCGTCGGCGACGCCGCAGCGCATGCGTTCCGCGGGCGCACGCCGCGAAACAACTCCCTTTTTCTCGAACGCGGACACGCCTACGTATATTTTGTCTACGGGTGCTGGTTCGCCATCAACGTGAGCGGTGAAACCCCGGGGGTAGGCGCGGGAGTGCTGCTCCGCGCGCTCGAGCCGATGGAGGGCGTGCCGTCGATGCAGCGCCATCGGGGAACCCGGCGCCTGCTCGATCTCGCCCGCGGGCCGGGCCGACTGGCGATGGCGATGGACGTCAATCGGCACCTGGACGGCGTCGACCTGTGCGCGCCGGGCCCGCTGTGGCTGGGCGCATCGCGACAGACGCCCGGAGCGATCGGCGAAAGCGTGCGAATAGGCATTAGCCGCGAAGTCGACCGTAAGCTTCGGTTCTTCGAACGCGACAATGCATTCGTAAGCGGGCCCCTGCGGATGCGCAGCTGAGGCCCCGGAACCGCGGCGCGGGTGTCTGGATTGGCGCAGTTTGGCGCGATACACTCGCCTGGAAGCCGCAATGCGCGTTGAAGTCGGGTCCAATCCGGGAGAGTTCATGGAGCAAGCCAGCAGCACCAAGGACGGAGCGAAGGACTACCTTTACTACCGCCACAAGTTGCCCGTTCGCGTCATGCACTGGATCAACGTCGTTGCGCTGACGATCCTGCTCATGAGCGGACTCAATATTTTCAGTGCGCACCCCGCGCTGTACTGGGGCAAATCCTCGTACACGGGGCGCGCCCCGATTCTGCAGATCGAATCCACGACCGACGCCAACGACAGGATGACCGGCGTCACCCGCATCTTCGGCCACGAGTTCGTCACCACCGGCGTGCTGGGCGCGTCCAGGGGGTTGAATGGTGAGCTGATGAACCGCGCCTTTCCATCGTGGCTGACCATTCCGGATGGCCGCTGGCTGTCGATGGCCCGGCAATGGCACTTGTTTTTCGCCTGGATCTTCGTCATCAACGGCTTGGCCTATGTTGCCTACTCGATCGTCAGCCGCCACCTGAGTCGCGATCTCGCGCCGACCGGCGCGGACCTGCGTTCGATCCGCCAGTCCATCGTCGATCACCTGCATTTTCGCCACCCCTCGGGCGAGGTGTCGAAGCGCTACAACGTGCTGCAGAAGTTCGCCTACCTGATCGTGATCTTCGTGCTGCTGCCGCTGGTGATTCTCATGGGCCTGGCGATGTCTCCCGGATTCGACAGCCTGTGGCCGGGCTGGGTCGATATTTTCGGCGGACGCCAGTCGGCGCGAACGATCCATTTCATCGTCGCCTGGCTGCTGGTCGCCTTCGTGCTGATTCACGTGTTCGAAGTCATCATCACCGGTGTCTGGAACAATTTGCGCTCGATGATCACCGGCCGCTACAGGGTTGACGCGGAGGTCGGCAAATGAATCCCGAACAATTTCAACCTCGCCGCCGGCTGTTCTTCCGCATGCTTGCCGGCACGGGGGCGGTGCTCGTCGCGGGCTGCGACAAACTGTCGCGAACCGAGTGGTTTCCGAAATTCCTGAGCAACACCGAGATCCTGACGCGCAAGGCGCAGCGTGTCGTCTTGCCGCGCAAGTCGATGGCGCAGGAGTTCGAGGAAAAAGACCGGTCGCCGGAATTCCGCAGCAACGGAACCGCGATGCCCGACAACCCGCAATACAAGGCGCTGGCGGCGAGCGGCTTCACCGGATACCGGCTCGAAGTCGGCGGCCTGGTCGAAAAGCCGGCCGGCTACTCGCTCGACGAATTGCGCGCGCTTCCCAGTCGAACGCAGATCACCCGCCACGATTGCGTCGAGGGCTGGAGCGCGATCGCGAAATGGAAGGGAGTGCCGCTTACGGCCCTGCTGGAAGCGGCGAAGCCGACGGCGGCGGCGCGCTACGTCGTGTTTCATTGCGCCGATCCGATGGAAAGCGATGGCACCAGCCCGTACTACGAAAGCATCGACATGGACGACGCCTACCATCCACAAACCATCCTGGCCTACGAACTCAACGACAAGGCGCTGCCGGTCGTCAACGGCGCCCCGGTCCGCCTGCGTGTCGAGCGCCAGCTTGGCTACAAGCATGCCAAGTACGTGATGCGCATCGAGCTCGTCGACACCTTCGAAAAGATCGCCGGCGGCAAAGGCGGCTACTGGGAAGACCAGGGTTACGAGTGGTACGCCGGCATTTGACGAGCGGCTGACGCAACCGGGCGCCAGTCTCCGAGAGCCATCTCCGGACCTGAAAACGTCGCGACCTCGTGTGGAGCGAACCGTCGACGCGGTTCCCGCCTCCATCCGAGCCAATCCGGACCGCCGTCGTGGTTGACTCGCGCGGGCCAAGCCCGCCACACTTCGCGCTTTGTCCGCGACCCCTCGAACCGATGCCCGCCATCCGCTTTGACCGCTTTGTTCGCTACGAAGAGTTGACCGAGATCGTCCATGCGTTCGCTGCCGAACATCCGGACCTGGTTTCGCTGGAATCGATCGGCAAGAGCCACGAAGGCCGGGACATCTGGCTCGTCACCGCCACGAATCTAGCCACGGGCGAGGCCATCGACAAGCCGGCTTTCTGGGTCGACGGCAACATTCATTCAACCGAAGTCGCGGCGTCGGTCGCCAACCTGTATTTTCTGAATCAGCTCGTCACCCAGTACGGCAAGGATCCCGATATCACCCGTGCGCTCGACACTCGCGCGTTCTACATCTGTCCCCGCATCAATCCCGACGGCGCGGAATGGGCGCTGGCCGATCGACCCAAGTGGGTGCGCTCGAGCACTCGCGCCTACCCGTACGACGAAGAGCCCATCGAAGGACTCACGGTCGAGGACATCGATGGCGACGGGCGGATCCTGCAGATGCGGATCGCGGACCCGAACGGGCTCTGGAAACCTCACCCCGACGAGCCGCGCCTGATGGTGCGCAGGGACCCCACGGAGGTCGGGGGAACCTACTTTCGCATTCTCCCGGAGGGACGATTCGACGGCTACGACGACTTCACCTTGAAGGTTAATAAGAACGTTCAAGGAATTGATTTAAACCGTAATTTTCCTGCAAATTGGCGACAAGAACACGAGCAGCTGGGAGCCGGACCGTTCCCGACGTCCGAGCCCGAAGTGCGCGCGGTGGTCGAATTCGTCAGCACCCACCCGAACATTTGCGGCGGGGTCGCGTTTCACACCTGGGCCGGCGTGCTGCTCCGTCCCTTCGATCACCTTCCCGATACCGAAATGCATGCCGAGGACCTCTGGCACTTTCAGAAGGTCGGCGCCAAGGGAACCGAGATCACCGGCTACCCGAGCATCTCCGTCTATCACGAGTTTCGCTACCATCCGAAGCAGGTCATCGGCGGCGCCTTCGACTGGATTTACGACCACCTCGGCATGTTCAGCTGGGTGGTGGAAATCTGGAGCCCGATGCGCGAGGCGGGCATCGACAAGTATCTCTACATCGACTGGTTTCGCGATCATCCGATCGACGATGACCTCAAGATCTACCGCTGGAGCGAGCAGAAGCTCGGCGGTGCCGCGCACGTCGATTGGAAGCCATTCGACCATCCGGATCTCGGTCCGGTCGAGATCGGGGGCTGGAATCGCTTTCACGCTTTCGGCAATCCGCCGCTGCAGTTTCTCGAGCGCGAGGTGGCCAAGTTTCCGAAGTGGCTCATCTGGCAGGCGCTGCTGTCGCCCAAGCTCGAGATGCTCGCGGCGCAGGTCGAAGCCGCCGGTTCGGACACGTGGCTGGTAAGGCTGGTCGTCCAGAACACCGGATGGCTGCCGAGCTATGTCAGCAAGCGCGCATTGGAGCGGAAAGTCGTGCGCGGGGTGATCGCGGAAATCTCGCTTCCACCGGGTGCGGAACTGGTCACCGGCAAGCGGCGCGAAGACATCGGCCAGCTCGAAGGCAAGGCGTACAAGCACACCGGCATTTCATTCTGGCCGGACTACCACGTGACCGACGATCGTGCGAAGATCGAATGGGTCGTGCGCGGTCGCGCGGGAGATCGCGTCGCGCTGACGGCGCGCCACGAGCGCGCGGGCACCGTGCGCACGGAAGTCAAACTCGGATAGAGGCGGCGAATGGCAAAAGTGCTTGGTCTTGGAGGACTGTTTTTCAAATCGCCGGATCCCGAAAAGTTGCTCGCGTGGTACTCGCAATGGCTCGGCATCGGCGACGGCAAGAGCTCGATCGAATTTTCGCCGCAGAGCATGCCGGCAAACGGCTTCACCGTGTGGAGCCCATTTCCCGCCAACACGGATTATTTTGCGCCGTCGGATCACCGCTTCATGTTCAACCTGATCGTCGACGACCTCGATGAGATGCTCGGCCAGGTGCATCTGGGAGGAGGGCAGGTGGTCGGCGAAATCGAGGAGCATGAATATGGGCGCTTCGGCTGGTTTCTCGACCCCGACGGCAACAAGGTCGAGCTTTGGCAACCGCCGCTTCCCGGCCGGGTTGGACGTCGGGAGTGAAAATCGGCGGCGCAGGAAGAATAGCCTGCATCGGAGCGATCGCCGCCGCGCTCGGGAGCTGCGTGCAGCCGACGACCCGAACGACTTCGATGGAAGTCGAGAAGATCCAGCACATTCTGGTCATCTACGCCGAGAACCGCAGCTTCGACAATCTGTACGGATTGTTTCCCGGCGCGAACGGAATCGCCAACGCGACGCCTGCGCAATACACGCAGGTCGATAACGACGGCAAGCCGCTGGCGCATCTGCCGCCGGTGTGGAAAGGCAAGGATCCCGATCCGGCTTTTCCGATCGACCTGCCCAATCGGCCATTCCGGATAGACGCGCCACCGATCAATCTTCCGCTGTCGGTGGCAACGCGCGACCTGGTGCACAATTACTACCAGAA
>Ga0209839_10000509_pt1 | contig 19624 bp, 17 predicted proteins | sample OrgsoiDNA2013050_FD_185800 | JGI IMG/M metagenome (GOLD analysis project Ga0209839, IMG submission 185800) | Permafrost soil microbial communities from the Arctic, to analyse light accelerated degradation of dissolved organic matter (DOM) -... | ecosystem: Environmental > Terrestrial > Soil >... | reverse complement strand
TGGTCCCTGTGGACTCTCGTACATTTGTAACCTCCAACATTCAAGTCTATCTCTACAAAAACCGCTAATGGTAAGGGTATTTGAGCCCATCAATCCGAAAACTATACAGATGATGTATCTCGCCTCTCCACAAATTTTAGCATTACCACAGCTGATTGAATAGTCTATGCAATGTGCTCTTTGCGCTGCGAAAAATAGTCATGTGCCTACGAAATTGTTCTGAGCTTTCTCTAAGAGACGTTCCACTTTCAGCCACGCTATGGTATTATTATTGCCAACAAAGCGTCTCTACTCCCTCAAAGCAAAACACTTTCTGTACGGGACATTATGCGAAAAAGAACGCCTGAACCGCTCAATCCAGCGCTCGTGATAGATGCCTACGCCCAGGGCATCTTCCCCATGGCCGATTCCCTGGGACGGCTTCGCTGGTACGCGCCGGACCCACGCGCCATCCTGGAGCACGCTAATCTGCACGTTTCACGCTCGCTGCGCGCGACTATACGCAAAGGCACGTACGAGATACGCATGGATACGGCCTTTGAACGCGTGATGCAGAGTTGCGCGGCGCGCGCGGAGACCTGGATCAACGAGGAGTTTATTAAGACTTACACCTACCTGCACCTGGCTGGCGTGACGCATAGCGTTGAAGCCTGGCAGGACGGTCGTCTGGTGGGCGGACTCTACGGCGTGGCCCTCGGCGGCGCGTTTATGGGCGAGAGCATGTTCTCGTATGCTACCGATGCCTCTAAAGTCTGCCTCGTCGCGCTGGTGGAGCATCTGAAGGCGCGCGGCTACGTGCTGCACGATACACAGTTCACCACTCCCCACCTGGCAACACTGGGGGTGACGGAGATACCGCGACGAATATATGAAAAGCGTCTGAAAGAGGCGCTGCGCATAAGGTGCGCGTGGAGCTAATTTCAGTACCCTCAAGCGGGTCGAGAAAGGACAGGAACTCCGCCGCCCCCAGTGAGGAAAGTATACACATGAAAATCTATCAGGTCAAGTGGAAATGCACTAGAGAGTGAGAAAATAGCGCGAGAAAACTACCTTGACGCCTCTTCTCCCTCTTCCTCTTCTTCGTATTCCTCGTCCTCATCATCCTCATACACCTCCTCCTGGCGACGTTGATCGGCGGCGCGAGTGCGGTCCTCGACCTGGCCCAGCCAACGGAAGAACAGCGGCGACATCACTCCCAGATCGACTAGTCCAGGGATCAGCAGGAGCGCGCCCGCGACGGTCTGATCGGCAAAGGCCGTAAGGTTCAATTGAGGCGGAATGTTGTAGAGTCTGTAGATCGCGACTCCGCTAAAGACCAGCACAAAGGCGAAGATATCTACCGGCTGCCCGTCGAAAAAGGCGTACAACATCTGTATGGGATACGTCATGCGATTGATCTCTTCGCGCAGGGAACCGATCAGGGGCCACCAGTTGAGCAGGGAAGCGAGAAAGATAGTGAGCATCTGCACCTGATACAGGGTCGGGTTGCGTTGGGCCAGTTCGAAGACCTTCGGCACGTGCCAGAACAGGAACGCGCCATTAAAGATGAGCGTGGCGACCAGCGGCATGGTGAGCAGGCGTACAACCGTGCGTAGCAGAGGCAACTCGATCAGGGGCCGCAGCAGCGCCGCTGGCGAGGCGAAAAGGATCAAGGGCGCGCAGACCGTCGTCAGGACGATCGCCTGCATCATGTGGACCGAGAAGAGCTGCGTGCGCCCTATCGTGTCGATGGGGGTCAACAACATCAAGGCAGCAAGCAAGATAGCCAGGAAAAAGGCTGCGCTATGTCTGGCCTTGATAGATGTATCTTCTGGAGAGCGCAGGCGCGCCCGCCATAAGCCTAGAGCGTATAGAAGGCTCATCACCAGCAATAGAATAATCGTGCCCGGATGCCAGGACCACGTTAGTACGAGACCGGCTACCATAATAAGACTCCCCTTCAGGATGTGAGGAAGACGTGGAGCTCCCATTGCGAGCGCGGGCGGCGAAGTGTTGTCCGTCAGGGAAACATTGCGCTATCCTTCACGCGGAATCGTTGACATGTTTATTATGGACGTATTATAGGTCCAAAACTGCTGTTTGTCACGCTATACCCTGCTTATTTGGGGCGCACGAATTTCTTACTGTATCGGAACCCTGTTTTCGTTAACATAAAATAGCTCATCCTCGAAAAAAGTGAGGCCGATTGCTTACGATTGAGCAACTATCCTCGCAAGGGTTGCGCTTCGCCCTACCCGCTCGTGAACTCACTGAGGCCGGCACGTCTCTGAAGCAAAAAGAACGAGGGCCTCGCCATGCTCCCAAGTTCCTGGCTTGCCAGATGGAATGTGCTCCACGGCGCGCCCTCAGCTCACCGCTTTCTTCACGAGTTCGCCGATCCTTGCCTCTTCAGCGGCAGTCAACTCCTTCAGCGCGAAGGCGACCGGCCACAGGGCACCTTCGTCGAGGTTCGCGCTGTCGTTGAAGCCGAACGTCGCGTACCTCGTCTTGAACTTGTGCGCGGGTTGGAAGAAGCAGACGACCTTGCCGTCCCTGGCATACGCGGGCATCCCGTACCAGAGCTTCGGCGAGAGGGCTGGCGCGCTGGCTTTGATGATCGCATGGAGCCGCTCGCCGAGGGCGCGATCCGGTGCCGGCATCTCGCCGATCTTCGCGAGCACGGCGCTTTCCCCGTCCGCCTTGTCCGCTTTCAGTTCTTGGACGCGCTCCCTCATCGCGCCTCGTTCCTCGTTCGTAAAGCCCTTGATCGCCTTCGCGGGCTTCTTCGTTGCCTTCTTGTCGACGTTGTCTTCGGTGGACATACGATGGTCTCCTTTCTGTCGTGTCGGTCAGGGGAAGCGTGTCTTCCCCCTGTCAAACAAACGGTGAAAAGACTTCCGTGGATCAGTATATCATGCTTGAGCATACAGGGTGGGTATCAAGTGGTCTATTTTTCGGACTCATCCTGAAAAAAAGGAGCCTGCATGCTTGTGATCGAAGGGAATAAACCCTGACTCATCTAAAATCATCAGATCAAGCTTGCCAGGCTTCGCCATGACTACCATATTAACGAAAACAGACCCCTAAAAGTAAAAATGCTATAATAACTCACAAAGACCTGTTATGCCTGACTTTGAAAGGGTGGTATGCCAATGCGTATCGTTATCGCTCCACAAGCGCTTAAGGGCAGCCTGACCGCCGCTGAGGCAGGACGCGCTATTGCACACGGCGCGCGGGCGGTGTATCCCGACGCTGAGATCGCTATCGTGCCCATCGCCGATGGCGGCGAAGGGACCGTGCAGGCGCTGGTTGATGCAACGGGTGGCACGTTGAAACGGCGCAAGGTGATGGGACCGTTAGGGGAGCCGGTGGAAGCGTTCTATGGCATTCTGGGTGATGGTCATACGGCGGTGATTGAGATGGCCGCCAGTTCTGGCCTGCCCCTGGTTCCGGTAGAGCAACGCAATCCGCTCGTTGCGACAACGTATGGCGTGGGTGAACTGATACTGGCAGGATTGGACGACGGATGCCAACACTTTATCATCGGCATCGGCGGTAGCGCGACGAACGATGGCGGCGCGGGGATGGCGCAGGCGTTGGGCGCGCAGCTCACCGGTGCGCATGGTGAGCTTGAACGCGGGGGTGCAGCGCTCGCCACGCTCACCCATATTTCAAGCGAGACGATGGATACGCGCCTGCGCGAATGCACATTCGAGATTGCCAGCGATGTTACCAATCCGCTCTGCGGACCCGAAGGTGCCTCGGCGGTCTACGGCCCTCAGAAGGGCGCGACGCCGGAGATGGTGGCGGAGCTGGATGCGGCGCTGGCCCACTACGCGCAGATCATTGAACAGGATCTGCATATCGCCGTCGAAGATATTCCCGGCGCGGGCGCAGCCGGAGGGCTGGGAGCTGGCCTGATCGCTTTCCTGGGGGCCGAGCTGCGTCCCGGTGCCCAGATCGTGCTTGATGCGGTCCACCTCGAAGAACAACTGCGCACTGCCGATCTCGTCATTACCGCCGAGGGCCAGCTTGACGAGCAGACAGCATATGGCAAGAGCGTCAGCGCCGTAGCAGGCATGGCGAAACGCTACGCCATCCCCGTCCTGGCGCTCGCTGGAAGCCTGGGCAAGGGCTATCAGGCGGTCTACGATCTAGGCGTCGACGCGGTAATGGCCCTGCCGCCCGGTCCCCTGACATTGGAGCACGCCATGGCACACGCCGCCGAACTGGTCAGCGATGCCAGTGAGCGCGCACTGAGGATATTCCGCATGGGACGCACTACGGGGTAAACGTTTGCGCAACCTTATCAGTAGGGATGGGGCTTGCCTCCATCCGGCCCGTGAACTCCGTTGTGGGGAAGCGGATGGAGGCAAGCCCCATCCCTACTGATAAGGTCCAGGTTGGCTGGATTGGACGAAGAAGTTTCGTTGTGCTATTATATTGTCAGAGATCGTTCTCCCCGGTAGCCCCCTGATGGGTATCAGAAAACCACGCGTGTTTTAGCGCTAAAACTCTTTGCCCAATTTTCACCTGCGCCAGACATCTCCCAATGAAGTGAAGCCGTTCTGGAAGCACTATGAACGACGGCCAACGATTTGACCGCCGATTGGAAATATCGTTTAAATGGAATATGTTGTATCTAGTGAAAGGGTTCAGACGTATATCAACAAGTAGACCTTTCGGGGTCTGAGACGTGCTTACACCCGTAGTCCGTTTGTCTTTAGCAGCGAGGGAGTATCACTACAATGTCCGAACATCCGTATACAACAAATAACAGCACAGACTTTCAGCGTCTACTGTCGATGGGATTTTCCGAAAACGAAGCTGAGAGGCTTGTTCATATGAAGGATCATGTGAGCGAGCAGACCGAATATCGCGAGATGCTTGCGGAAAGCCGCCGTCTCGATTTTATTCGCTGGCTCATTGACCATGATCGCATGAGCGAGTAGTAGCGAAACTTCCTCATGTTCACAATAAATTTCCGTTGCCCACACAAAGAGGGACCGAAGGCGCAATACCTTCGGTCCCTCTTTGTGTGATGGAGTTGAGGGAGCCGTAAGCCGAATTCTGTACCTGCGTGGCCTCTCAACCACACAGGCGGCAATCATCTATCTAGGGTGCCGGTTGCCCGACACCTCGTGCGACCAACCCGAAGGTTAACAGACGAGCAGCCTGCAAGTACGCCTGCATTGCAGATGTACTACCCCTTCTATCTGGTCTTGCTCCGGATGGGGTTTACCCAGCCAGACGGTCTCCCGCCTGCTGGTGAGCTCTTACCTCACCATTTCGCCCTTACCCGGAATAGCTTTCAGCGTCTGTCACTATTCCGGGCGGTATGTTTCTGTGGCACTTTCCTTAAGATCACTCTCACTGGCCGTTAGCCAGCATCCCGCTCTATGGAGTTCGGACTTTCCTCGGACCTTGCGTTCCGCGATTGCCTGTCTCCCTCAAATCCATCCCCGCGAGTGTAACATATCTCACTCAAAGCGTCTAGCGTCAACGCGGATCACTAATCCGCGACGGCGTCAACGCGGGAACGGCTGCTCACGCGGTAGAGCGCCTCAAGGTACCCCAGCACCATCGCGGGGAAGAGGAAGTTCTTGCGCACGCTCTTGTGGGCATGCGTGCCCATCTTGCGCCACAGGGCCCGATCCTGCAAGAGCTTGAGTGTATAATCAGCACACCCTTCAGTATCGTCGACGAGATAGCCATTGTAGCCATGCTGGACCTGCACACGCAGACCCGTCGCCGTGGTCCCAACAACTGGCTGATACTTCCACAGCGCCTCCGTGACAGTGAAGCCGAAGCCCTCGCGCAGTGAACGCTGCAGGATGACGCTGGAGTAGCGCTGGAAGGCGTTTACCTCCCTATGCGTGATCTGCCGGGCGTCGGAGAAGAGGTGAATGTCTGGATCGCCAGCCGCGTACTTCTCCATCTCAGCCAGCACTCCGCGCGCGCTGATGTCGTCAGCCGCCTCCATGGCACCAAGCAAGGCGACCTGAACCTCCGGTATCTCCTGCTTCACCAGACGGTAGGTATCGATCACCTGCCAGGGATTCTTCCAGTGACCGAAGCGCGAGATCTGCGAGATGAGTGGCCTGTCTGGATCGATGCCGCAGCGAACAAAAATCTCGCGTCCCTTCTGCGGCGTGAGGAACCTGTTTTTCACCCTGAACGGATCTATGCCTAGCGTAACGACCTGCACCAGTTCGGGCGACAGACCATTGAGCACTGATGCGTGCGAGTTGAAGCAGCAGAGCTCGTAAGGGCTCAGAAAATGCCGGATATAGTCAGCAGCGTGCGGACCAGGATTGGCGGTATCTACATGGCAGAACCAGATCGCTGGCTGCATCCACGAATATAAATTCGCCAATGGAACGAGCTGGAAATCATGAATGAAATAGATATCCGCCGGCGAGGGATGCGCGAGTTCGGGCGCGTGGCTTAATACGTCTAACAACCTGTTCTGATCTTTTGTGGATAGTTCTTCAGTGCCGCCTCCTTGCAGCAGATCGACAAGACCATCTGTAAAATGGTTTGACTCGTCATCCAGGCCCACGACCTTCCAGGTATGCTTGATGCCGAGCTCTTCCATGAGCGGTATCAGAACTTTAAGGATCTCCGCCACGCCCCCACCCTCGTAGGTCGTGTTGATATGGAGAATGTGTAAACCGGCCAGTTCATTGGCCAGATGGTAGATGCGCGAGATCATTTCCTCGCCTGCGAAACGTATGTAACGATCGAGCTGAAGCGACGTTTTCATGACGAACTCTCCTTTGTAATTCATCCTAACAATGCCAATATAAGCAAATTGATGAGCCCAAAAACGCGCCAATGCGTGTGGGTGTTTCCTTCAGATACGTACGATCTACAATTTAACTTTATGCTAAGTTTGAAATATTTCGCTCACGACGCTATCACAGCAGTATTTCTTCTGTCACAACTATATCACGTTCCTCATTCTAATGCTGCTTCATTCACGACAGGGAAGCACGAACTAGTAAAAGGCGGGCGTTGCGGACTTGCCAAAAACGCGCTACAATGTCGACGAAGTAGTAGTAGAAAACGAGGTATCACCGAGAATGGGCGCAGGCAGTTCTCATCGCATAAAAGGTAGAGTGATGGACGAACAATTAGAAACGATCCTGGGGGTACATTTTCAAGATCAGAGGCTTCTGGAACTGGCCCTGACGCATCGTTCGTATATTTATGAGACAGCGGGCGAGGGGCGCACCTCCAACGAACGCCTGGAGTTTCTGGGCGATTCGATCCTGGCCCTGATCAGCGCGGATTTTCTTTATCGCACGTTCCCTGACCTGAGCGAGGGGGAGCTTACTGATGTACGCGCCGTTCTGGTGCGCACGGAGACGTTGGCGAAGTTTGCCAGCGAGATCGACCTGGGCCGTTTCCTGCTAATGGGCAAGGGGGAGCAACACAGCGGCGGCGGCCAACGTGTACTCGCCTCCGCCTTCGAGGCCATTCTGGGCGCGCTCTATCTCGATCAGGGTCTGGTTGCTGTGCAGCACTTCTTGATGCCACGCCTGGAGCCGCTCGCACAGACGATTGTTACCAAAGGGTTATTTAAAGATAACAAGTCGCGCTTTCAAGAGATGGCCCAGGCGCAGGAGGGGATCACGCCCGCGTACCGGCTGGTCGGTCAGGAGGGACCTTCGCATAATCGCGAATTTACCGTCGAGGTCCTGCTAGGGAGCCAGGTCGCCGGGAAGGGCCAGGGGCGCAACAAACAAACCGCTGAACAGGAAGCCGCGCGCGTCGCCCTGCTCAGTCGAGGATGGGTCTGACGGCGCGCGACTCTATGTAGGGGATGAGAGGCTATGAGGTTAGAACCAACACCGCGGCCAGAACAGGTTCTGCGCGTCAGCGCGAGACTTATTACGTCCAGTACGATCCTGCATCTTTCGGCAGACGAATTGGAGCGCGCCGTCAATCAGGAACAGACGGAAAATCCCGCTCTCGATGTAAGCGAGCAGCGCATTTGTCTTTTCTGTGGCACACGCATCTATGGCAGCACATGCACCGCCTGTGGACACGTCGTAGACCATTTCACAAACCCACTTACCTCCGATGGCGAAACACCTGCACTCTATGAACCGATAGGGGATGCGCAGTGGACACAGCAGGGACCCTACGATATGGATAACTACGGCTTCGTCGAGATCGATGGCGATGACGCGTACGATCCAATGGCACGCATCCCGACAAACGAGACACTGGCAGAGACGCTTCTGCTGCAACTGGAGGCGCTTATCCCCCCGGATGACGCGCCCATTGCGGAGCAGCTTGTGGGCAGCCTCAACGAGCGCGGCTACCTGGAAGCCAATATACAAGAGATCGCGGAACAGCTGGATGTCCCGTCTGAACGCGTCGAGTATGTTCTAAAGCAGTTGCAGACGCTGGAGCCGCTGGGTATTGGCGCGCGCGACCTGCGCGAATGCCTGCTCATTCAACTGGAGGCGCTGAGCGAACAGAGCACTCCGCAGCCCCTGGTCCACACCTTGATCGATCATTACCTCGATCAACTCGGGCACAACCAGTTCCATGAAATTGCGCGTCAGCTCAAGCTACCCGAGCAGGAGATACGCCAGGCCAGTCAATATATTCGCGGCATGCTCCACCCATTTCCAGCGCTCATCTATCAGCACAACAGTGGTGGTTCCATCAGCGGCACGACATACATTCGCCCCGATGTAATTATCCGCAAGGGTGAAACAGGCTTTGAGGTCGAACTCATCGAAGAGAAGCGCTATCGCTTTACCGTCAATACACGCTACGGCGACTCAGCAGAAGCCATTGCATTAGCCAATCGCGAGGTTCAGCACTACCTGCACCAGAACAGCGATCGTGCAAAATTCTTTGTCGACTGCGTACAACGACGCTGGCGCACGCTCAAGCGCGTTGCAGAGCTAGTTGTCGACTATCAGCGCGGCTTCCTCGAAAAGGGCATCCGCTTTCTGCGACCACTCACGCGCGCCAAAGTCGCCAGCCGCCTCAATCTGGATGAGGGCACCGTCAGCCGGGCCACGGCCAACAAATACGCGCTGCTACCCAACGGGCGACTGATGCCCTTCTCGGACTTCTTCGACGGCTCGCTTAGCATTAAAGATGTCCTGCGCGAGCTTATTCAGTCCGAAGATTCCAGGCACCGTTTGAGCGATGACGAACTGGCACGCCTGCTGAGCAACCAGGGACTCCCTATGGCGCGGCGCACCGTGACCAAGTATCGCGAGGAGATGGGCATCGGATCATCGCGAGAACGTTGAGAATGCCCTTCTCGGACGTTGGTACTATTAAGATGATTGAGATGTCAATTGCACGCGATAAATGCTGGCCCAATCATCGGGCGGAATCAGACCCTGCGCGTTGTCGACCATGCCAACGATGTTGGGAGAACGCAGGAAATTGGCGGTGATCTGCTCTATAGGCAACCAGGCAACATCGTTGACCAGTTGCTGCTCCGCCTGCTGATAACTCTGGATACGCGCATCGGCCTTGAAGTTTATATCGGCGTTGTCCAGTACCTGCTGCGTTGCTTGTTGCTTTGCCGCATCTTTCGTCACATTCTGGCCGTAATTCATATTATTGTTCACTGTGCCCCTGCCGAACTGGAAGCTGAGCCAGTCCTGGGGATCGGGATATTCAGCGATCCAGGCCAGACCCCACATCTGCAGCCCTGCCGCGTTCCCGGTGGAGGCCGTCACCTTGTCGAGCAACGTATTATAGTCAAACGTGCTCGTGGCGACTTTGACATTGAGCACCTGCTGCCACATCTGCACCAGGGCGGCGACCTCCTGATCAGCGCCGGAGACGCCTGAAGCATAGGTGAGAGTGATGGCGGGCATCTGCGCGACGTTCTTCCAGCCCTCCTCCTTGAGTCCTTGCTGCAGCAGCGCCTGGGCCTGTGTTGGATTGCCACCCAGGCTCTGAGTACCATCTGGACCATTCAGGTTCGGGTTATAGCCGCTCATCCCCTGCGGCACGATATGGTTTGTCGGCAGGACCGTTCCCTTCCAGACGTTGGTGGCGATGTCCTGCTTGTTGATCGCGAGCGCGAACGCCTGACGGATATGGATATTGTCGAAAGGTTTTGCCAGATAATTCATTGCGTAATAGTTGATCCACAACTGGGGCACCTGAACAAAATCTTTACGCTTCTTATCGCTTGCAAAGGTGGAAACGGGTACGCCTGTCGTATCGACGCGGTTGGCCTGATATGCATGATACGCGGCGTCGTCGGATGGGTAGAAGGCCATGACGACCTGTTGGAGCTGCGGTTTCGCCTTATAGTAGTTCGGGTTGGGTACAAACGTGATGGCTTTGCTGTGAGTATATTGCGCAACCTTGAACGGGCCTGCGCCACCACCATCGGCAAGATGATCGGTGAAGGCCGCGCCGTACTTCGTGACCAGACTTTTTTCGACAACATAAGAGCAAGGTACGGTCAGCATAGAAAGAAAATACGCTGCTTTCTTCCTGGTACTGATGATCAAGGTATTGGCGTTGGGCGTCTGGAGGCTATCGCCGATGAGCGTCTGAACCCTGCCCGCCTGCATCTGGTCCGCGTCTCGAATAAGGCTAAGGTAGAGCGGTGCCACCGTCGAGCGCGTGGCGGGCTGCAGCGCGCGATCAATGCTGTAGGCAACATCCGCCGAGGTGAGCGGAGTCCCATCACTGAACTCAAGATGTGGACGCAGGTGGAACGTCCAGGTCATGCCATCCTGGCTCCACGACTGGGCAAGCTGAGGCTGGATCTGCTGCTTATCGTCAAGCTGCACCAGACCTGTATAGATCATCTGAATGGCCGAGTTCGAGGTGGCGTCGTGCGCCAGGGCGGGATCGAGGGAGGAAAAGTCTGTAACTCCAGTTACTGGTATAGTATAGATCTGCTTTTTGGCCGGTGCCTTCACCAGCACTTGCTTTGGAGGCGTAGTTCCACCAAAAAGATCGCAAGAGGCCAGGAGAAAAGAAATAAGGCAGAGTGGTAGAAGTATTGCAGTATATTTCTTCTTAGAAAGAAACATGATGACTTCTCCTTCAATATTTTTTATAGCAGTGTTTATTTTATTTTCCGGGCAAATTGGCAAAACACCCGCGTTCGGCCTGGGGAGCGCGGTTGGCAAGCCCGCCGCGCTCCTGTAGCCGTTAAAGTTTTTCGGTCAGGGGATCGCGCTCACCGAAGGCAGCCGCGCGCAGGGCGACCTGCAGCAGGATCTCGTAGTTGGTGTTGGCGAGAGAAGCGGGCCAGGTCAGATATTCCTCGGAGGCCGCCTGTACGATCTGCAGCGTGTGACCCTGGTCGGAGGTGGCATCAACGCGACCGGCGACGAGGCCAATGACCGCGAAGAGGGCGCGCGCGTCATGCCCAAGTGTCAGGTAGCGACGCGCCGTGGCAAGCGCACCGGGCAGATCGCGCGCCCGTAGCTGCTCATCGAAGGTCTCCAACTGGGAGGCCGCGATCAGGCCACCACCGATGATCGACGAAGCAGCGGCTACGGCGGATGCGCGCTCGTTCGCCTCCTGCTGCGTGGTGATCTCCTTCTGCAGCGTGTTGATGAAGGCGGCGGACGTGAAGAGCAGCGCCAGCACCTCTACATCCTGAACCTCGCGGAACACCGTGCGCACGGCGGCGGCATAGAGCAGGCCGTGTGCTACGCGAATAAAATTCTCGCGATCGCCATCACCGATCCTGTTCATGACATCGGCGGCAGCGAGCGCAATAACGGAACCGATCGCGCGCGGCGAGGCTTCTCCCTTCATCAGCGCGTCGTAGACGCCCTGGCAGACCTGAGTTGTATAGGCATCGCTGAGGATGAGCGCGTGGAGGGGCAGCGCGTTCTCGTCCTTCGGAATCGAGAGGCGCGTGCGGATACCCTTCACATCATGGGCAGGGTCGCTTGTATAGGCGCGCACGGTCTCCACCCACTCCGGCTGCTCGTTGGCGGGGCGCAGTGGTAGGTGAGGCGCGAGCCAGTGGATTATGGGTGGTACACGATCTCCCCACTCCACCGCGTCGAGCAACTGGAAGCCACGCACGGCGAACATCAGGGGGTGGCCGAAATCTTGAAACGTCGTCGCGATCCCCTCATAGGCGCGTGCCTGCAGTGCGCGATAGTCGGCACCGGTACCATAGAGGCCCAGCAGGAGGCGTTCGGCCATCTGTACATCATTATTGTACACAGCATCATGCATTGCCTCGTTGACGGTATGGCCTTCATCCAGGCCACTAGGAAAGAGCGGGGCGGGGTAGGCAACGGAGGCAGTGTTGCTGGCGCGCACAGCAGAGGCGGCGAGCAGGAGCGGCTCTACAAAAAGCGGCAAGGCGCGGCCCTTTGCCCGTCCCTGTGCCTGCGGCTCAACCGTATCTGGAATAGTATGTAAGAGGCGGCACAACATTGCAGCAGCGGCCAGCGTGATGCTGGGATGCCCATCGGGATCTCCCTTCACCGCGAGCATACCTACACGTCCCAGCAAGACCTCGGGATTGTCACCATGCTGTAAATAGTTCTGGGCCAGCGTCAGAATCTGCGCTTTATCGCCCGCAATCAGTGCATCGATCAATGCTGAGAGGTCGAAACTCAATTCAACAGCAGCCATAAATAAGAACTCCTATAATGCTATATTTCTTCTGTACGAGCGTCGGCGTGCCATCGCTCATATTTGTGTATCTGCACGCCGGCGCTCGTACAGAAAAGTATTCATCATAACTTTATCGCGAGCTACCGTCTTGTAGCTCGCGGATAGAGCGCTCGATGCCCGGAATATCCGCGTATTCCTCGTCGAGCAACTTGAAGGCGCGACTCAGATAGAGTTCGGCCAGCCGGGCTCCCTGCTCTTTAGGGTTGACGGCGCTGGCAACCAGCTCTGATCCACGATATTTTTCTGCCAACCGGCCCGTAATGCGCTGCATCTTGCGCTTCGTATCCTGTACAAGCGTTGTATCATGCCCTTCGAGGGCGTAGCGCACCATGCCCACAAGCTTGCCCAGCTCTGTCAGTTTCTGGCGATCAGGCATGGTCTGGATGAGCAGATCTTCGGCATCCAACTCATCCAGGGGAGTTGGTGCCTCAATGGCGGGCGAAGAAGATAGAGAGGACAGAGGAGTCTGCCCTGCCGCAGCGATATAGGAGGCATAGAGTTGACTATACTCCTGACTGCCGAGAATCGCCATCTGCACGCGCGCGCTATCGTCTCTGGGACTGACCGTGCCGATATCACAGAGGTCATCGCCACGTCGCTCCGCCAGCGATTGCAGGTATTCCAGGCTGCTCACTTCCTCTAACATAGGGGGGATAGGCATGCCATTGACATTCTGGCTTTCACGCAGTTCTTCGGCGGGGATCTGCGCCGCGAAGAGGGGAGGAAGGTACTTCGTGAGCGACATGGGTATCGGCGGGACAATGCAGTACGTGCCATAAACGACGCGTGGATTCACCGTACTGCGCGCAACAAATAATGCATGTCCCTTAGGAGCCTGTGCGCTACCACGCAGAAAATTTATACCCATAGATGAGAAATCCCTTCGATATCTGTGAGGAGTGAACGATGCGCGTCCACTCCCTGGCTACGCTTTTATCTAGCAATATGTACTTTTCAACGATCAGAATGCTCTTCATTTTCTCACGACTGACGCGCGCTGACAAGCCCTCTGCGACGCCTGCTTCCACTCAGTAGGGATGGGGCTGGCCCCCATCCGCTTCCCCCCCATGCTTCCTGGGCCGGATGGGGGCCAGCCCCATCCCTACTGGTATAGAGGCCATTAGCAAGACGCAAACCAGATATAGGCATTATACGCTTTTGCTCAGCTGTTTGATACGTCTGAGCAGGTCTGTATTCGCGCGTATCTCCTCCTCGCTCAACTCTTCTCCTTCGGTAGGCAGGTCGTTTTCGTATGCATTAAGGCTCTGCAACAGCTCGGCTGTACCGGCGATGCGCGCAAAATTCTTCAGCAATGCGCGAGCCTGTTCGTCGCGATTGAGACGGATATCGGTGACTGCCGTCTGGGCGTAGAGTTCGGCGTACTGGCGCAGGAACAGGGTCCACTGCTGCGCCGAGGCGATACTATTCATGACGTGCTCGACCTGGGCAATAGCTTTCGTCTGTTCATCGCGGGCGCGTTCAAGATCGCCACGCTGGAAGAAGATACCGGCGCGCGCGTAACGCGTATCGGCGACACCCAGCGGGCGGCGTTGCTGGTGATAGAGCTTGAGCGCCTGCTCGAAATCGGCAAGGGCCGCGTCATTTTCATCCATACCACGCTGCGCCAGGCCGCGTGTGAGCAGCGCGTCCGCCTGTCCAGGCGTGTCGTTCGCCTGATTGAAGCGGAGCAGCGCCGCCTCGCAGCCTTCCAGGGCATCGTTCCATCGCTGTTGCGCCAGTTGGACCTGCGCCACCCCTAAAGCGGCTGAGCCATCGCCGCTTGTACTCTCAACAAGCTGATAGGCGCGGCCAACGGCCAGAAAGGTCTCCAGAGCGGCTTCCAGCTCGTGGCGGGCCAGGTACGACTGGGCCATCCCTAGTATGGCGTCGGCGGCGACCAGCGGCTCCTGCTGCGCCTCGGCGCGGTTATGCGTATCGCTATAGTACTTCGCGGACTGCGCGAAATCGCCCTGTATAAGGTAGATCTGTGCGCGCGCCGCCACGATCTGGAGCTGGAACTGTGCCGCGAGCGGATTGCGCTCCGTGGCAGCGTTTGCGGAGGCGAGATGAGACTCCGCGTCCTTGAGATCGCCCGCGTAGATGGCGAGCCGCGCCAGGCGCACTTCAGCGGCGGCGACAACGCGGGCAACTGGCCCATCTCCCAGTGTCTCTACATGCGTGCGCGCATCTTCGTAGGCGCTCCTGGCCTGACCCGGTTGGCCCTCCTGCAGGTAGAGATCGCCTGCTGTCAGCAGCGCCCGGCTCGCGGCCTGCACATTGCCGATGCGCTGCGCGAGCTGGCGCGCCTCCTGCAACGTCTTGCCTGCACGCTCAAACGAGTTACGCCGAAACTGGATCTCGCCGAGTCCGGCAGCTGTCTCCGCCTGCCCCAACTTGAACGCGATCGACTGGAAGGTGCGTAGGGCGCGCTCCATCTGCGCATTGGCATAGGAGAGCTGACCACGGCGCAGGTTGATCTCACCCAGCAGACGACCGGATTGGGCGGTACCGAGGGCGTTGTGCTGCGCGGTGTAAAGGTCCATGGCGGATTGAGCGCCGATCAGCGCCTGGTCAACGCTACCTTGCAGAAGGGCCACTTCGGCCAGACCCAGATTCGCATCGGCCTGCCCTAACTCGTATTCAAGCGCGTTTGCCTGAGAGAGCGCATCGACGAATGTATCGGCGGCCTGCTCAAGACGCTCCTGGTCGAGATAGATGCGACCCAGACCCAGCAGCGCGTCGATCGTGCCGAACTGGTCGCGTGTATTGCGATAGATCTCCAGGGCGAGCTGATAGCCATCCAGGGCGGCGGAGAAGTGGCGCGCCAGGCGTTCCACATCGGCGAGGCTGCGGCTGGCATCGGCCTCGTGTATGCTATCGCCAGCCTCATTAAAATAGCGCATAGCCTCCTGGTAATGTTCGGTCGCGTACTGCGTATTCCCGCGCTGCAGCTCTATATGTCCTAGCGCCAACGCGGCGTTTCCCAGACCCTGCGCGTTACGCTGCTGCGCACGATACATCTGCTGCGCGGCCTGATAGGCGTCCTGCGCGCGATCCAGGTGCGATAACTGGCGCTCGATATGGCCCATAGAGAGCGTGCTATTGGCCTCCAGCAGCGGATAGCCAGCATCGCGGTACATCTTCGCCGCACGCTGGTAACTGTTGATCGCCGGTTCAAGGGCGCTATTTTCGCGCTGCACATCGGCGATCAGCGCCCGGCTATCAGCCGCACGCTTAAAGTCACTCGCCAGGCGGAAGCGGATCTCGGCATCGCTCAAAGCCTCGATCGCGCTATCCAGTTTGCCATCGTTATAGGCAGTAATACCGTCCTGGTAGCGTTTCTCGGCACGCTGGCGGTCGTTTTCCTTTTTTGCCTGGTCATTTGCATCTATCGACATCTGTTTAAAACCTCAAACGGGTGGTGATAAGCTCTATGTACTTTGTTGCTATGTCCATTGTAGTGTGTATGCAGGGGAAAGTCAAAAAGAGACGGAAACACGAAAGGGCACGCGGATGGAGGCGACCTCCATCCGCGCAAGAAAGGTTCATGGGGATTAGAGCTGGCCTTCCATGCGACTTTTGGCAACGCCCATCTGCTCATCCAATTGCTTCTTAAGCTGCGTCTTGAGCAGGGGACCGGCCATCCTTAGTGCCTTGCCGGGATCGCCCTCGATTTCCACATCGACGCGGGTGCCGGTGGGGGTCGGTGTGAGATGCACGCGCTGCTCAAAGGCAAAGGGACCCGAGGTCGTTTTCAAGGTAAACGCTTCATAAGGACGATACTCGGTAACGGCACCCGGAATCTCGAAGTCGCGCCCGAAGAGATCGAGCACTAGCGTAAAGGTGGTCCCGAGTCCAACGGGACCCGGGCTGGTCTGACGAATGCTCTTCATCCCCAATTCCTTAATATTGTCGGGGTCGGTGATATAGGCAAAAACCGCCTCAATGGGGCGGTCTACCTCGATAGAATGCTCAACCTGCATTGATAGAAGCTCCTTTATTGTTATGAATATATGTTTGCTTCCCTGAGGGCCGAATAGGATACTGTATAATGTTGTATAGAGAAAGTATAGCACGCTCAGAGTGGTTTTTGCGGCAAGAGAGGATAGTGTGGGCCGGATTCGTTTTTTTGTAGCGAGCGGCAACGGTTTATTCCCACATTCCCGTTCGGAGGCGCGACTGCAAGAGCCGCGCCTCTACGATCGACCTTCAGACGTTGGTCAGCGGCGTCTCTGCTGGTTGAGGCACCTCTCCTGGCTGCACGACAAGATCCGGCCTGTACGAGAGACGGCCCCTCGTGAAGATGAGGAGCAACGCCGCTGCGACGACCGGGAAGAGGAGAGCTGACCCCAGGCCATAGCCTCCGAGTTGAGATGCGGACAAGAGATGATGAATAAAGCCACTTCCGCTATTGCTCGCATCCAACGCCGCGTGTAAGAGGATCGCAATGAGCAGGCTACCTTTCGTATTATTGAAGATCCAGGTCATGACGATCCTGGTCAGTACTGCCAGTATGATTAAGAGCCCCATCTGCACGATCATGGTGATCGCCCCTACTTTATGATCAAAAATCTGTCCTGGAACAAAGAAGACGGGCAGGTGAAACAAGGCCCATAGTGGACCGAGGATCAGCGTCATGCGCCATGCTCCGAAGCGCTTTTGCAAGTTGGGGACCGCGAAGCCCGACCAGCCTCCTTCTTCCCAGACTTGCACTGCAACAGCAATGATCAAGACGTTTGGCAGGTATGTCGTGAAGAAGAGCGGCCACTGCTGACTGGTCATCTACGAGCAACAAGCGAATCATCAGAACCTCGTCTGTCTACTCCATCATGTCTCTGATCCTGCCAGAGGCAGAAGAGGTATGGTACAATAAGAAGCAGAGTTTTTCACTTCCGTACTGTAGTGATGCTTATCAATCAGGTCAGCTATGATGGGCACGCCTCACCCTCCTGACTTCTGATACTACCTTGCATCACTGCTGACACGCAGTGTAGCTGCGCAGCAGCGTTGCAGTGATGACTATCAAGATAGAGCAAGTATAGGTTCCGGCAACGGCAAACGCATCTCGCAAAGGATGGATTTCTTCTACAACTTTCGTAGGGGGAAGAAGCGCTATCAAAAGGGGGCGCATTATGACTATTCGCATTTTGCTCGTTGACGACCATAGCGTGGTGCGCAAGGGATTACGGACGTTCCTGAAGTATGACCCCGAATTGGAGGTGGTCGGTGAGGCGGCGGATGGTGCCGAGGCGTTGAGCCTGGCCCAGGAGTTCAAGCACCTGGGGCTGATTTGGGAGACGATCACTTCTCATGAGCCGATTATTATGCGTAATGTGCATAATGATTCACCCCTGGCCCAGGCCTTTCGTGTGGCAATGGGTGAGATCAGGGAGACGACCTTTCACGATGTCCGTGCCAGCCTGATCGTTCCGTTGATATTGAAAGACCAGGTAAGCGGCATGCTGGCGCTGACTGCAAGCGAAGAGGATGCCTTTACCCCGCATCATGCCGCGCTCGTCCTGGCAATTGCCAATCAGGCAGCGATTGCGATTGAGAATGCGCAGCTCTATGAACAGGCACAGGAACTGGCAGCCGTTGAGGAGCGACAGCGCCTGGCACGCGAACTGCACGATTCGGTCTCCCAGGCGCTCTATGGCATTGCGCTGGGTCTCCATACCGCCCGTATTCAACTCGATCGCGATCCCAATGAGTTGCCTGAGTCACTGGACTACTTACTCTCGCTGGCAGAAGCGGCATTGGACGAGATGCGCGCCCTGATCTTCGAGCTGCGCCCAGAATCGCTGGCAAGCGAAGGGCTGGTCACTGCACTCTCCAGGCAAAGCGCAGCACTACAGGCACGTCATGGCATTACTGTCCTGACGCAGCTTTGTGAAGAACCTGACCTGCCCCTTAAGGTCAAACAGCAACTCTATCGTATCGCGCAAGAGGCGATGCATAACACAGTTAAGCACGCACATGCGAGGCAGGTCGATCTAATACTGAGCCAGACCGCCCAGGCGATCATCCTGGAGGTGCGTGACGATGGAGTAGGGTTTGATCCGCTGGGTTCGTTTCCGGGCCATCTCGGTCTGCATTCAATGCAGGAACGTGTCAACAGCCTGGGTGGCGTACTTCAGATTGAGAGCGCTCCAGGGCGAGGTACCTCCATTCTCGCTCAAGTTCCATTAGCCCTGCGTCTTAGCGATGATAGAGACGTTCTCGTGAGCAAGTGAGGATTTAGAGGTATCGAGAGTCCGGAGCAGACGATACTTGTCCAGGAAAAAGCTATCACAAAAACGCCCGAGAATGATATAATAGCGAGGACCTCTACAGATATACAGCGGATCTTCAGGGAGTAACGGAAGAGTGGCATCTCTGCCTGGCAGCCTGTCTAAGACAGAGATGGACGCGATTATTTCGAAAGGCAGTAGTAATCTATGAATGAAGAGACACTCGCGCACATAGACCTTTTCTCGACATTAGACAAGAAAGAGCTCCAGGCGCTCGCCAAAAGTTGCCAGGAACGCACGTACAAAACGGGCACCACCATATTCTCACAGGGAGATACGGGCGTGGGCCTCTACGTCATCAAGAGTGGCAAGATCCGCCTTACGCAGGCCAACACGCAAGACAGGGCCGAGATCGACCTGGGAACGGCGGGTACCGGCGAAGTGATGGGCGAGATGGCACTACTGGACGATCTGCCTCGTTCTGCGACCGCCACGGCGGAAAGCGATGTCAATGTGCTCGTCCTGCCGGTATGGGAGTTTCGTGGCGTGCTGCGGCAGCATCCCGACATTGCATTGAAGATGCTCTCTGCGCTGAGCCGACGGCTGCGCAAGGTAGAGACGCGCAGGCGGGAGTGGTGAGACGCTAAAATACAGCCAGAGACGCCGTTTCTGCGCGGCTCATCTGGCTGGCTGCCCCGGCCTGGCAGCGAAGAACAGGCGCGGCCCCACTGAAGCAAGCGGCAGGCATACGGATCAGA